>VFQR01000443.1_pt1 | contig 58986 bp, 50 predicted proteins | sample 3512321 | NCBI WGS metagenome assembly VFQR01 (sample SAMN10412374, study PRJNA504923) | tailings metagenome | isolation source: Relicate 3 Philex TSF1 revegetated site | place: Philippines: Tuba, Benguet | collected 2017-08-29 | reverse complement strand
AATGCCGCAACAATCTCAAACAGATTGGCCTGGCACTGCACAATTATCACGACCAGCACGGCGTCTTCCCCCCTGCATTTACTGTCGATGCAGAAGGAAAACCTCTCCACAGCTGGCGCACGCTCATATTGCCTTATCTCGATCAGGCAGCCCTCTACGACTCGATCAATCTCTCCAAACCATGGGATGATCCGGCCAATGCTCACGCGAAAGAAACCGCGACATATTGCTACAGCTGCCCCAGCGATCACTTGCCCAAAGGCATGACAACCTATGTCGGCCTGGTAGGAGAACAGAACTTCTTTTCACCCACCCATCCCCGGAAACTCTCCGAATTCCCGCCGAACAAGTCCTCTCAACTGATCGCGATTTTCGAGCGGGATTACCAACGCGCCGTCCACTGGATGTCTCCCGAAGATGGCACAGCCGCCGAACTCCTCACACCTCCGGCCGATAGAAAAACCGTCCACACTGGCGGCTGCCATGTCCTGATGGCTGATGGAAGCGTCCGCTTCCTGAACAAAAATCTCTCCGAGGAAACACTCAAAAGCCTCCTTTCCGTCGATGCCCCACTCTTCAAGGGCGAGTTTTAGACCGAAGTGATGCTCTGAACTTGACCAAGTTTCGTATGGGTAGGAGCGACTCCATGAGAATGCTTGCCATCGTCTTGACTATTTTGATGATCTGCGGATCTCAGACCGCAGTTGCAGGCGATCTGGAAGACTTCGGAAATCTGCTGACATACTTTTACCTCGAACCGAGCGAAGAGGCGTTTCAGCGACTGCAGAATAGTGCTGACAAGATCTACCCGGAGTTAAGGAAAGCCGGGAACGGTCTTGAGAACATTACCGCAGTGTCGATTGCCCGCATTTCACAGAAGTATCAATGGCCCATCGGCGATAGCCCGTTGGGTAAAAAGGCACAGGAAATTGTGACTGGCGAATCGGCCTTTGCGAAATATGTGGCCGATGATTCCAAGATTGATCCCGCCAAACTGGACATGTGGTGGGTCAGTTTTTTCGCGACAGGCGATGACGCTTATCTTGAAAAGATCTTCAAGTACGCAGGCGTTAAACCTCCCAAAGAGCCGGCGCTGCAAGTCGTCATCGTAGGCGCTGCTACCTGGTCGTTTCAATCCAATTGTGGCCAGCATAAAGCGGTGCTGGAGTTTGCTAAGAAGAAGTTGACTTCACCAAATCTTCCCCCCGAACAAACCAGCTATTTACAGAAATGTATTCAGGCAGCGGCTGAACATGAGCCGCGATAACAGAACACCTTGTTTCAAGTCGGTGGGGTGAGGCGATAGAAAACTGAATCTACCGCCACTTCTCAGAAGGTAATGCTTGAGATGCAATGGTGCTGGCACGCGATCCCGATATCGAGCATGATCAGGAGAGTGAATCCTTGCCCAGCCCGCGGGAGAGTTACGATGAATCGCACATCACCTGATCAATGGAAACTTCGATCTGGCTTTACTGCTCTGGAACTGATCGTTGCCCTTGGTGTTATTGTAGCGATCGTGCTGTTGCTTATGCCTGCCGTACGGACATCACGAGAACCTGCAAGGCGAACGCAATGCCGCAACAATCTCAAACAGATTGGCCTGGCACTGCACAATTATCACGACCATCACGGCGTCTTCCCCCCTGCATTTACTGTCGATGCAGAAGGCAAGCCGCTCCATAGCTGGCGCACGCTGATCTTGCCTTATCTCGATCAGGCAGCCCTCTACGACTCCATCGATCTCTCCAAACCATGGGATGATCCCGCCAATGCTCATGCCAAAGAGACGGCCACACCCTGCTACAATTGCCCCAGCTCTGTGCTTCCCAAAGGGATGACAACCTATGTCGGCCTGGTAGGAGAACAGAGTTTCTTTTCACCCACCCATCCCCGGAAACTCTCCGAATTCCCGCCGAACAAGTCCTCTCAATTGATCGCGATTTTCGAACGGGATGACAAACGAGCGGTCCACTGGATGTCTCCCGAAGATGGCACAGCCGCTGAACTCCTCACACCTCCGGCCGACCGAAAAACCGTCCACACTGGCGGATGTCATGTCCTGCTGGCTGATGGAAGCATCCGCCGCTTCGTGAGCAAAGATCTCTCCCAGGAAACACTCAAAAGCCTCCTCTCCATCGACGCCCCACTCTTCAAGGGCGAGTTTTAGTATCGCCTTCAGTGTTGCGGGAAAGCCCCCTTCTGCCGCCAGTTTCGAGACCAGCTTTCGTAAATCAAAAGTGGCACCACCCAACTAAGCCAGTTGGCCACCGGATCAAACATCTCGGGATCGATCCACGAAATTTGAGTGTTGGTGACAATCGCCGTCCCCACAATCAGCCTCAAAGTAATCGCCGAGCAGAGCAGGATCATCGTGCGTTCCATCCACCGGCGGTGCCGGGCATATTGCCGCCGCAGGGCAGCTTGCCAGCCCAGCAGAATGCAAAGGCTCGTCAGGATGGAGAGTGTCGCCAGCGAAAACCCGCCAATCGGCCCGGAGGCCGCCCAGTACGACATCACCAGCCCGCTGGGTGCCAGTACTCCCACCACCATCAGCCCCTGCACTCGGCCCAGCCAGCGATGAAACCCGGGCCACCGGCTGCGGATATTCCCGCTGAGCAGCACCAGCCCAAACACAATGGCTAACGGCCCACTCACAATATGTGTATAGAAGGCCCAGGCATAGATTCCCCAAAAATACCCTTCCCGATTCCGCAAAAACTCGGCGTCGAAATCAGGTGGCAGGTAATCGGGATAATTGCTGATAATCCCGATCGTCACACGCAAAATGAGCAACACGACCGTCGCACGCAATGCCAGCAGCAGAATGTTCAGTTGAGATATGGCCATGAAAAAACTGTGCTCACCAGACAAGTACCCCTCTCATCACACCGCATCCACGATTTACCATCACTGGTGTGCCATGCCTGAGTCTCCAACCAGTGTTTTATACTTCACTTGCGGTCTGAGTACATCAAGGGTAGCTCGGCCAACTTGTGGCCGGGTCGTTGTGTTCGACACAACGACAAGAAGCCGCGCCATGGGCGTCCTCCTCTGGAACCCTCGCCCACGTCCTCGTGGGAGAGGGCAGGGTGAGGGCTTTCTATATTCTTCCAACCGTAGGGTGCCATGCAGCGCCAGCGAAATGCACCAACTCTTCACCCTTCGCGCCTTCGCGAGACCTCCGAATTTCAATCCCTCCTCACGCGAATACGCGCCATTCACCAGGAAGACCAGCCCCCAATCTGCAACAAGACACTTTCCCGCATGCCACTCAACAAATCTTTGTCTCTGAACTCCCCATCGTGTTCTTCGTGCCCTTCGTGGTGAACCAATAACTTACCCTGCTCACACCCTGGAACCCGCATCCACTCTGTAAACCTCGCCCACGTCCTCGCTCGACAGCCACTCGAACACGCCCTTGATTCCTCGCATATTCATCAGTGATCCGGCAATACTCCCTGCTGATGACGTTGTTTCCGCGAAGAGCATATCATGACCGAAAACCCCCTTCCCCATAACTCTCTCGATCTCAGGCCCGTGCTGAAAGCTGTTCTCCAGGATTACTCGCTCCCCCTCACAGGTGATCACGGCATCATCCATTGGGCGCGGGTCCTGGAAAATGGCTTATTGGTCGGTCGGCATGCCGGCGCGAACCTGCGGGTTGTCTCCCTCTTTGCCGTGCTCCACGATTCGAAGCGGATGAACGAGTATTCCGACCCCGCTCACGGCCCCCGGGCGGCTCTCTTTGCCGAAAGCCTTCAAGGCCAGGTGTTCGAGCTGGAAGCTGCCGAGCTGGAACTTCTGAAAACCGCCTGCCGCGGCCATACCCATGAGAAGCACCATCCCGACGTCACAATTCAGACCTGCTGGGATGCCGATCGCCTGGATCTCGGACGGGTCGGCATCACCCCGCATCCAAACTATCTCAACACCAGCCACGCCAGATTAAAAGAAACCATCCAATGGGCCGACGGCCGCGCCAGCATGAGATTCCTCCCAGCACTGATTCAAAAAGACTGGGGAATCGATTTGCGGGAGTTCAGGGGGTGAAATCTTTGACAATCAATGCCATCGCAAGTTGCGTCCAATCGGTCGCAAAACGAATCAAACGTCCCCCAAACCACCCCAAAACAGCCGGTTTGTGAGGGTTTCGAGAAGGCTGAATCGTTGCAATTCGTCTGGATGGTTGAACTTCCGGTCCTTGGCTGCTACGGTTCAAACGTGAAATCGACATTCTAAGAAGTGTCGTTTCGTTCTCAGGGTGCTTTCTCACCCTGGTTTACAGTGTTTTTTCTCGGTCTGATCCGCTGGCGGCAGAGCCTGCTGCCATACCTTCGCATGAGAGGCTAGGGATTACGGTATGTCGACGAAGTACGTCTATTTCTTCGGAGCTGGCAAGGCGGACGGCAACGCCAAAATGAAAAACGAGCTGGGTGGCAAAGGCGCCAACCTCGCGGAAATGACCAACATTGGACTCCCAGTCCCTGCCGGCTTTACCATCAGCACGGAAGTCTGCACCTACTATTACGCTCACGAAAAGACCTATCCGCCAGAACTGGAAGCTCAGGTCGATGCCGCCATGGCTCAGGTCGAAAAGGCCATGGGCAAAAAGTTCGGCGACACCACCGATCCCCTCCTCGTTTCCTGCCGCTCCGGTGCTCGCGAATCGATGCCCGGCATGATGGATACCGTGCTCAACATCGGCTTGAACGACGTCACTGTCGAGGCTCTCACCAAGGCTTCAGGCAACGAACGTTTCGCCTGGGATAGCTACCGCCGCTTCGTCCAGATGTACGGCGACGTCGTCATGGGTCTCAAGCCCGAGAAGAAGACCGACATCGATCCGTTCGAAGAACTGCTCGAAAAGAAAAAACACGCAGCGGGCGTCCACTTCGATAATGAACTGAGCGTTGCTCAACTCAAGGAACTCGTGGCAGAATTCAAGGCCGCCATCAAGGCCAAGACCGGCCTCGACTTCCCGACCGATCCTAAGAAGCAGGTCTGGGGTGCAGTCGGGGCTGTCTTCAGTTCCTGGATGAATGACCGCGCGATTGTTTACCGCCGCACATATGGTATTCCTCACGAATGGGGTACCGCTGTCAACGTGCAGGCGATGGTCTTCGGCAACCTGGGCGATGACTGCGCGACAGGCGTGGCACTCACCCGCGACGGTGCTCTGGGCACCCCCGGTTACTGCGGTGATTACCTGATCAACGCTCAGGGTGAAGACGTGGTGGCCGGTATCCGCACCCCGCTGCGAATTGAAGAAACTCTGGCCAAGGATATGCCCAAGGCCTTCGAAGAACTCGACTCCATCGGCAAGATTCTGGAAGGTCACTACAAGGACGTTCAGGACATCGAGTTCACCGTTGAGAAGGGCAAGGTCTGGATGCTCCAGACGCGTAATGCCAAGCGAACTGGTTTTGCTGCCGTTCGTATTGCGGTCGATCTCGTCGAAGAAGGCAAGATCACCGATAAGGAAGCCATTTCGCCCAAGCGAATTCCTGCAGACGACCTGAATCAGTTGCTGCAGCCAGTCTTCGACCTCGCTGGCAAGAAAGCCGCACAAGCAGGCGGAAAGCTCCTCACCAAGGGGATCAACGCCGGTCCTGGCGCTGCCTTCGGACAGATCGTCTTCCACGCCGATGATGCCGAAGCCATCTACCTCAAGAATCCCAAGGCCGAACTGGTTCTCGTTCGTCGCGAAACCACTCCGGAAGATCTTCGCGGCATGAAGGTCGCCAAAGGCATTCTGACCGCTTTCGGTGGTGCCAGCTCACACGCGGCACTCGTCAGCCGCCAGATGGGTAAGGTTTGCGTGGTCGGTGCTTCCGAGCTGAACATCGACTACGAGAAGGCCACAGTCACAGTCGGTGGCAAGACCCTTAAAGAAGGCGATTTCATCTCGATTGATGGTTTCACTGGCGAAGTCTTCGAAGGCAAGGTCGATACCAAGCCCAGCGAAGTCATTCAGGTTCTCATCAGCAAGACGATGAAGCCCGAAGAATCGGAAACCTATCAGCGATTTGCCAAGCTGATGAGCTGGGCTGATAAGTACCGAACTCTCAAGGTCCGCACCAACGCCGACGAACCCAAGCAGGCCACTCAGGCTGTTTCGTTCGGTGCTGAAGGGATCGGCCTCTGCCGTACCGAGCACATGTTCTTCGACCATGTCGATGAATTCCGCGAAATGATTCTGGCTGGCGATCTCCCATCTCGCGAGAAGGCACTGGCCAAGCTCCTCCCCTTCCAGCGGGATGACTTCTATGGCCTCTTCAAGGCCATGAATGGTCTCCCAGTGACAATTCGTCTCCTGGATCCACCACTCCACGAGTTCCTTCCACACGATCACGCCTCACAGGCTGATCTGGCTGCGAAGATCGGCATTCCAGCCGATTACATCGCCCGCCGTGTGCACGAACTGCACGAATCGAACCCCATGCTCGGTCACCGTGGCTGCCGTCTGGGAATTGTCTACCCGGAAATCACCGCCATGCAGGCCCGGGCCATCTTCGAAGCGGCTTGCAAGCTGAAGAAAGAAGGCCTGACTGTGATTCCTGAAGTGATGATTCCGCTCGTCGGATACGTCGCTGAATTCAAGAATCAGGAAAAGGTCGTTCGCGAACAGGCCGAGAAGGTCTTCGCCGAAACTGGCGAAAGCGTCGAATACCTCGTCGGTACCATGGTCGAAGTTCCACGTGCCTGTGCCACAGCCGATCAGATTGCTGGTGCTGCTGAGTTCTTCAGCTTCGGTACCAACGATCTGACTCAGACAACTCTGGGCATCAGCCGCGATGACTACGGTGGGTTCATCAACCACTACAAGGAAAACGACATCGTTCCGAACGATCCTTTCCAGATGATCGATCAGGCAGGCGTCGGCACACTCATGAAAATGGGTGTGGAAAAGGGCCGCTCTGGCCGCCCAGGCCTCAAGATCGGTATCTGCGGTGAGCATGGCGGCGAGCCCTCCAGCGTCGTCTTCTGCCATAAGATCGGTCTCGACTACGTTAGCTGCAGCCCCTTCCGAGTACCCATCGCCCGCCTCGCAGCCGCACAGGCCGCTCTGGCCGATGCCAAGTAAACGGTAGCTGCCGATCCTCAACTCATGACTTCGCTCATGGAGTTGTGTATCAAAAATGATTCATGGCCGGTGTCAGCCCTGTCTGACACCGGCCATATTGCTTTCTAGAGCCAGTCTTCCCAGAGCCAGATCCTTCCCTTTTGCACCTCCATGGAATTGCTCCCGCAAGACATCCAGATCATGACGTCTCATCATCATTTGGCAGACGAACAATGAGTTCCGAGAGGATCTGTCCGCACTTCGTGGTAGACTAAAGCGGGTCACAAAACGTTCTTGCCAGAAACCCCGGGGTACAAAGGACATCATCAGATGCCGCTTGAACTTCCTCCGCGAGAGCCATTTCGCCGCACGAATCTCCTCTGGCTGTATGGCCGCCGCCTCCTGATCTGGCTGCTGGTTCCTTATCTGCTGCTCCATCTGCTGCTTATTACTTTTCAGCGGCAACTGATTTTCCACCCCACAAAAACAGCCCCGCTTTCAGGTCACCTGGCAGGTGCCGGGCTGATCGATGTGCAGGATGTCAAACTCAAAATCAGCGATGAACTCACACTCCACGGCTGGTACTACGAGCGGCCCGCCACAGCCGAGACTCCCGCCAGACAACTGTTAATCTACTTTCCCGGCAACTCGGGCACCCGCAGCGATCGCCAGGAGATCTGCCTCGATCTGTTGAGACTTGGTTACAACATTCTGATCTTCGACTATCAAGGCTATGCCGAGAATCAGGGCTCACCTTCGGAGCAGCACTTCGCCAGCGATGCTCAGGCGATCTGGAAATTCGCCACCACACAACTCGGCTACTCACCCGAAAAGATCACCCTCTATGGCGAATCCATGGGTGGCGGCGTCGCGACGCGACTGGCAGCAGAACTCTCTGAAGCCAAAACACCACCGGCAGCATTAATTCTCAAATCGACCTACTCATCTATCCCCGCCACAGCACGCTATCACTACCCATATCTACCCCTTTTATCACTCTTCGTCTGGGATCCATTCGCTTCGATTGATCGAATTGGAAAAGTGACCTCGCCGATTCTGCAGTTTCATGGGACAGCCGACCGGATCACCCCCTACTACGAAGCCGAACGACTCTTCGCCGCCGCCCCCGCACAATCCGCCACTGGGATCGCTAAGCAATTCGTCACGATCCCCGAAGGCGGTCATAACGGCCTCCCCGAAGAAACACTGAGGCGGGAAATTCAAAAACTGCAGGCCCTCATAGCACAGCCCACAACCCCTTCCGAGAGTTCTAACTAGTCAGATCGGGAAAGCTGACAACCCTGAGGCCCATCTTGCCGGGTCATTAACAGGGCGATAGATTCATTCGTACGATAGTTGGCGAGAAGTAGCAAGGAGAAGAGGATGCCTGTGATCATTTACCCAGTAAATGGTATCCGCCATAAGTTTCGTCAGCAACCAACCGTGCCCTCAATCGCTGATCGCACCGATAAAGTACAGCCCAGGCTAAAAAGCAATTCAACACCATCAGGCTTCTCCCAAGCAACTCTATGGCCGATGCCCGATGAATGAAACCCACAAAAGGAGTTCGATACGAGAGAATCAATGCGAAATGCTCCACAAGAAGCACAGCCCAGAAAACACTGATTAGATACCATCCATATCGAGCTTCAGTACCTTGCCCTGCTCGCCTTCCGACTCTCCAGACTTGTTGAAGATTTATATACGGCAAAAACAGATTACCCACAGGAATAAGGTAGCTCACCACGGCCCACTTGGGTGCCAAGCTGACCTTATCGCCTGCCATCGCTTTCGCATTAATATTTATCCGACACACCACTTCTAAATAGACGACTATAGAAAACGCCCCCGACAATAAGCCAGCAGAAATGAATGATATCTGAACGACAACAAAATAGGCAATTACCAAGCTGTAACTCTGCTTATTACTCCCTTCGCTCATTAGCCGCACGAGATCCACTCGACCGAAGGCAATCTGCAACAGTCCAAACCCGGCCTGAATTATCATTGCTATAGCCAGCCAACGCAGTGCTGCCTTAGTGGGCATTGGATTCTCTCGATAATCCCATTCCTGTAGTTCGGAAGACATCCAACACCCCTTGGCTCAGTTTTCAACTTTGACACTGGTTATCAAGCATCAATCTGCTCAAAGAGTAGATACATTACACCAGAACGACTTTGTGCCATGCTTGTCGCTCTGGACAAGCATGCCTTCGCATTCAACAGAGCGCTATGATCTCTTCAGAAAAAGCCTGACTCACACGTTGAGGCTTCTCAGCACAATCATCGACGGATTACGGCCCGGTGATTCATCGCTTTTGTTCTCAATCGTTCGCATCTTTCATGCGGCGACCACTTCTTCCAGGCAGCTTCAAATTCTTCCTCGATCTCCGTCGTCACAGGAACCGCCACCGTCGGCCCCCACGACGATTGCACCACACACGGCAACCCTGCTCCCATCAAATGCTTCGCCAAATCACCCATAAGTGGCGACGAAAACACACTCCCCTGCACTGCCGAAAAATGCTCGCCCACCAGTCGACCATACTCATGCAGCCCCGTCGCGAACTCCCCGAAATTTCGCGACTTCAGCCCCGGCAAAATTGAAAGCAGCGTCAGCGCAGCCAAGCGATCGGTCATCGCCTGCGGGATTGGCGACATCTCACGAAATGCCTTCAACTCCGCCTCCCCCGACAACCCCATCACATTTTTCGGCGAGATGAGCCACCACCCCCACTCCTCGGGAAAATCTTCGCGAATCACAATCGCCGCAGCAGCATCCGCCTGCTCACAATGATGCCCCGCATCCACGAGAAAACCGCCTGTCAAATACCCATACTGCCCTACCGACGACCGCGCGCCTCGTCCAGAAATCGCGAACAACTCTTGAGGCTCAAACGTTTTTCCCAAGAGCTCTCCCCACCCCTCTGTTAAAGCCATCGCCAACTGAGTCCCTGATCCCAACCCCGCATGATGCGAAAGCGTCCCTTCTACCGTCACACGAATGGCCTGCCGCCCCCTAAACACTTCCGTCACACGCAACTGCGAAATCAATCGCTCAATTCGCTCTCGCGTCTCCCCTGCCGCGACCACCACATCCTGGAAGACAACAGGTTGCTCACCCGCCAGAGCCACCTCCTCCAAACGTAACGACCATCCGGGCGACGCCAACATCACCCCCAACCCGCCAAAACAGCGGTCTTGAGCACGATTGGTGCTCAGCAGGCCGAAATGAAGTCGGCATCCTGTCGTGATACGGATTGCAGCGTTCATTCACATAGCATCCCGATTCCCAACCCACTCCGCAATCAGCACTTTGCGGACATCTCTCCGTGCCACCATTCAACGCGCCTTTGGAGCTTTGCCAATTGAGGCAGGGTGCATGCTGTTCCGACGCAATGCACCAATTCATCCACACCACCGACTTCGGCAATCAGCGTCATCCCACGAGACTTAAACCGGCAAAACCCCCACCGACACCTCACTTTCACACCCCGCCCCGCACATCGGACAAACCTTTTCCGCCACAGCCACCTGTTCAAAACACTGAGGACAACTCCACTGATCCACTACCTGCCGGTTCGATATCTGCGTCGTGAGCTGACGATCAATCTGCGTAAAAGCCCGCCACGCTAAATAGCAACTCGCAATCACTACAAAATTGGCCGCTACATTCATACAAGCTGCCTGCAACCGGACCTCAAGACTCTCGCTCCGGCCCAGAGAAACTCCTCCCACGACAAGCAGACGTGAACAAACAACCGCCATCCAGTATAACTTAACCAACAGAGAATTCGGCTGCTTCTTCCACAAAGACGTCGCACACCTGCCAATCTTGGAAAGCTCCTGAAGATTCATATACGGCAGCACAAAGTTAAAAATAGGCACAAAATAAATCCCCACTGCCCATCCCGGCGACAGCGATGGCCGCGCCCCCTTTATACAGGAAGCATTCTGATTCAGCCGATAGACATACACTAAATAAACAATCTGAGTAGAAAACAACGTCAACAGGCTCCCCCGAGCCGCGACAACAAACACATAGTTATAGAGATCATAAGTCGCCTGGCTGAACTCCAACTCATTGAGCTCACCATAGGTCAAGTACACATCGATCGCATCGACAAAGGCAAAAAACAAATAGACCAACCCATGCAACAACAGTGAAACTGCGAAAACCTTCCGCAACACTCGTGTCGACGAAGGTTGGTATCTCGAATTCGCTGAAACCGACATTCCCCACCCTTTCCACAACACCACAAACCCATCCGGCGATACTTCATATCAAAGCAACGACAGCCCCAAAGCCTACAACCAACAGATGACAGCCCGCTCACTGCCACTTCATTCATGAGCATCTGCTGGCAGGTTTTGGGCAAAGGCTCATTTTGAGCCCGTCAATTAAGAGTGATTTCCAACGGACTCCAAAACCTTAACTCGATGACGATCGGTTCGCCAGACGCTGTTCGATGATGGACGTCACCAGCTCCCACGCTTCCCGTTCGCGGGGGCCACCCGTCTTATCGACCAGAGGCTGCCAACGCCGGATCTCTTCCCAGATCACCGCCGGTTCGAGAAGCGATGTCCGCGTCGCGAGAATGATCGCTTCGAGGACGGCATGCCGGGCCCGCTGAAAGCCTGCAAACGGCCTGACAATCCCCGCCTCGCCAGCCTGCATTACGATCGTCGCCCTTTGCGCACCAGCATCGATGGAAAGAACTTCCAGACTCCACCACTGGCAGCAATCAACCAGCCGAAAACCCGTCGCGGGAGCTTCGAGAGGCATGATTGGCGGCAACGCAAATGGCTCTGGCAACGATTCTTTCAGTGCAGCCCGCGCCAGCAGCAGAACATCGTCGGTCGTATGAAAAGTCGCCTGGGGAACAGCCTGCAGATTCGCCAGCGTGGTTGAGGGATAAAAAGGCCTCAAAATGAAACGTGAGAGATCTGTTGAAGATCGTTCGGATGATTCGACAATCGGGCCCATGGGGGCCAGATTCAGTTGACCCGTCCCGTTCGTCGTGAGCAGTAAACCTTCCAGAATCACCGGGAGCCCCTCGAAAAATCGGCTGGCAAGAGCCGCGAACACTCTGGCAGATTTCAATTTTACGCACAAAATCGCATGCCAGCAGCTTACGCGACATTACGACCAAACGGAACGGGGCCATCGGTTGTCTTGCCGTCCCTCGCACTGCCGATTCCTCTTCCGCCACTCCCTGGTTGCCAAAATCCGTTTCTACGCGTGGTAGGCACCTTCTACCCGTGCCGAAAAATGCAGAAATCGTTACAACAGTCTTAGAAGCGGGAGCCTGCCTGCGAGAAGTCGCCAATCTCCTGAACAACAGACATCGACTGGAGCCTCACATGAACATCAACCTCTTCCCCATCAGCCGCTTGAACATCAAGACCATCGCCGGCGTGGCTCTGCTTGCGGCCACCGTTTCCTCGCTGGTTCTTCATTCCGGCCAGGGAAATCTGCGAGGTGCGGAAGCCCGGGCTCCCGAGAAATTTTTAAGGCATATCGTGCTCTACAAGTTCAAAGAGACCACCACACCAACTCAAGTCCAGGAAGTGATCGACACCTTTTCGGCTCTCCCCAAACAGATTCCACAAATCGCCGATTTCGAGTGCGGCTCCAACGTCAGCCAGGAAGGTAAGTCCGAAGGGATGACCCAGGCCTTCGTCGTCAGCTTCCGCTCCGAAGCCGACCTGCAAACATACTTGGCACACCCCGCACACCTCGCCTACGTCAACGTCGTCAAAGACAAACGCGAAAAAGTCCTCGTCTTCGACTACTGGAAATAACCCAACTCCCAACTCCCAACTCCCAGTTCCCAACTTCCAGCTTCTAACTTCCAACTTCAAACTTCCAAAGTCTCCACCACCTATGTTCTCCAAAGTCAACGACGCCGAATTCATCACGGGTGAGCACACCGTCCTCAAGTTCTGGAACGAACGCCACATCTTCCAGAAACTCAGGGCCAAAAACGCCGGCAAACAGCCGTGGAGTTTTCTCGACGGCCCCATCACGGCCAACAATCCCATGGGCGTCCACCACGCCTGGGGCCGCACCTACAAAGACTCCTTCCAACGCTACTGGGCCATGAATGGCCGCGATCTCCGTTACCAGAATGGATTCGACTGCCAGGGCCTCTGGGTCGAAGTCGAAGTCGAAAAGCAACTCGGCCTCGGTGCCAAAAGTGCCATCGAAGAGTTCGGCATCGATAAGTTCGTGCAGGAATGCAAACGCCGCGTCCTCAAATACGCCGCCATCCAGACCGAACAATCCGTCCGCCTCGGCTACTGGATGGAATGGGACAGCCCGGAAGAGCTACGCAAACTGGCCTCAGCCATTGGCACCGAAACCCCGGTCACTCTCACGACTCCCAAAGGCATCACCGAGACTGCTCCAGCCGAAGCCCTCGTCTCACGCCTCGGCAACCCCGATTGGGGCGGCAGCTACTTCACCTTCTCCACCGAAAACAACGAAACCATCTGGACCTTCCTCAAGAAGTGCTTCGAACGCGGCAAGGTCTATCGCGGCCACGACGTCATGCCCTGGTCCGGTCGCGGCGGCAGTGCCTACAGCCAGATGGAAGTCGCCGACGGACGCAAACTCACCACCCACCGCGCCCTCTTCGTCCGCTTTCCACTCCTTGATGACGCCGGAGAGGAAACCAACGAAAACCTCCTCATCTGGACGACGACTCCCTGGACGCTCACCAGCAACGTCGCCGCCATGATCAACCCCGAACTCGACTATGTGAAACTCCAATCCAAAAAGGACGGCCTCGTCTACTACTTCGCCAAAGACAACCTCGAATTCCAGCGCCTCGCCAAAGAGTTCAAGGAAGGCTTCGGCCGCCCCGAATGGCAATGGCCCAAAGGCACCCCCAAGCTCAAAACCCTCTCGCAGATCTTTAAGGAATCCGGCGGCTACGAAATCCTCGATACCGTGAAGGGCGAAGCCCTCGTCGGCCGCAAATACCGCGGCCCCTTCGATGAACTCGCCGCGCAGGCTACTCCCGGCGGCTTCCCAGAAGACGAAAAAGATCCCACTCGCTTCGAGAAACCTTCTGGCCAATCCGCGCACTCCGTCATCGATGGCGGTCGCGACTTCAAAGGCTCACCCAACGTCGTCGCTGGCGAAGGAACAGGCATTGTCCATTGCGCCCCCGGCTGCGGGGATGTTGATCATCAGATCGGCATCGCCAACGGTCTCCCCACGATCGCACCGCTCGGCCCAGACGGCAACTTCCTCGAAGGCTTCGGCCCCTTCACCGGCAAGAACGCCGTCCACCCCGACACCGTGCAACTCGTCATCGACAGCCTCAAGGAAAAAGGCCTGCTCGTTGCCGAAGAAAAGTACCCGCACATCTACCCGTTCTGCTGGCGCACCGGCGATGAACTCGTCTTCCGTCTCGTCGATGAATGGTTCATCAACATGGACTGGCGCGATGAAATCATGGGCGTCACCAAACAAATCCAGTGGCTCCCCGACAGCATTCAGGGCCAGGAACGCGAAGTCGAATGGCTCACCAACATGCGCGACTGGATGATCTCCAAGAAACGCTACTGGGGCCTCGCTCTGCCCATCTGGGTTGATGAACTCACTGGCGACTTCGAAGTCATCGGCTCTCTTGCCGAACTCAAGGAACGCGCCCTCGATGGTGGCGAAGGCTGGAACGACTTCCAGGGCCACACCCCCCACAAGCCCTGGATTGATGGCGTCAAGATCCGCAATCCCAAAACCGGCAACCTCATGACCCGCGTTGAGGACGTCGGCAACCCCTGGCTCGACGCCGGGATCGTCTCCTTCTCCACCATGGGCTACAACACCCACCCCGACATGTGGAAGAAGTGGTACCCCGCCGACCTCGTCACCGAATGCTTCCCCGGCCAGTTCCGCAACTGGTTCTACTCCCTCCTCTCCATGGCCACCATGATGGATGGCACCCCGCCATTCAAGACGTTGCTGGGCCACCGCCTCGTCATGAACGAGCAGGGCCAGCCCATGCACAAATCCGATGGCACTGCCATCTGGTTTGAAGAAGCCGCCGAACAAATCGGTGTCGACGCCATGCGCTGGATGTACCTCCAGCAGAACCCTGCGAGTGACCTCCGCTTTGGCACCCGCCATCCCGATGAAAAGGTCACTCTTGAAACGGTCAATGGCCCGACCAACACCACCATCGATGGTGTCCCCACCTGCAAAGTCACCAGCGGCCCCGCCGACGAAGTCCGCCGCCAGGTCCTCATCCCGCTGTGGAACTCCTACGCCTTCTTCGTTAACTACGCCCGGTTGGACGAGTTCGACCCCAATGCAGCCGTCGTCCCTGTGGCCGATCGCCCCGAGATCGACCGCTGGTTGCTCTCCAACCTGCAGGCCCTCATTCAGCAGGTCCGCGCTGGCTTCGAAGCGTTCGACACCCCCGCCGCCTGTGCCGCCCTCACCCGCTTCATCGATGACCTCTCCAACTGGTACATCCGCCGCAATCGCCGCCGCTTCTGGCGCTCCAAAGATACAGGCGATCTCGACAAGCGTGCTGCTTATCAGACACTCTACGAAACCCTCCTCACCCTCACCAAACTCATGGCACCGATGACACCGTTCCTCGCCGAACGTATGTACGGCAACCTCACCTCGGACCAACCCCACGCCCCCGAATCGGTCCATCTTTGCGACTACCCCACCGCCGATGAATCACTGCTCGATGCCTCGCTCAACAGGCGAATGTCACTGGCTCAGACGGTCGTGCGCGTCGCTCACAAGCTGCGCGAAGTCGCCGATCAACGCGTGCGTCAGCCGCTTACCGAACTCCGTTTCGCCACACTCAGCGCGGAAGACCTTGCATCGATCAGTTCGTTGAAAGACGTTATTGCCGACGAACTCAACGTCAAAGCCGTCAGCGGCTTTGAATCATTGGGCGACATCGTCAAGTACACCTACAAACCGAACCTTAAAACTCTCGGCCCGAAATATGGCAAGCTCCTCAACGCCTTCCGCGAAGAACTCCCCAAGCTCCCGGGCAACCTGCTGGAAGGGCTCCGTCGTGGCCAGACGATCAACGCGACAGTTGGCGGCGAAGCCGTCACCATTGGCCCGGACGATGTCCTCATCGGAGCCGATCAGGCCGAAGGCTGGGTCGCGGGCGATGAATCCGGCATCCAGGTCGCCCTCTCCACCACCCTCACGCCAGAACTCGCGAAGGAAGGCATGGCCCGCGACTTCATCCGCCACATCCAGCAGGCCCGAAAAGACGCCAACCTGGAAATCCAGCAACGCATCACCGTCAACTACCAGACCAGCGAACCGATCGTGGCAGAAATGCTCAAGGTGTGGTCCGACCTGATCTCCAGCGAAACCCTCGCCAACGAGATTACCCCCGCGTCGGGTCTCTCTGGAAAACCCGTACAAGTCGGCGAAGCCGAGGTCATCATTACCATCAAATAACACTGGATTTACAAACTCCCGTAGGGCAGGCTCCCGCCTGTTGAAGCGACACTGAATCTTGCGGTTTCCTGAAGATCAGTATGGACGTTCGTCCACGCACACTCTATAACCTGAAACGCTGAATGGGTCGCTGAAAAACCTTCACTACTCAAGAATTACGAGACGCTGGAAGCCTGGTTTGGCTTGTGGCGGGTTTTCGAAGGATAACTTCCCCGTTCGTCCGCATTCTGTTGTCGAGATATTCCATCCAGCATCGATTGCAGCGGATTGATCCCACCATCCCCAAAAAGTGTACCGAAATGTCAGAACGCTCAGCGCCGACCGGTTACCTCCCCACCAACACTCTGCTGAAAGCATTGCTCGCCTTCCTCCTGATCTTCGTCGTGCTTGATATCGGTGGGATCGTGAACCAGATCCTCGATCTGGCGATTATAAGTCGTGCCATCGCTGGACAACCGGCGACAGAGGCCGAAGTCCAAGGGAGCGCGACACGGGCGGCTGGATGGATGGGAATCAACGCCCTTATGCTCATTAGTGCCGCAGTCGTTTTTCTCACTCTGGTGGGAAGGCTGAACCACAATGCACGGATTCTGGGAGCTGAAAGGCTTTCCCAGACTCCTGGCTTCGCTGTTGGCTGCTACTTCATACCGATTGCGAACATCTGGCTGCCCTACCAGGGGATGCAGGAGATCTGGAAAGTGGCCATGCATGGCCCGGAGAAGTGGAAAAGAGGTGATGGTAGCACGCTCGTGGGCGTGTGGTGGCTACTCCGCATCGGGTCGGTGGTGATTGACCGAGTCGTCCTCACCATGGCTCGCTCCAACGATCTCTCGGTTCTTCAAAGCTCCTGCTATGTGGCTATGATCGTGATGGTGTCGCAGATCATTCTTTGCTATCTGACCTGGCGGGTCTTTTCCGGTGCCTGCCAATTGATGGACGCCCAGAGCCTTAACGCCTCAATCGGCCAAGGAACCTGTCCCCAGTGCGGTGAATCGGTGAAGGAATTCCTGATGGATTGCCCGATGTGTGGAGCCGCTGTCAATAAAACAGCGGGCGTCACTCTCTGATCTCTGAGCGATTGAAATTGATATCCACACCGAGAAAGTCAATCGCATGACCATCGAATCAGATGACGATGTCGCCGCGCTCAAACGGATCGGTGGAATTGTCGCCAGCGTCTTACGGGAGATGCTGGCGGCTGCAGAACCGGGAATGACGACTCGGCAACTCGATGCGATCGGTGAGCGATTATTGGAGCGTTATGGCGCGCGATCAGCACCGCGCCTGGTCTACAACTTCCCCGGTACCACCTGCATCAGCATTAACGAAGAGGCGGCTCACGGAATTCCGGGTGAGCGGGTGATCCAACCGGGCGATGTCTTGAACATCGATGTCTCTGCCGAGTTGGACGGCTATTTCGCCGATACGGGAGGGACACAGGTGGTGCCGCCAACCAATCCGCAGAAAACGCGGTTGTGCGAGGCCACACGCAAGGCTCTGGAAGCGGCCATGCAGCGAGCCACTGCCGGACAGCCCATGCATGGGATCGGAGCAGCCATCCAGCGAACAGCAGAGAAGCATGGCTTCCAGGTGTTCGAAAACCTCGGCAGCCACGGAATTGGCCGGGCGCTGCATGAAGCCCCCGAGCATATCGCCGGATACTACGATCCTGCGGACCGAAGACGATTGAAAGAGGGGATGGTCATCACCATCGAGCCATTCCTTTCCACCAGAAGCCGACTCGTCAAGGAGCAGCCCGACGGCTGGACACTGGTGGGAGCGCGCGGCAATTTATCGGCCCAGTACGAGCACACAATGATCATCACCAAAGGAATGCCGATTGTTGTAACGGGTTGGTAATCGAGAAAGCTCGTGCACACTGCAATGCAGAAATATCCCTTTAAACGGGTGCCACTGCTGGCTTGCCCAGCAGTGCTCCTGCATCACAACAATCATCGAACCAGTACGATAGATAGTTCCGCTCTATGCGATGTATCTTTGTGCCTGCCACAACATGGTTTTGTATCGAGAACATTTTTCAGGAACACTGTTGGGAATCGCCCATTTACTTCAATGAGAAGGCGACACCTACAAGGCTCTTTGGCTTTGTGCCTGCCGAACGACTTTTTTAGGCGACACTTTTTAAAGAGAGTCACACAACAGAGTACTTGCGCAGCCCACGTCGAACAATTGCATAAAATTCTTCGCATGGCTCGCACAACACACGCGACGCCAGCATGCTTAAGTCGTGGATCAGCGCCTCGATACGGTCGCCGCCATCTCGAGCGATAATCGTGTCAGGGATTTTGCTTGAAGCGATCAGATGACAATCACCAGCATACCCGAGGGCATCCATCAATGTGGAATGCCCGATTGTGAACCGCTCTAACTGGGTACTGCCACCGCTTCGTGCAATGAAAGAATGCTCGTAAAGGATGTTATCGATCGTGGTGCGACAGGAAATTCCTATGCGAGTAGCCCCGCGGCAATAGAATCCGGATGCGAATGGGCCGCAATGAGACGATCGGATCTCCTCTGCAATGAATGCGAAGCCCCAAGGCTTCATAACCACGTCGAGTCTTAAGACTACCGCAGCCAGTTGCTGTGCAATATCGTCATTGTGAGAATTCATTCGCAGCACCTGGGGTCAAGATGCATCAAAGTGATATGACAACGAACATCTACGACGATCGAGCCAGCCAGCGGCGGTAATAAGGGAAAGCATCACTACTCAGAAGATGCCAGCCGACCCAGACGGTAAAGAACTGTGGTGCCCAGATCCCACTCAAGAGCAGTGCCAGCAGCTCTGGGGATGAAAGTGACATCAGTTTCACTGGCCACGCGTAGCCAATCAGAATGCCAAGGGCAATCACCAACATCTGCACAATCAGAATGCGCGGGATCGATAGCCACAGATCGGCGAGTTTCATACTGCCAGTCGACTGTCTCGCAATCCCGAAAGCATAAGCCCGGGTATAGTGATAGAAGCTGGCACCCGCAACATGAAAACCATAGACACCATCAGCAAACGTGGGAGACATATACGGCGCATACTCACTCCAGACGAGTGTTTCACCCACCAGAAATGCCGACATCAAAGTCACCGGCATCCTGTCTTGACTTCTCAAAGCCGCCAGGCCACCCCAGTAGCCAATGGCCAGAATCATCGCCACACCCAGACTGAAAGCGAGCACCTGTTGCTCAGCCCAGAATTCGTGGGCTAAAATCACAATTGAAAAGTAAGCAAAGCTCATCAGCATCAGGGCATTATCACGGCGAAGCGGTGCCGCTCGTTTTTGAAAGATCCCTTCCGCTTTCAGAAAGTGCGGAATGAAATAAACCCAGACAACCCCATCAAAAATTCTCACCGGGATGAACCACCTCCCCAGAGCCGTCACCCCTAAGATCAGCGCCAGAATTCCGAAAAACATCGGCCGCCGACTCCAGGCCCAGGAATCTGTCGCTGCAGATGAAGCGCCAAGAGCCAGATTCTGCCCGCGCCAGGCATAGAAAAAGTGAGCCAGCCCGCCCCAGGCAGTGAGCGTGTAAAGATTCATCGTGCCAGTACTTTTGACCTCGAGCGAAGGATCAATCGTCGGCCACAGGACAACTGGCAGGGCGTAACCAATCCCTAACAGGAAAAACGTAATCGCGAGGCAGATCGGGCCATCGCCGGAAGTGCTGTCATCCATCGTTGCCGCCTGACTCATGAGCGAATGGCCCCTGGCTGGCATGAGAATCGATCAATCAAATCGAAAAGCCGCACAAGAAAATCACGAACCAACTGGTCATTCTAACCTGAGAGATGATTCAGGCCAGAAGCCGTAACAATCCGGCCGCGCGGTGTTCTCTGGATAAAGCCACAACGCAGCAGGAACGGTTCGACCTCATCCTCGAGTGTATCCGGAGGACAGTTCATCGTATGTGCAATCGCCGCCAGACCAGCCGGGCCGCCACCAAAGACATTCACAATTGTCCGTAGATACTTGCGATCCTGCTCTTCGAGACCCAGCACATCGATTTCGAGCATCGCCAGAGCCTGTTTTGCGATCTCATTAGTAATGAGCCCCTCCTTCTGCTTGACCGTCGCAAAGTCTCTCGCCCAGCGAAGCAGATTGTTCGATTTGCGAGGTGTTCCCCGGCTGCGTCGGGCAATCTCCAGAGCTGAAGAATCGTCGATCTTCGTACGCAGTTTAATCGCATTACGACGGACAATCTCAGCCAGATCGGGCTCTTCATAGAACTCCAGATGCTCACGAAACGTAAAGCGATCCCGCAATGGAGCCGTGAGCATGCCAGAACGCGTCGTGGCCCCCACAATGGTGAATGGCTTGAGTTTCATATTGATGGTCCGCGCGTTGAGCCCTTCCCCCAGAACAATATCGACGCGGAAGTCTTCCATCACAGGGTAAATAAACTCTTCGACGGCGGCCGGCAGACGATGGATCTCATCGATGAAGAGAATCGAATTGCCACTGGCGTTGGTCAGATAAGGCAACAGATCCTTTGGAGCCGCCAGGGCCGGGCCCGAAGTGATCTGACATTCGACATCGAGTTCTTTGGCCAGGGCCAAAGCAAGTGTCGTCTTGCCCAGGCCCGGTGGGCCATCGAGCAGAATATGGCTAAGCGGCTCAGTCCGCATCCGCGTCGCAGCCAGCATGATTTCCAGACGTTCGACAACCTTTCGCTGACCGACAACATCGGCCAGCCGCGATGGACGCAACTCTTCATCAAGTGCGCGATCATCGAATGCATTCGCTGCAGGAGCCCCCGCAGCGCCGGAACGAACAGTACTGGCGACCACTCCATCAGCCGGGCCAGTGAAGATCTTTTCGCGAGCCATACCCCTCTCCGTGGGAATGTCGAAACGGGCAACTCCTGAAATACAATCGGGAGATTAGCCGATCTTGCCATTCCCTGCGATGTAAACCGGTTGGCAGGCTGGGCGAATTCTGATTTTCTCGTCCGCGTCATCGTCACGGACGAGAAAACCCATCTCGCGAACTCTCTTCGAACTGATCATCGCCGGATTCGAAATACAGATTCAGGAAATTATCCACGCAAATCAGACTTCCACCACTTCCTGCCCAGTCATCTTCAGATAAGCGACGGCGGTGAATAACAGCGTGAGTGGCACAGTAAAGATCGCCCCGACGCACAACGCCAGAATCCCCAGCAGATTAATCCCGGCTCCAGCCAGCATCAGCACGAAAATCTGCAGGAGATTCCCTTTGGTAATCTCCTGTGATCTCGAAAGGCAATCAATCCCTTTAGAGTTTTCAGCCACAATCACATAGGCAAACGGATAGAACAGGCAACTCACAAGAATCCCGGGAATGATACACAGCACCATACCAATCCCAAATGCGATGCTGAACAACACCAGCGAAATGGCATAGCGCAAGAAGAATTTGCCACCGCTGAAGATATCGCCAACTTGAGGATCTTCGCCGCGGGCAGCTTTCAAAAAGAGCTGGCAAAGCCCGATTTGTAGAAAAGCACCGACACAGAACGACATGGCCATGAAGCCGAGAAGCATGGCCAGCCCGACCATGACACCGGTCGGATCTTCACCGTCCCCCATGACAATACCAGGAACGATCTGCTGCGGAATGGTGGCCAGTTGCGACAGCAGGTTGACGAGAAATGTCCCGACCAGACAAGGAGCCAGGTTTTTCAGATAGACCTTCCACGCGCTGCCAATGACTTCGCCCGCTTCGATCTTTGTCAGTTCTCCCGTGGCTCCGGATGCTGCCTCATCGCCACCCGCCGGAGAGAGATCTTCACCGCAATGTTTGCAGCGCTTCGCTGCCGCCAGGACTTCGCCACCACACATGGGGCAGGCGACTTTCGCTCGCGTGTCACGCATTTTCCCCACCGGTGGTGGTGGCGGAAGATCCTCTTCAAAGTCATCTTCAGCCGCCGGTTGATCCAGCCCCGGCACAGTCACGACTTCGCCACAACCAGGGCATTTCGCTTTACGTCCAGCCCGATCCTCAGAGGTGCTGAGTGACTTATCACAGTGCGGACAGTTGAATTCAATGGCCACGGATTGGTTACCTTGACGATGGAAACGGATGGGAAGCGTAAAATGTGACAAATCGCTGAGGCCATCCTCAGCTTGACGATCTGCTCCAGTTCAAAGCCGCCGGGAACTCGGGAGAGTTCTGCGAAATGGGTATTGCCACGACAGACTTCAATTCGATCATTGCAGAACTGATGACGCGAAGAAGTTAACAAGTGTTCGCTGTGAACTGAAGAGGGTCTTTCAGAAAATGAACCAAGCCCTTCATGGAGAGTTCACCATTCACAAAAGCCCCTGCTTATGACCGCCCGGGCTCATAATGGTTCAGGCTCATGGACTCGCGGACTCATGACGGCCGCTGCTCATGATCAAGCAGAAGTTCCAGATAAGACCTGTTTTCGGGTTGGTCTAAATTCAAACGAGCAGCCCATTCCAGCAGGCGATCCCGCGCGGGTTGCCAGGCGTGTTCTTCAGTGATGATTTCGAGTTCGGCAAAGTCGCCGAGTTCCGGTACATGATCGATCGTGCAGACCAGCACATACTCTTCATCAGGAAGTGTCCAGAACTGCCGGCTCTTGACAACTTTTCTAACTGAGCGAAATCCAAGCGCCAGCAGGATCTGACAGATCGCCAGGGGTGACTTGTCGGCAGCCAATGCACCCATCGGTCCCACCAGCGGGGCCTCAATCTCATGACGTGTTTTTGTGAGTTGATCGAGCCTTGGGCCTTTGTAGGTGAGAATAGTCTCCAGCGGCGTCGAACGGACCCTTAACGCTTCCCCGGTCGTCGCAAAATCACGCCCAGGATGTGCGAAGTACTCATCACTCTCCGTCGTAGCAGGCCCGGCACAAATCGCCTCGTGGGCCATCAGAACGCCACGAAACTCTTCGACATCGTTCAAAGAAAACTTCATCTCGACTTCGATATCAGCCATCTCTGCTCAGCGATCTAAGAATGGAAAACGTTTGTGATTCGCGGAACATCCCAGTTGGAAACAACAATCATGTATCAATCGCTGGTTTTCATGAAAAGCAACTATCCCGAACAGCAGAGAAATTCGCCGAGAGACGATCGATAGGGAAGGTTGGTATGCCTACGTGATAGCGAAGATGGTGCAATCCGTCGGAACTTCTTGCACCCTACATCAAGAAGGATATGCCAGGGGGATCTATTGACGATGAGCATGAGCCAGTTGCTGGAGGCGTTCCCACGTATAAAGCCCGGTATTGTGCCCGTCATTCCAGCGAATGCGAATCGCATACTGACCGACCAGATCAAGCCCAGCGGGGGCAATCTCAGTCGGAATTTTTGCAGGATCAAGCAGTGGCTCACCCGTGAATTCATCCACACATACAGCACACGTACAGCCGCAGCGCACATCAAAAAAGCGGACAAACAACTCGGACTCCCCAGGCCATTTGAGTTCAAACAGCCTGGTCTCACGGTGAGCACGGATGATCTCGGGAGCATCAGTCGGCATGGGAAAATTTTATGTTGGGTGTTGGGTATTGGGTGTTGGATCTTGGAGAGATAAGTCGAGCGTAAGCCGCCGGTATTCGCACACCAAATACCAAACACCCAACTCCGAGAGCCATCGATCAATCTCTCCACGGATGAGCAATTTCTTTCCAGTATTTGTCGAATTCAAAGCCCGGGCTGTTATCTCCATCGTGGCATTGATAGCAGGTTGTCTTTTTCGCCTGATCGAGTGTCACACGCATCGCCAGTCGAGCGGCGGCCTGCTCTTCTTCAGTCGCTTTACCACCATTTTCGATCCGCACATGCTCACTCCCGGGAGAGTGACAGTTCTCGCAGCCATTTCCAAAAAGATGAGCCGATGTTTCCAGATCACGATAGCCCGAGTCATACCGCAAAACCTGCTGTGCTTCCCAACCTGTCGTGTGGCAGTTAATACATTCCGGATCGTAAATGCGCGAAATGTACTCCCCTTCAATCCCCCCACGACCATGAATGATACTTTTCGTGGCCTTGGCGTGGCCGGTTTCTTCCCACTTTTCATAGGCTTTCGTGTGGCAATCGCCACACACTTTGGAACCCACAAACTTGCGACCACTCGGGTGAGGAATGACCAGTTCCGGTGCTAAAGAAATCTGTTCAAGCTCCAGCCGCTTCTGATAGTCGGCCATGAGGTTTTCCATCGGCTTCGTCGCTTTGAACCGGCGATTGTCGAGATCAATCAGTTCGTAACGGAATGGAGTTTTTGCATCATCGGGAAAATAGCCCACCAGTGAAACATACTTGCCCTTCTGGCCGGGCTGAATGATCCACGAGCGACCTTCCATCACAGGTTTCGATTGAGGATCTTCCGGCCCTCCCGTCGTGACAATCAACTGAAACGCAGGGAACTTGCGGGCGAACTCTTTCGCTTCATCCACAGTCCCATTGTTGAGCAGAATCAGCAGATGCGGCTTCTCACCTTTGAACTGCTCAATGGCTTTACGAATCTCTTCATCGGGATCGCTGAAGGTGATGTTGTTGGCGACACCAGCCGGAGCGACATCATCTCTCCGGCTTTTCCCGAGAACTGAAACCACACAGGCCTTCACTTCGCCAATCTTGAAGGTCTTTGTACGCAGTGGCGTGCCGAGATCGGGTGACTCAAAGAACGTGACGTTCGCCCCTGAAATGGCGAGCGACTTCTGCACTTCCTCAGGATCGGCGACCTGTTGTGTCAGCAGGAAGTCGGCCCCCAGACGGAGATCTGCTGGCCCCAGACCAATCACCTGATAGTTGAGCGATCGCAAAGCCGTGAGAATCGCTTCGTACTTGATCTGATCCTGGCGGCGGGAGCGTTTGACGAAACCTCCCGCATCCAGCCCCGCGACCGGCCAACCTCTTTTGGTAAGCCGCTGGAAAAGATCGAGCCTGCGCGACATCCCACCCGATTGGGTCAATGAGCAGCCGCAAGGTTCAAGATATCCATTCGTTTCTGCCGAGAGCATGAGGACCGCTTGCGGGCGAGGCCAGTCTTCCGCCACAGGTGGTTCACTGGTATCGCTGGCAGCCTTGGATGTGGCTTCTGGTGAGGTCGTCTTCGAGGGAAGCGGCCCGGCTGGCACTTGAGCAGCCTGCGCCAGGGGCGTATTCCAAGGTAAGACGGAGACCGCTGCGCTCTGCACCGGTAAAGAAGAGCTGGCTTCAGCTTCCGTTGAAGTTTGGCTCGCCAGTTGTGCATCACTGGGAAGAAGTCGCATAACCCACGCCCCTCCAGTGAGCAGAGTTGTCAGGCAAGCCAGTCCCAAAAGACAAGGCCAGAAGACCCGCCCCAGTTTGGGTGAAGTGCACTGCGCGGGGCGATTTTTACCACCCGGAGAACCAGCAAGAGCACGCTGACGACGATGACGAGGCATGGCAGACATCCCTGGCGAGGCATTCAAAAACCAGAAATCCGGTTGATTTAACGCCATTGCGCAAAATTTTCGACCTTGAAACACCCCTGCTGGCAGTGCCTGTGCAGTTCTCGACAATCCAATTTCAACTGTCAATTACAGCGATAGATAGCTGACAAAGAACTTGTACTCCGGGATGAGTGGATGATTCAACTTGAGAATCACTTTCTCGGATTTCTTGAACTGCCGGTCGGCAGGGAGACCAGGCAAAACCTTAACTGTCAGAAAGTATCGCTGCACCCCTTTGCCCATGTACTTGTCGTCCTTTCGCAAGGCGACTTCCACCGCATTGTGAGCCGTCTCGTAGCTTTTAAGCTCCAGATCTCCTTCCAATTCCCGCACAAAGAGCGACAACTCGGCCGTTTTCCCGTCTTTGGCAGGAAAATCTCCCAAGATCAGTGCGGTCGATTCATTGGCCCAGCCTCGTCCCATGACATCGATCGGCCCGGGACGGGTCCCCTTAATGGCAAAGCTGACTTTCTTATGCTTTTCCAGACTGGTCTGTAAAACGACCCGGTCAGAATAACTGCCGACCGGGACATCACCTGAAACAGTCGCCTTCAGCAGATAACCCGATTTCGCACCGCGTTCGCTCAATTGCTCTTCAGTAAGAGGCACCCACGTGATCTGTGTGGTGGGAAGATCTGTTTTGACTTCCGTAATCTCAAACTTGTCAAACAGCGGGCTGTAGATTGAACCCGTCGCTTCCGATGGTGCTCCAATTTTCAATTGCCCCATCGCCCATTCCCCTTCGGGTTTGAGCTGCAGACCGGCTTCGACTTTTCCGACCACCGTCAGTTCGATTCGGCGATTCCCCGGATCGTTGGTGCGGATCACCGCATGATGCCGGAAGCTCGGATTGGAGAGCTTGATCTTCCAGTTCAAAGTCACCTCGGTCTGTTGACCCGGTGCCAGCTTACCATCACCCGCCACATTCCCCACGGTGCAACTGCAGGTGGTTTCTTCTTTACGGGCCAGAATCTCCAGCGGTGCTTCGCCTTCATTTTTAATGATAAACACGTGCGATCCTTCGTCGCCCATCTCCATTTTCCCAAAGTCGTATTCCACTTCGGGAATCACCGCTTTGGGTTGTGGCCCTTCTTTGGCCACTTTAGGGCCAATTTCAGTTTCTGGCACAGGCTGCGCCACGTTGACTGGTAACGTCGCGGTGCCACGACCGAAAAACGCAATCGCCGCTAACGTCATTACCGTCAAAAATGCACAAACAGCCATGGCAGCAGGCTTCATAGCGATCATCTCCAGCAATCCGGGCCTGTGTTGATCTCGTCATAAGTTTCGTTTGCAGAATATCTTCTGTAGAACCACCCAGCTCAGCAGGCAATTTCAACACGCTTCCGCAGCGATATACGACAGTCTAATCGGAAATGCTGGAGAGAGTCACTGGACTCGCCCCTTGTTCAAAGGATCTTCATCCAGCTTTTCTGATTGCAGTCGCTTGAGTCGCTCGACAACTTCTTCGGGAAGGACACGATCCGAGTGGCCCAATTGCCGATTCAATTCATCCTGCTCCAATGCCAGATTCGCTTGAATTGAGGCCTCTTTTCGCTGCCCTGCCACTGCCAACGCTTCGGCAGCCCCAGCCAGAAGTCGACTCGAACTGCGATATCTGCGATTCGCTTCCTCAAAAGATTTCACAGCCTTCTCGGCAAAGATCTGCCGCTCAGCAGGACTGCTCACTGCTCTTTCAAAATAGGCACGCGCCAACTGCTCATGAGGCCGGTAACTTTGAAAATCGCGCCCGCTGGCGGATTTCATCCATTTTTCACCGTCCGCCCACTCCGTCGAACTCTCGGCATTCGAAAACCACGCCATGCCGGCCGTCTCGGCCAGGCTGGGAGACCACTCATCCCATTCCGCCAGTTTCACCATTTCCCGAATGGCGGCACTTCGGGTGGTGGCTGGTCGAGCTGACATCTGGATGCGTCCCTGTGAAACCATCCAGACTGGCCATGCCCCCCAGATCGAAAGAACCATCACCAGCACCATCGCTCCAGGGAGCAGTCGACTTCCCCAACTGAAAATCGAAGAGATGAATCCCTCGCCAGAACCAGCTTTGACAGCCTGAAATTCTCCGGGTTCTCTCATCTGACGAACAGCGGCCCCTACCAGCCACGTCGATAAAGTGATCAGCAGCAGCCATAATCCCAGGATGGCCGCCATGCCAAACCCACCAGCCGCCAGGAGATTCACTCCCAGAGCGAACGCCGCTGCTGGAAATGCCAGATCTCCCCAACTGTTTGCGAACCCACGAGTAGTATCTCGATCAGCCCGCAAATCCCGCGGGGCAGCGGGCGATTCATCTGCCGCCTCTGCCTTCTTTGATGCGTTCCATCCCCAGCGGTCGATGATCAGATACAGTCCCGTCCAGAAGATGCCAAACACAATCAATGCATCGTCAAACACGCCATCGAGCAGAAATCGGCCCCACCAGGCAATCGCCAGACTGCCGGCACCAGCCCACAATGGCCAATGGGCAGGAAGGTGGACAGCTCGAGAATTCTGAGTGAAAAAAACCTCTGCCGAAGCTTGATCATTCACTCCGGACGAAGAGTTCCATAAACCTCTCCCTAGAGCGAACAGGCCGGTTCCCGCGAGCACCAGTAACCCCGCCAGCGACAAAACTCCTCCGGAACTCCACGCTTCCAGAACCATGTTATGAGGGTCAGCGATCTCTTCGCTCGAACTCGGAAGTTTGTACGACAGATAAACGCTGCGAAAGTTTCCGGGGCCCACGCCAAACCAGGGATGATCTGCCAGCATCTGCAACGTCGCGACCCAGTATTCCAACCGATATCGTAGTGATTTCGGGGCTTCTGTAATCACCTCCAGATCCAGCCCTCCCCGCCAGACCACCAGACCGACCAGCAGCAGCATGGCTCCTGTGCCCGCACCGAAGATCCACAACCACGATCTGGACGAAACACGCGGATTGCCCACCGCTTTCCACTGACCGACCAGCGGCCGCACCGCCAGCAGCAGCATCGTCACTGCCAGTGCAAGCACTGCCGTACGGGATTTCGTCAGCAGCAATGTCCAACCCCCCAAGAGCCATGCCGCCAGCAGCATCCAGGTGAATGGGCGGGAAAGATCCGGCCACGACCACATCGTGCGCTGCTTCGTCACCTCGGGCCACGCAAACAGACTCAAGATCAACAGCACCAGCAGGACTGCCGCAAACGTATTCGCCAAAGCGCAAAAGCCATAAGGCTCACTGCTGGTCAACCGCTGAAAGAACGCTCTGCGAGCGTGCAGTTCTGTCGGGATGCCATCGCTTTCCAGCTTTTGCCTGAGCTGCGAAATCTTCGATTCTTCTTCTGCGGATCGCTCCTGCAGACCCTCCAGTCGATCCAGTTCCTGTATTACTTTGATATATCGACCAGAGATCGCCGGCAGGCCAATCTCATGCTGATACAGACCCAGTACAGACATCGAGAGCAATGTCGTAATCACAAACGGCCAGATCGCATTCAGGTGGATCACGTGGCCTGGTCGTTCTGCCAATCGAGGTGCCAGTCGCCACAACACGCAGGCTCCCATGGCCAGAGAAAAAAACTCGATCAGCAGATTGGCAGCCGCTCGTCGATCTCCCTGAGCCAGCCAGACGTGAATTGTCCCAGCCACCTGACCAGCCGTCAGCAGCAGCCATCCCCAGACAAACCCTGAACGCCAGGCACTCGAAACCGGCGCTGTTTTCGGCAATAAGATCAGCAGCATGGCCGCCGTGGCCATCGACAGAATCGCCAGCCAGAGAGATTCCCCCATCACTGCGGCTTCCGGTGGTGTCCAGAACCTGGCAAAAAAAAGACTGGCGAGCAGCACAACGAGCCAGCCCGCCACGCTCTCCTGCCATCGCGAAGGTTCAACCCGCCCTCCCGCCTCCTGCACCATGCGCTGACCTGTCGAAGTTCCAGCCCGCTGGGTTTCCACAACAGGTTTTTTTCCTCTCGCAGACATCCACAACCATCCCGCGCTTTGTCGCGCTTCCAGATCTGCGCGAACAGGAATCGCCTGCTCCCCGAACAACAGACTCTGGATTGAAAGCGCCATCGTTCGCAAAGAAGGCATTTACCAGTTCCTTGCCGAAACATCGGTCGAAGTTCGATCCGCAGCGTGCGCATTCAATTCGCGGCCACTCGCTGAAACTTCATTCCCGCTTTGTTCAGGCCCGGCAGACGCCGACATCGCTACCACCGGGATTGTTCCCAACGATGAACCAGCGATCGCAGGCCGTGGTGCCGACTCAAGAATGGCAATCATCGCGAGGATGCAGACCACAATCCCCAGGCACAAGAGTGCTGCACCCCATGAATCGACCGAGCACAACAAGAGACCAGCCAGCCCCGTCGTCAATGTCGCAAGATGCACCGTCAGTACGGCATGCACAGGTTTCAGCCCCAAAGCCACCAGTCGATGCGAAAAGTGTTTCTTGTCCGGTTGAAAAGGACTGCGTCCTTCCTTCAATCGAATACTGATCACCGACAGCAGATCGTAAAGTGGCACAGCCAGCACGCAAAGTGGTGCCAGAATGGTATGAGTCCGGCCATCCTCCGCAGTGTAGAACGTCCCCAGGATCGTCATGCTCGCCAGCGAAAAGCCCAGAAAATAGCTACCGGCATCTCCCATAAAAATGCGGGCCGGTGACCAGTTGTGGCATAAAAAACCCAGCAGCGAGCCGCACAAAAGGAGAAAATAGCCTCCCACCATCCAGCGGGGATCATCAGCTCTCGAAAGCATCATGCAGGCAAACACACCCGAAACAATGAGCCCAATCCCACCCGCGAGCCCATCCATGTTATCCAGAAAGTTGATCGAGTTGACGAGCACTACAAACCACAAAACACTGGCAAACGCCCCCAGCCAGAAACTCTCGACAAAGAAAGTCGCCCGCACTCCACAAGCAACCACAATGGCGGAAATCAGAAACTGCAGTAAGAGCCGGGGCTGCCATGGCAAAGGTCGAAAATCATCAGCCAACCCCACCAGGCCCATGGCCAACGCTCCCAGAGTCACAGCCAATAGCTGAGGCAGACGGTACAGCACACTGCCATCAGCCGAGATCGTCTTCCCGGGAATCTTTACGGGCAAAAGTTCCGGTGCAAAAAAGACAATCAGCAAGGCTCCGGTCAGTGGAATCAGCACACCACACCACAGACCAATCCCGCCCCCCATGGGCTTGGGAACTAAATGAACTTTGCGAGCAGCAGGCTTATCGATCAGACCCAGCCGGGGAGCAATCCAGCGCATCGCACCGACGGCCGCGAATGAAACCCAGAATGAGGGAAGGACACAGGCACAGACAAACAGCAACATGCGAAGGGCACTTTGCGACGTGAGAGTCGCCACACCAGTGAGTCCATGCAACTGGCCCGGCGAGCTCCAATGATTGATCGACACGATTCTTTCGTATTCTCCCGCATCACGACACTCCCCCGCAAGTGTGCAATTCCCAGGCAGACCCACCATCCCGTCAAGGATGCTCCTGGAACTCCTGCCGACCAGCCTCAATGCCCTCCCTTGAGGTTGTTCTATTCTGAGACTCATGATCCTTTTTGGATGTTGCAGAAAAACTCGAAAAAACGTTGGCAGAGACAGCCATTTCTCCCTGAAAGCTTTTGCTTTTCTCGTAGTAATTCTTATGGAGACGACTGCATGAGCCGCATCGAATGCTTCCAGCAGAAACGACCAGTGAACCTGGAATCATGCAGCCGCGTCAGATCCAATAACCATCGTCCATGAGGTTCTTTTTTGCATTATGGCGGACTGCCGGTTTTCATGATGGCCACAGCCGAATGAAACTTCTGCTGCCGGAAGTCTGGAGAGTCCTCCTGATTTTCCATGCTCTGGAAACTGTCAGTTCCGCCTCAGGTTTCGACACAAATCCAGAGGGTTGTCATTTTGACAGCAAGCCTGCCAAACAGGACACAGGTCATCTCACCCGCTGGACAGCCAAATGACGAGACTGAAGTAGCAGCCATGCCACTTTTAACGAGAATTCCTGATGAGAATCGGCACAAACATCATGGCCTTGCCGATTTCGAATTCAGGGCACATAACTTGCAACATAATTGAATCGGTGTGAATGGACGATTCTTCGAACATCCCACCGCCGGGTGACACTTGCCGCCAGACATCCTCGAAAGTGCCAGGCATCCTCGAAAGTGAAGGGGCTGATCATGAATCATGAGATTTCATACAAAGTCGTGAAACGACTGGCCGCTGCTGAGGGATATCTGGAACTCGAACTGCCACAGGCAGCTCTTTCCGAACTGAATCGAATCGGCGATGCAGGCCCTTTCAATGCCATCGAGCAGTTGCTGCGTGGTGAAGCTCTCACAGGTCTCAGCCAGTTCGACGAAGCGATTGAGCCCCTGAAGAAAGCCGCCGATCTGTTCCCTGCCCCGATGAATCGCCGAGCCTGGGCCAGTCTTTCGAAATGCTACGCCTCCACCGGCCAGGATTCGCTGGCGAATGAAGCTCTGGTCGCCAGCCAGACGGAAGTCGCGTCTCAGGGCCAGCCGGGTGTGATCGTGCAGGTGGTCATGCAGCCCATCTTTACGGCCGTCCTCGGCAATCAGGTCCGGCAGATCCAGCGATAAGCGAGTTCCCAGTAGGGTACATCCCTGACAACACACATTCAGGGAACAACTTCAAAGATTCACCTCCCGCTCATAACGACCAGTCACAACATGCAAAGCCCGGCCTCTTCAGTGGATGCCGGGCTTTGTGCATTGATGACCAGGCTTCGGCCACCTGAGGGAGACCCGGCCAAGTCGTGCCCAACTTTCATACACAGGTTTCCACGCCATGCACGTGACTCTGGAACCCTCGCCCACGTCTTCGTGGGAGAGGGCAGGGTGAGGGTCTTCTCACTCAATTTGTATTTACGACAAACGTTTCGCAGGGGCGTCAATTGTTTGCCACTGGACAGAGATTAAGGGCATCCTGAGATAAAGCCGATCTTTGTTCGCATACCCAACCCGTTCGAGCTCCCCTCATCCCGGCCTTCTCCCGTCAGAACGGGAGAAGGGGAAAAAACCTTAGCTCTCCCCGATTGCAGCCACACGCGAACTCAGACCAGAATAGCGAGAACACATTCTGCGAGAGAATTCGTCTTGTCTCGTGTTCATAGCCCCTCAAGAGTTGATCGACATGTCCCACGATCCCGCACCCGCAGCACAACCTCCCCGTACTTATCCGGAACGTGTGGGCATCACCTTTGTCACGGGGTTGATTGGTCTCCTGCCTCTGGCGTTAACTCTGGCTGTTCTGGTCTGGGTCGTGAGGTTAATCCATGACCTGTTTGGGCCTCTCAGCCCTTTCGGCAAAGCCCTCATGTCGATTGGCATGCCCCTCGTGGCTTGCGAAACGACAGCTTACCTGATTGGCATCCTCGGAGTCGTCCTTGCCATTTATGGGATGGGAGCTCTGGTGGAAAATGGTATGGGTGGAGGCTGGCAACGCATGATAGATCACGGGTTACGACGTATACCGGCCCTCGGCACGATCTACGATGCCTCGAAACATGTCACCAGTCTCTTCGATCGAAAAAAAGATTCACTCCAATCCATGACTCCCGTCATGTGCTTTTTTGGAGACGGCAGTGATATCGGAACTCTGGCACTGATGCCCACTTCCGAACTCGTTCATTTTGGAGGCGAAGCCTACCACATCGTCATTTTGCCCACAGCCCCTGTTCCCTTTGGCGGAGCATTGCTCTGTGTCAAACAGGCTTGGGTCAAACCCGCCAATTGCAGCCTCGAAGACCTGGTTGGTATTTACGTCTCCATGGGAGTCACAGCACCCAAAAGCCTCAGCAAACCCGCTTCCCCCAGCGGGCCAGAGCCTGCTGCCCCACTTGAAAAATCATGAAGCGTAGAGGTCCACGCGATATAAAACGGGTTCAGTCCATTTATCACCCGGGACACACTGGATCATGTCGATTGATGATTGCCAGAAATCAGTAAAAATGCCTTCTCGACTGAGTTGAATCGGTGTCTGGATTCAGGCACTTCTCGCGATCTTCTCATTCTCAATCGTGCTCGACATCATTACGGGGCGGGCCGCAGGCCGATGGAGATCTTTCGGCTTTCTCAATTCTCGGGCGTCTATCGGACCTTCAATCCCTGGCTTAACCATTCTCATGCCACTTGATGACACGAGTCTGGACCCGCAGCCTGGCGACCCTGCTGACTGGCCTGCGGTCACTGCACACAGCAGCACACTCTGAATCAGCGGATCAGCAGGTCCAGTGAAACATCAGATCTCCACTTCTCTCCCCGCCATCTCCAGAGCTGTCGCGACAATCCCGGCTACGTTCAAGCCACATTCGGCCAACAGTTCGTCGCGTTCGCCATGTTCCACAAATCGGTCTGGCAGAGCGAGAATTTTCAGTCGATCACAAGAGACACCTCGTTGGGATGCCGCCTCGAGCACTGCGGAACCAAACCCACCGGCCAGAACATGCTCTTCAATCGTGATCACAAAGCCCTGCTCCAGAACCCCCAGAAGGCATTCTTCATCGAGCGGTTTGGCAAAACGGGCATTGATAATCCCGACATCGAGGCCATGTTCTTCACGCAGAATCTCAGCGGCTTTCACGCAACTGGTCAACAACGAACCATAGGCCACAAGCGTCCCATCCTGCCCTTCACTGATCACCTCAGCCTTCCCTAACTCGACAGGAGTCAATGTGCGGGGAATGGTTTCCACATTGGCTTTGGGATAGCGGATCGCCACCGGTCGATTCATTGACAACGCGAGATCCACCATTGGCGCGACATCGCTCTCATCACCGGGAGCCATACAGACCATGTGTGGGAAAATGCGTGTATACGAAATGTCGTACACCCCGTGATGCGTCGGCCCATCCGGTCCCGCAATCCCTGCGCGATCCATCGCAAACACCACGGGCAGATTCTGCAGACAGACTTCCTGAAAAATATGATCAAAAGCCCGTTGCAGGAAAGTACTGTAGATGTCGACGACTGGCCGCATGCCAGCTTTCGCCATCCCTCCTGCAAACGCCACGGTATGAGCCTCACAAATCCCGGTATCAAAGAATCGATCAGAGAAATCCTGCCGAATGCGGCTGAGTTTATTTCCTTCACACATGGCCGCTGTCAGCACGCAAACCCGGGAATCTTTCTCCATCGATTTGTAGAGCGCATCGCTCACGGCATTCGTGTAGGCCCGGCTCGATGTCGACTTCATCTGGACAATCTGTCCATAAGCATCCCGCTGGAACGGAGGTGGCGCATGGAACGTGACCGGATCATCACAAGCCGGACGGAAGCCATGTCCCTTGTTGGTGAACACATGGAGAAGGACTGGCCCCTTCATCTTCTTGACCATGGCCAGATACTTCCGGAGTGTCGGCAGATCGTGACCGTCAATCGGACCAATGTATTTGAAGCCCATCTCTTCGAAGAGCATTCCGCCGTGCAGCATCCCTTTGACGGCATCTTTAATCTGTGAAAGTGTCTGCTTCGCACTTTCACCAACAACAGGGACAGACTTCAAAAACCGCGAAATATCCCGCTTCAGCCCATCGTACATCGGCGCACTGCGGGCTTTATCCAGATATTGAGCCAGGCCTCCCACGCGGGGACAGATCCCCATTTTGTTGTCATTCAGAATGACCAGCATGTCTTTTTTAAGCTCAGCCGCATTGTTCATCGCTTCAAAGACAACACCCGAAGGGAGTGCTCCATCACCAATCACCGCGACCGATTTGCGATCTTCACCCGCCAGGTCATCACCTGCTTTTAATCCCAGGACCGTCGAGACACTTGCCCCGGCATGGCCTGTCATAAACAGGTCGTAGTCGCTTTCCTGAGGGTTAGGGAAACCCATCAGGCCGCCACGCTGCCGGATGGTCGGGAAAGAGGCAAACCGACCGGTGATCAACTTGTGAGGATAGATCTGATGGCCGGTGTCCCAGATCAATCGATCACGGGAAAAATCAAACTCCAGATGGAGTGCCAGGCACAACTCGACCACACCCAGATTGCTGGCAAAGTGTGCCGTTCGATCCGAAACCACCCCGCAGAGCGCCTCCCGAATTTCATCGGCCAGTTGAATCAACTGAGAAGGATTCAATTTCTCCAAATCCTTGGGAGAAGTGATCCTCGGAAGATGTTCCATCTGCATGATCGTGTTCCTGACCAGTCAGTTTGTGGCTCTCGAAAGAGTAAAATCTTCCAAGAAGTTAATTCGATTCCATTCGCAATTTATGTTGAAAACCAGGCTTGAAGCATCCTGGAGCAGCTTGGCTTAACGACCAACTCACTTGTAGACCGCAGCCAGACTCTCCAGATTAACCTTTTCAACTGTCCCTCAACTTCGCCCCGAAATCCCTTCCGTCTTGCCGACAGACTTAGTGATCACGTTCAATAATGTACAGTGCTAGATCACTCAACCACTGGCCCCGCGGCCCGAACAATTCCAGTTCTCGACAGGCCTGTTTGACCAGATCTGTCGCTCGCTCACGACTGGCTTCGATTCCCAGAAAACCAGGGTAAGTCGCCTTCCCGGCCTGGGCATCCTTCTGCGTCTGCTTCCCCAGTTTTTCCGATGAACCTTCGACATCCAGCAGGTCATCAGCAATCTGAAATGCCAGGCCAATGGCAAACCCATAACGGGCCAGCGATTCCAGTTGCTGCACCGAAGCTCCGCCCAGGCGACCACCCATTGTCAAGGCACATGCCAGCAGACGCCCAGTCTTGCGATGATGAATCTGCTCCAGTTCGGCCAGAGTGGTCACGGGTGTCGTCTCAGCCGCCAGATCAGCCGCTTGCCCACCCACCATGCCGCACCAACCTGCGGCTGATGCCAGATCAGCGACACAGGCCAATGCCAGTTCTTTGTTCGAAATCTCGGTCGCCAGGACTTCAAAGGCCCTCGTCAGCAGGCCATCCCCCGCCAGAATTGCTGTCGCTTCACCATAGACGATATGATTTGTGGGCCGTCCACGACGCAGATCATCGTCGTCCATGGCCGGCAAATCGTCATGAATCAGCGAATAACAATGAATCATCTCAAGGGCGACAGCCGCGGGCATTGCCTGCAGCGGATCGGCTCCGCATGCTTCGCTCGCCAGCAGAACCAGCACCGGCCTTAACCGCTTGCCTCCCCCCAGGGCACTGTATCTCATCGATTCAAACAGCGAGGGGGGAACAAAACGGGAAACTTCGGAGGTTGCCCCCAGAGCAGCGTCCATGGCCACTTCGATCTGCTTCTGCAATTCCCTCAAATGCTGGGTGAACTCGACCGCGCCACTGGACAAATTCGTGGCCACGGGTGATCGAGAAGCAGGAAGGTGAGCAGCCGACATATCGCATCCCTGCGGTACTGGAACTTCTAAGTTAAGCGGGTGAACAGCAGGTTTTCTCATCAAATTGTGCTGACAAGAAACCTGCAAATTCATTGTTCTCGACAAACTACAGCAAATTTGCGAGATCCGAAAGCCTCTAAGTTTCCAGTTTTTCCTCGGAATCCGAAGAAACCAGCCAACCAAAGCTACCTTCGCAAGGCGGCTGCTGTTCGCGCGCAGTCCTCAGGCTGCTATTCTACCGAAGCAGCCAAGATTTCTGGCTTTACGGATTACGCCAACCCCTCCATTCATCACGGATTGATGCGATGCCTCTCCGCGTCTACAGCACTCTTTCTCGCCAAAAGGAAACTTTTCAGACCGTCGAGCCCGGCAAGGTCAAAATGTACCTCTGCGGCCCCACCGTCTATAAGCCCGCCCACATCGGCCACATGGTCGGTCCCGTCATCTTCGACACTGTCAAACGCTACCTGGCCTACTCAGGCTACGAAGTCACGTTCGTCGTCAACATCACCGATGTCGACGACAAGCTCATCAACAAAGCCAACGAAAAAGGCATGACAGTCGAAGCCCTCGCCAAACAGATGACCAACGACTATTTCGATAATTTGAAGCTCATGGGCGTCGACTCCATCGATCACTTCCCTTACGCCACTGACCATATTGGCGATATGCTCGACATGATCGGCAAACTGGTCGAAAAGGGTTACGCCTACCCGCTCAACGGCGATGTCTACTTCCGCTGCACCAAAGACGAAGATTACGGCAAACTGAGCCGCCGCAGTCTCGAAGAAATGCTCACTGGCACACGGGCCGAATCGATGGGCGGGAAAGAATCCCCTGCCGACTTCGCCCTGTGGAAAGGCTCCAAACCGGGTGAACCCGCCTGGGACAGCCCCTGGGGTAAAGGTCGGCCCGGCTGGCACATCGAGTGCTCCGCCATGAGCAAGAAGATCCTCGGCGACTCGATCGACATCCACGGCGGCGGTCTCGATCTCATGTTCCCCCACCACGAGAACGAACTGGCCCAGAGCGAAAGCTGCACGGGCCATCCCTTCGCCCGCTACTGGATGCACAACGGCCTCATGCAGGCCAGCGGCCAGGCCGGCAAAGTCGGCGGCCAGCACGACAAAAAAGGTGACGCCGAATCCCAGATCGCCGGTAAGCTCGCAGGCTCACAAGGGGCAGAATCTGTCAAAACAGCCGTCTTTGCCCACCATCACCCGGAGACCGTTCGCTTCTTCCTCCTGGCAACTCACTACCGCAGCCCCATCGATTTCAGCCTCGAACGCATTGCCGAAACCGGCAAGAGCCTCGAAGGCTTTTTCCGACTGTTCGAACTTTACGAGCGATTAACGAAGAAGAATTTCTATTCTCTAGTACCCGCCGCAAAACGAACCGACTCTAAACCCATCACAGCCCAGACTCCTGATCAAGAGGCCTTTGCGACTGAACTCAACGGGCTGAAAGATCGCTACCTCGATGCGATGGACGACGACTTCAACACAGGTGGTGCCGTCGGTGTTCTTTTTGAGATGCGCCGTGTCATCAATGGCTTTATCTCCGAAAAGAAGCTCGAAACAGGGGCCGGCTCGGTGGCAGATTTGCAGTTGCTGACCGACGCCATGACTCTTGTGCGCGAACTCAGCCTGCTGCTCGGCGTCTTCCGCGAGCCACGTGCCAAAGAATCCTCTGCGGACGACGGCCTGCTCGATGGTCTAATGCAGCTCATCATTCAGATTCGTGCCGATGCTCGAAAATCTAAAAACTTTGCTGTGGCCGACCTCATTCGCAACAAGCTCACCGAACTGAAGCTCACACTGGAGGATCGCCCCGACGGTACCCTCTGGAAAAAAGCTTGATCGACGGACCGACAGTTCTCAGGCGACTGGGAGAACAACATGAAGAGTATTTTTCCAGGTATGGATCCACTCCTTGAATCATCGTTGAGTGATACTCATACGCGCCTTTGCACATATACTGCAGACCAGCTTCAAGCCAAGCTCCCGCACGACCTCCGCGCTCGATTGGAAGAACAAGTTCAACTGACTCTTCCTGAAGATGCACTGACTGGCCGCATAGCAGCATCGGCTGTTTATCATCCGAATGTACAAATTACTGAGAGTGAATTTGCAACCAACTCTTCAGTCACTCAGACTGCTGATATTCGCCTTTCAACAGCCAAACCCCATGTGGTTCATTTTCAACCCAAGAACCTCTTTCGACGAATTTCGGTCATTGAACGACCGACCGACCGTCTCATTACAACCGTCGAATTCATCTGCCCCGAGTATAAGTCCAATACACGCCGAAGGCTTGTTTTTCATGAGAGGCAGGAAGAACTGCTTGATGCCGGTGTGAACCTGGTCGAGATCGACCTCGTGCGTGCAGGTGAATGGACGATGTTTCCTGACGAGGATTTTGTTCCACAAGTTTGCCGCAACCCCTATCGCATCATCGTCGTCAGGGCTGAACTTCCTGATGAAGCGGAATGCTACGAGGTCAAATTGTCTGAACCTCTCCCGACAATTGCCATTCCACTTCGTCCGACCGATCAAGACGTAACGCTCGAAATCCAGCCACTTGTCGGCAAAGCCTTCGAAAAAGCCGCCTATTCCACCAGCGATTATGAACGCGCACCACTCCCATTCTACAGTGCCGAAGAAAATGCCTGGGTCATGAACCGCCTGTCCGCTGCCGGTATCTACCGACCACCCACCGATGCCGACCAGAAAGCCAGGTAACGGCAATGTTCATTATCGGTATCGATCCCGGCCTCAATACCACAGGCTATGCAGTTCTCGCCTGCCATGGTCGCCAACTGGCACTCCACGAAGCAGGCGTCATTCGCTCCACCAAAGGTTGCTCTCTTGCCAGCCGTGTGACGGAGATCGGTCGTGGCCTCCGTGAGGTTCTGGCCGACTATCAATCGGCAGGCCATGAACTCCGCGCGATAGCGATCGAACAGGTCTTTTCACATACCAGTTTTCCCAAAACGGCAATTCTCATGGCGCACGCCCGCGGTGCGATTCTCTACACAGCCTCCGAGGCCAATATCCCTATCGTTCACTACATGCCCCGGCAAATCAAAAGTCTCCTCACTGGGAGTGGCAAAGCAAGTAAAGAACAGGTGCAGCGAGCAGTACAACTCGAACTGAACCTCCCGTCGATTCTCGAACCGAACGATGTCGCCGACGCTGCTGCCATTGCCGTCTGCCACGCCTTCGCCAGCCGCCTCAACCAACCGCTGCCAAAGACCTGAAGCGCGGCCCTCGTGCGTCATCAGCCCTCTCCGACGAGTCTTATATTCTCATACCAAATACATTAATTTGGTAGACGATCTATCTACACTCATTCCCTTGTGCGACATAAATCCATTCGAATTGGCTATAGCAATTTGTTTGCACGACCGTCATGATGCGACGATGTGAAAAGTCTCCACAACCGTTCACCATCAAAAACACTTCACTATGGCTGTCTCGACCGAACAGTTTGCCAAACAGCTGATCGACAGCGGAGTCATCTCAGAACCCGATTTACAAGCTTTCATCGATCGATTGCCTCCCGCAGAAAAGCTTGGTTCTGGCGAGCAACTCGCGAAATCCCTCGTAAAAGAAAAGAAAATCAGCGCCTACCAGGCCCAGGTTGTTTACTCAGGCAAGGGTAAGTCGCTGACCATGGGGAGCTACTCCGTCCTGGATAAACTCGGCCAGGGCGGCATGGGAATGGTGCTCAAGGCCGAGCATCGGATGATGATGCGACTGGTCGCCATCAAGGTCTTGTCCCCTTCGGTCACGAAGACCAAAGAACTGGCGCAGCGGTTTCAGCGAGAAGTCCAGGCCGCAGCGCGACTGACACATCCCAACATTGTCGGCGCATTTGATGCCGGTGAAACCAACGGTTCGCCATTCCTCGTCATGGAGTACGTGCCGGGCGATGACCTGGCGACAATCGTCAAGAAAAAAGGCCCGTTCTCCATCGATCAGGCCATCGACTGCATCGTGCAGGCAGCCAAAGGACTGGAGTTCGCACACGCACAGGGGGTGATCCATCGCGACATTAAGCCTGCCAACCTGCTGCTGGACACCAAGGGCGTCGTCAAGATTCTGGATATGGGCCTGGCACGTATTGAATCAGAGGATGTCGCGACTCAGGCAGATTTGACAGGCACCGGGACTGTGATGGGGACTGTCGACTACATGGCGCCAGAGCAGGCACTGAGCACCAAACACGCCGACGCCCGCAGCGATCTGTACAGCCTCGGAATTTCGTTATGGTATTTGCTGACTGGTAAAGCAGCCTACGAAGGTGATTCCTTAATGGCCCGGTTGCTCGCTCATCGCGACCAACCCATTCCCAGCCTGAGGACAGTTCGACAAGACGTTTCCGAATCCCTCGATCACGTCTTCATGAAACTCGTTGCCAAGAAACCAGACGACCGTTATCAGACCGCAACCGAATTGATTGTCGATCTGCAAGCCTGCCGAACAGGGGCCACTCTCAAGGCCGTCACCGTCGCCGAAGCCGGGACAGATCTCGACGAGTTTCAGGATTTCCTGCAACAGATCGACTCTCCCATCGAAGGCCCGCGCGGTAAACGTTCCCACCCGGCGGGTGCGGGCACTCGAACTGTTGCCAGGATGCAGGCGACAATAACATCCCTGGATGAGACGATCTCTCCAAGAAGAGACCACGAGACTCAACGTTTTCGTGGCCCAAAGGTTCAAAAGGCGAAATCCACCTCCTGGATTCAAGACCGGCGCGTTCAATTCGGCAGTGGAACTGTAGCGATGATCATGTTGTTAATGGCTGTTGTCTTTTTCTTCCAGACACCCACCGGTACGCTTCGAGTTGAGATTCTTGACCCTACAGTCGAGATGCATGTCAAAGGGACTCAACTCTCATTTCATAGTCCGGACCTTGATCCTGTCTCACTGAAGACGGGTGAGAAGAAACTGGTGGTCACTCGGGGCGACTTATCCTTTGAAACAGAGTCTTTTACGATTAACAGAGGAAAAGAGTTCCGCGTGAAGGCCGAGTTAGTAGGCGACCATCTTGTCATCAACGGCGGAGAAAAAGTCATTGCCCGGCAAACCGTCAAACAGCATGGGCTGACCACTTCCTCCACAGTGAACGCACCGGCCAATACGCCAGCCAATACACCAACCAATACGCCAGCAAATACACCGGTTTCCTCAACACCACCAGCCTCCATGGCGGTCGAAACTCCGGTAGCGTCCATCGCACCAGGTTCAGAGACATCCGGGCCACCACTGGCAATTGCACCGTTCGATTCGACTCAGGCAAGAAAACACCAGGAAGACTGGGCCGCCTATCTGGGCATACCGGTTGAATTTACCAACTCAGTTGGCATGAAGTTTCGGTTGATCCCGCCGGGCGAATTCACCATGGGTTGCACTCAGGAAGAACTCGATGTGATTAAACTCGACTTCGACCCTGTTATTCGTGCCCAACAAATTCGAGAGCTTTCCATATCGACACCGCCACATCGTGTGAAAATCACCCGCCCGTTCTACCTGCAGACACACGAAGTCAATAACGGTACCTATCAGAAGTTAATGGGGGCACTCCCGCCGAAAAATGATCCCCAAAAGCCAGAAACAGCCGTGATGGCCTATGTTGGTCTCCTTGATGCCACGCGTTTCTGTAATGCACTCAGTCAACTCGAAGGAAAGAGTCCTGCGTTTCAAATCGAAGGGGATCTTGCACAAAGAATCATGGATGCCGACGGCTATCGGCTCCCCACCGAAGCCGAATGGGAATATGCCTGTCGGGCCGGCACCACCGGATTGTGGAACTTTGGTGATGACCGCCAAATTGTCTCAGATCCAGGAGTCATCCGGGAATACGAAACCTTACACCGTGGCGAAGAGGCAATCCCCAATCCCTTTGGTATCATCGACGTTTATGGCGGCAGCTCAGAATGGTGTTTTGATCGTTTTATGCCCTATCCGACCAATGATGTCATCGACCCATTTACACAGCCAGGAAAGAGCGAAGGGGTCGCTCGAGGTGGCGGAGAATCTGCCGGTGCCGGAGCGGATCCGAAAGTTAACAACAGTGTGAGTCGCCAAAAAGAACAACACCAGTCTTCGGAACATGTCGGCCTCGGTCGAGTCGTGTTGCCTATCACCATCAAGCCTAAGCCCTAACCGACACAACGGCTCCAGGATTCGCATATTCCCTGATCATCCGCCCGACTCCCCCTGCTCAGACGCTTTCCGTGAGACAAGAACCCTCTGTGTGCCATGCTTGCAGCTCTGGGCAAGCATGTTTTCACAACCCACAACGCGCTGTTGTTTTCTCGAAAACATATCCATTCATCATGACGGGCGATCGGGTGGCAGGGGTCGAATGTCTTCATTCGCCCCCTGAACAATCGGCTTCACCAACGCAAATGCATCCGGAACAAGCCTTCATAACTTTCGAGCACTTTCGACTGAATTCAAAAGCGGCTCATGACCTGGGGGCAAACGAAGACGTTTGACCCCAGCCACGCAGTCTCCTGCCACACTGCACATCAATAGACAAAAAAAGTTGTGTGTATTGGACAGCAGATCTGGGCAAGCATGTCTTCACAACCCTCAACGAGCTGTTGTTTTCTCGAAAACATTTCCATTCAGCATGACGGGCGATCGGGAGTTCCCGAAGCGCAGCGTTCGAGGAGGCTTCGAGATCTTGCCTAGGCGCGATCCATGGATCATCTCAGACTGAAGTCATCTCGCGGCACCACAAAGGCCACTGAAGATCTCAAAACTCGACCGCAATTGGTGTGCCATGCTTGCAGCTTCGAGCGCGCACGCTTTTCATATCCTTCAGTCCACCGTTGATTTCTGAAATGCGGCTCGCTCCCTTCGAAAGGCCTCCCTTGATCACTCGCATTACTGGCAAACTGGTTCGACTGAGCGAAGACATCGTCCGCCTGGAAATTGGTGCATTTGAATACGAAGTTCTTGTTCCGGAATTCGTCCGTCGGCAACTCCAGCCCAAACTGGGCGAAGTCGTCAGCCTCTGCACGATCGACTATCTCGATGGAAATCCGCAGCAGGGGCGTCTTGTGCCGCGATTGGCCGGTTTTCTCAGCGAAACCGAGCTCGAATTCTTCGAAATGATCTGCTCCGTCGATGGCATGGGTGTCAAAAAGACCTTGCGTGCGATGGTTCGACCCGTCCGTGAAATTGCCGAAGCCATCGAAGAACAGAGCATCAAGGAACTGACACTCCTCCCCGGCGTCGGCCCCGCCATGGCTGAACGCATTGTGGCCAAGCTCCGCCGCAAAATGACCAAATTCGCCCTGATGGTCGCGCGAGAAGTTCCGCGTGAAGCCGATATCGACCGCAACGTCCTCACAGAAGCTTATGAAGCCTTAATGGCGTTAGGCCACTCCTCGATCGAGGCCCGCGACAAAATTGACCAGGTCGCCAGCCAGAAGAAAAAATTCAAAGACGTCCAGGACGTCCTCACAGAAATCTACCTCCAAAGCCGCCCCTGAGGTTGTAGTTGAAGAACAATTCCACCTCCCGACTTCCAACGCCCGAACTCATACCTTCCGCACCAGCACAATCACATCGGCATCGATGCACTCTCCGCGTCCCACGGGGCCGACTTTTTCACCGGTTTTGGCCTTCACGCTCACCTGGTCAGTCTCCACAGCCAGGAGTTCCGCCATACGGGACGCAATCGCTGATTTGTACGCCGAAAGTTTGGGCCGCTCGGCGTGGATTGTCGCATCGACATTGCACACTTCCCACCCCCGCTCGCGCACAGCCGCCATGGCTGCCACCACAAACCGGTCAGAAGAAGCCCCTTTCCACTGCTCGTCGGTATTAGGAAACCACTCGCCGATATCTCCCAGTGCCAAAGAGCCGAGCAGAGCGTCCGTCAGGGCATGCAGCACCACATCTGCATCGCTGTGACCATCCAGCCCCAGCTCAAAGGGGATCGTCACACCACCCAGCCACAACGGCTTCCCCGCGACCAGCCGATGCCGGTCATGCCCCATGCCAATCCGTTGCATACCGACATCCCTCTCCAGAGAAATTTCACAACTCATTACAATTCAACATGTTGCGCATCAACGACAGCACCTCTTCGCGCACTTTGTCCTCTCGACTATAGTACGCCAAATCGTGAAGGTTTCCCACTCCTGGCATGGATGCTGTTTGTGGTCTCCCGCCCCGGCCATACCCGTTGTCTCTGGATCTTGCTGGCTGGCTTATGCCTCCTGCAGACGGGGTGCGTCAGTCGCCGGCTGATGGTGCAGTCCAATCCCCCTGGGGCTCTCGTGCTCCTCGAAGGCGAAGAAGTCGGCTACACCCCGGTGGCTGTCGACTTTACCTACTATGGCACGCGCGAAATCACGCTCATCAAGGATGGTTACGAGACTCTCAAAGTCATGCAGCCTGTTCCCGCACCGTGGTACCAGTGGCCCGGCATTGATTTCTTTTCCGATAACCTGCTCCCCCACCGTGTGACAGATCGCCGCAGGCTGAGTTACAGCATGCAGCCCAAACAGATCCCACCGAGCGAAGATCTGCTGCAGAGGGCTGACCAGCTCCGTAATGAATCTCGCCTGGGTCCCTGAAGCCCACAAATGGCAATCGCCCCTCTGGTTGAGATGACTGAGTCAGCAAGACCATTCTGATCCCTGCCCGGATTCGTGGTATCGACGAAGGATCACCTGCTGCCGCTCGCACTTTCCTACCCTGTCCCTTACCTTAGATGATCACAGAGTGCTCCACTCTGGGCTTCATTACGCGTAAAGGGAACTTTCATGGCCGACTGGCAACCACAAATCTTGAGTGTCGTCACGCACCCGGCGTACACACCACTCAAATGGCAGCAGTTGGCCAAAGAAGTCGGCGCCCAGAAACACGACTGGACGAAGTTCCGCCGCTCGCTTGAAGAACTCATCGAAGGCAAGCGGCTGCATCGCACTTCCGGCGGGCTGATCAAAGTCCCTGTCGCACGCGAGCACATCATCGGCACCATCAAACGTGCAGCGCGCGGCCACGCATGGTTCACTCCTGAATCACTCGCCAATCAACCGCATATCGAACCTTATACAGTTGCTGCCGAAGATGCCGGCTCGGCACTCACGGGCGATAAAGTCTCAGCCATCATCCTCAAAAAGCGGGGCCCCAACGGAAAGATCGCCGTCCGCGTGATGGATATCCTCGAACGCGCCACCACTCAGTTTGTGGGCGAATACCACGAATCCCGCGGCAAAGGGTATGTCACTGTCGACAACAGCCGCTTTGAACGGCCAATCGATGTCGGAGACCCCGGTGCGAAGGGTGTCCGCCCCGGTGATCAGGTCGTCATCGAAATGGTGCACTTCCCCGAGTTCTCAACGCCGGGCGAAGCGGTGCTGCTCAAAGTCCTGGGCCAACGGGGTGAACCGGGCGTCGATCTGCAATCGATCATCTACGAGTTCGGCCTGCCAGATGAATTCCCCGAAAGTGTGCTCGAAGAGTCGCGACTGCAGGCACAGCTTTTCTCCGAAGATGAGATCGGTGACCGCCTCGATCTTCGCGACGAACTTATCATCACTATCGATCCCCTCACCGCCCGCGATTTTGACGACGCCATTTCTCTTAAGCGGCACGAAGACGGTTCATGGACTCTCGGCGTCCACATTGCCGATGTGGCTCACTTTGTGCGGCCCGGCACAGAACTCGACAAAGAGGCCATTCGACGAGGCAACAGCGTTTACCTTCCCGGCAACGTGCTCCCGATGCTCCCCGAAGTGCTCTCCAATGCACTCGCAAGCCTGCAGCAGGATAAAGTCCGCTTTGTCAAAAGCGCCTTCATCGAATACTCCCCTGATGGCATGGTGAAGCACACCAGCTTCGCCAATGCCGCGATCAAGGTTCGCAGACGCTTCGCTTACGAACAGGTCATGCCACTTTTATTGAACCGGCAATCTCCGGGCGAACATCCGGCTCCCGAAGGTGAAACAGTTCCCGAAGAAATCTGCCAGCTTCTCGAGCGCATGTACGAACTGGCCATGATTCTTCGCAAACGCCGCTTTTCTCGCGGTGCCCTCGAACTCTCGCTCGGCGAAGTTGAACTCGATTGCAATGACGACGGCAATGTCACCGGGGCACACCGAGCTCTGCACGACGCCAGCCATCAGATTATTGAAGAGTTTATGCTGGCGGCCAATGTCGCCGTGGCCGAAGAATTTGATCGCCGCGGCTGGTTTTTCCTGCGCCGGGTTCACGACAGCCCCGATGAACTCCGCATGCAGAACTTTGCCAAATTCGTCGCGACGCTTGGCTACGACTTACCGCGAGCACAGGATCGCCAGGCGATTCAGGCACTGCTCGATGAAGTCGCCGGCCAGCCTGAGGCTTTCCCGCTGAATTACGCACTTTTGCGGAGTCTGAAGCAGGCCGAATACTCTCCCGAAAAGATCGGCCATTACGCCTTGGCAGTCGACAATTATGCCCACTTTACCAGTCCGATCCGCCGCTATCCCGATCTCACCATTCACCGCCTGCTGGAACATGTGATTGCCGACACGTCCTTCACGCACAGTCCTCAAGCCGCTGAATCATCAGTTACTGCCAGTGATCGTAAAAAATCGAAATCCTCGCGAGCCGATCTCCTCTCGGAGGCCGACTTGCGACAGTTGGGCAAGCAATGCTCACTCACTGAGCGTCGAGCCGAGAAAGCCGAGCGGGAACTGATAAAAATCCGGCTCATTCGCTACCTCGTGGACAAGGTGGGCCTCGAACTCAACGCCACAATTACTGGCGTGGAACGCTTTGGCCTCTTCTGCCAGGGAATTGAACTTCCCGCCGAAGGCCTTGTGCATCTGTCCGACCTGCCTGGTGATTACTACGACGTCGATCAGATTGCCCATGCCGTCATTGGTCGGCGATCTGGCCGGGTATTCCGCCTGGGTGACCCAGTGCGTGTTCAGGTATCCAGTGTTGATCCTGCGAAGCGAGAACTCAACTTTCGCATTGTCGGGCGACCAGGCGAGGATGGGACTCGACCAGAGGGTGAATTCTCTCGGGAAACACCGGAGGATTATCGATCCCGATTTGCTTCCGATCCATCTTCTGGCAACCCGAGACGACGATCTCCATCACGTTTTCCCGGAGACCGCTCAAACGCTTCTGCCAAGGGTGGGTTCCGCCAGAAGAAACAGAGTTCCAGTACCAAAAAATCTCGCAAGAAACCTCGCTGAGCTGAGCTCTTTTCCGCAGCGGCTTCTGTTTTAATCGTCAGACAAGACAGTTATGTCCCCCGCAGGATGACAGACTCATGGAACGTGGCTATCATTCATGAGAGAAAAAGACTGGAAATTCGAATATCGAATATTGGCCCTTATAGCCGATCCTTCAATCCAGAACATTGTGAAAAATGATCAATTGGCTTGGCATCACGTTCAACACTGACCGCCACTCTCATTCGATAATTCTCCACATTCGGCAGAATCTGGAGCTTTTTCTGGCTCAGTCGGCCACACTCGAACCGATTTCTCCACACAACAAGTCAGAGAAAGATCTCACACAGGGAAATTTACGTTCCCGAAGGTTAGAGTGAGGACAAGGTGAGAGTGAGGGCAATAAGACGGCCTTCTGTTCACACGGTATCAACGACCCCTTGATTCAAGCAGCCTTAGGAAAACGCAGTCTCTTCTGAGTCACAGATTGGTTCACAAAGCTTGAACGGGCTTGATGGCCAACAATCAGCTCAAAGACATTCACAGAATCGTTTCAACGCAGATATCAGACGAAGGACTCAAGCGAAATGGATCCGGCACCATCGCCAGCCTCCAGCAATCTGGCTCGTCAGATCAATCTCAAGTGGTTGCATCGATTAATCACTTCTTCGATCGGCCGCAAATTCATCATGGGTGTCACGGGGCTTCTGCTCTGTGGCTTCCTGGTCGGCCACCTCGCTGGAAACTTTCTACTCTTCAAAGGCGAAAAAGACTTCAACGAGTATGCAGAGTGGATTCACCACCAGAAGCTGCTCCCGCTCATTGAACTGGGACTGCTGCTTTTGTTCCTGGCTCACATTTACCTTGCATTCGTCACCACCTTTGAAAATCGCAAAGCCCGTCAACAAAGGTATGTCGTCAAAGAATCGAAACAATACGACCTGACCTTGCCGATCCCTGCCCATAACTGGATGTTCATCTCGGGCTCAATCATTCTCGGCTTCCTCCTCCTGCATCTGGTCGATCTCCGCATCGGTATTCGTCCAGATTTTGTCTACACCGATTCAGCGTACGCCAACACTATGCAGGCCATCTCCAACCCCATTGGCCGCATTGCCTACATCGTGGGTCCAATCATCCTTGGCTTTCACTTGGCACACGGTTTTGCCAGTGCGTTCCAGTCGCTCGGGCTCACTCATCCCAAATACTCAGGGTTGATTTATAGGTTGTCGATTGTCTTCGGGATTGCGATTGGTGCTGGATTTGCCAGCCTTCCCATTCTGGTTCCCGGCATGGCAAATCGCTCAACCAAACCAGCCGCCACGACCAGCACTGCACCCGCACCAGCAGTAGCGGTCGATCTCCCCGCACATAACTAGAATTCATCAGGAATAAGCATTCGTTCTCATTCGTTAGCTCGGTCTGGTGAATAGCCGTAATCAAGAAATACAGTCGCAGCATCCAGGAATTGTTCATCAACATTTCTATATCGTTTTGAAGAGGCCATTTGATGTCTTTGGCAACTGAAGTTGGCATTCTTGACGGAAAGTGTCCCACCGGTCCGATTGCAGATCGCTGGCCGAAGCACAAGCAGGAAATGAAGCTCGTTAATCCTGCGAACAAGCGAAAGTACACCATCCTTGTGGTGGGGACAGGCTTGGCCGGTGGCTCAGCCGCTGCCTCGCTGGCGGAACTTGGCTACAACGTTCACTCGTTCTGTGTGCAGGATTCTCCCCGACGGGCACACAGTATTGCAGCTCAGGGCGGGATCAACGCTGCCAAGAATTATCAGAACGATGGGGACAGCGTCTGGCGTCTCTTTTATGACACGGTCAAAGGAGGCGATTTCCGCGCCCGCGAATCGAACGTCTATCGTCTCGCATCGATCAGCACCAACATTATTGATCAATGCGTCGCCCAGGGTGTTCCCTTTGCCCGTGAATATGGTGGCACTCTCACCAATCGATCTTTTGGTGGAGCACAGGTTTCACGCACCTTTTATTGCAAAGGCCAGACTGGCCAGCAACTGCTGCTCGGCGCTTATCAGGCCATGATGCGACAGGTCGAAGCCGGTCGGGTGAAACTTCACACCTGGCAGGAAATGAGTGACCTCATCGTCATTGATGGAGTGGCTCGCGGGATTGTGACCCGTAATCTGCGGACAGGTGCCTTTGAATGCTACCTCGGCGATGCCGTCGTCCTCTGCACTGGTGGCTATAGCAACGTCTATTATCTTTCAACGAACGCCAAGAGCTGCAACGTGACAGCCGCCTGGCGTTGTCACAAGCGCGGGGCTCTCTTTGCCAACCCCTGCTACACACAAATTCACCCAACTTGTATCCCGGTCTCAGGTGACCACCAATCCAAGCTCACCCTGATGAGTGAAAGCTTGAGAAACGATGGCCGCGTCTGGGTTCCCACGAAGAAGGGAGACACCCGTTCGCCAGAGCAGATTCCGGAAGATGAACGCGACTACTATCTCGAGCGTCGCTATCCTTCATTCGGCAACCTCGCCCCCCGCGACGTCTCCAGCCGGGCTGCCAAAGAACGCTGTGATGCAGGCTATGGCGTCGGTCCCAATGGCCTTTCGGTCTACCTGGATTTCCGCGATGCGATCCAGCGCGATGGCGAAAAAGTCATTCGCAGTAAGTATGAAAACCTCTTTCATATGTACGAGCGAATCACGGCTGAAAACCCATACAAGCAGCCGATGCGAATCTACCCTGCTCTCCACTACACAATGGGTGGCCTGTGGGTCGATTACAATCTGCAGAGTAATATCCCGGGGCTTTTTGTGCTCGGCGAAGCCAATTTCTCAGATCACGGCGCCAACCGACTGGGAGCCAGTGCTCTGATGCAGGGACTCGCCGATGGCTACTTCGTGATCCCCTATACGATTGGTAACCATCTGGCATCGACAAAACTGCCGAAGGTCTCCAATGATCATCCTGCAGTTAAAGAAGCCTTGATCGAATCGCGAAATCGTATTGAAACGCTTCTCGCCACCAATGGCAGCCGCACGGTTCAGGATTTCCACCGCTCACTGGGCCACATCATGTGGGATCATGTGGGCATGGCTCGCACATCAGCCAGCCTCCAGACTGCGATTGAGCAGATTCGCGGTCTGAGAGAGGAGTTCCACGAAAACGTCAAGGTTCCCGGGACAGCCGACACGCTGAACCAGAATCTCGAATATGCCGGTCGTGTGGCCGACTTCATGGAGTTCGCAGAACTTCTCGCTATCGACGCTCTCCACCGGGAAGAATCTTGCGGAGGCCACTTCCGCGAGGAATATCAGACCGAAGAAGGCGAAGCGAAACGTAATGACGACGACTTCTGCTATGTCGGAGCCTGGGAATTTAAAGGGGTCGGTGTTGAACCCGCACTCTGGAAAGAACCCCTCAAGTTCGAGGAAATTCCGCTCGCCACGCGAAGCTACAAATAGTCTGAATCACTCACCATTTACTTGCAGCATCCTATATTCATTGCCAGCACGAACCAGCGGCAATCCCTATTGAAGCAGGCACTAATTCCATGATTGCTCACAATAGCGACAGTATGAAACTGACTGTCAAAGTCTGGCGTCAGTCAGCGGCCGATAAGCCGGGCCATCTCGCGACCTACGAAATCGCTAACATCTCGCCGGACATGTCGTTCCTCGAAATGCTCGATGTACTCAACGAGCAACTGATTCTCAAAGGCGAAGAGCCCATTGCCTTCGACCACGATTGCCGAGAAGGCATTTGTGGAACTTGCGGCATCATGATCAATGGCCAGCCGCACGGCCCGGATAACAACACGACGACCTGTCAGCTTCACATGCGACGCTTCAAAAATGGCGATACGCTGATTCTCGAACCCTGGCGGGCGAATGCTTTCCCGGTCATCAAGGACCTGGTCGTCGACCGTGCAGCCTTCGACCGGATCATTGCCTCCGGCGGATACGTCTCGATCAATACCGGAAATGCTCCGGATGGCAATGCGATCCCTGTCCCCGGGACAATGCAGGAAAAGGCCATGGAAAACGCCGCCTGCATTGGCTGCGGTGCCTGCGTCGCTTCTTGCAAGAACGCCTCCGCCATGCTCTTTACCTCGGCAAAGGTGGCTCACCTGTCACATCTGCCACAAGGCGCTGCCGAACGTAATGAACGCGTTTTGAAGATGGTGGCCCGTATGGATGCTGAAGGCTTCGGCAACTGTACGAACACCGGCGAATGTGCTGCCTCCTGTCCCGCCGGGATTCCACTGGCCAGCATTGCTCGCCTGAATCGGGAGTACATCCGCGCACTCCTCGCCTCCGATCAGAGCTGATTGAAGCATTCAGCCGATTCGTTACTACATTTCAAAGACGATGCCTGCCCATAGCAGTGCATCGTCTTTTCATTGACAATCCCCAGTAGGATGCATGCAGTTCCCACGTAATGCACCATCTCCTAACAACAACCGTCAATATTGTCCAAATTTGTGTGCACCCAATTTCTAACTTCTAACTTCTAACTTCCCGTCAATCTCTCCCGCACCTCAACATACCGCTCCACGTCCTCCTCACTGAGCTGAAACAAAAAGATCGAACCGCCGATCCTTTCCGCGGGCTCGAAGAATCGAAGATATCCAAACTCATCCAGATTCACTGCTCGATAACTGCCATCTGGCAATCGCAGCGCATGTGGTCGGCCCTGGACATAGTTCGCACTCACAGCATGCCAGCCTGGCACGGGAGTGTAGGCCGTAGGTGCGTTCTGATTGAGACCGATCTTCCAGGGCCTGACACTTCCAAAGTAGGCCAAAGTCGATAGCTCAATCTCGTTGGCATCCAGATATTCCTGCAGCCGGTAAAGATCCTGCCCCCAATCCAGATTCGAATCAGAGAGCCGGTGAATCCCACCCTCCGATCCACCAGCCAGCAGATTAAAGTACGCAAGATGATCCGGATGTTGCCTTAACGAGAGCGGCATACAAACGATCAACATCACCCCGACGACATTCATCCACTGGGGAGAACTCTTTTGCCACCAACCAGCGGCCTGAGCTGCAAACAGCATGAGAAATGGAAAGGCCGGCAAAACATATCGGATCCCCAGTTGATTCCCGGATAAACTCGCAGGGATCACAAACACCGCCACTCCCGTCATGATTAACAGATTTCGTCGCCACAAAACGCTTTTCTCATCGCCCACGATCCGACTCTTCCTCACGATCAGAGCCATCGCCAGCATCAGGCATACCAGCATTGCCAGTGGCAGTTTCCAGATGAGCGCCCACAGGTAGTAGCTGCGAAATCCTTCACTATTCCACTCACCATGCAGAAATACTGGATGCTTAACAGCCAGGACCTTGCGCAACGCTTCCCACTCCGCCAGATATGGTGCTGGTAAGACCCCTAAGGCAAAGAACTGCAGACTCAAGACCAGCCATGTCATGAACAATCCCGCGAAGACCTGCCAGACGATCTCGCTGCGTTTCGTAACAAATACCGACTTCGGCAGCATCACCCAGACTCCCACGCACACTGGCAGGACAAACGCCACCGTCAACTTCGTCAGCAGTGCCAGCCCGAGCACAGTTCCCCAGAGGCATGCCCTTTTCCAGGTGGGTCGGCTTTGCCAGTAGATACAGGCGGCTACTGTCGCGAACGCTCCCAACGTTGCTGGTAAATCATGGGCCACCAGGCTGCTATGAGCCAGAACGGTCGGACATGTCACCCATAACATGGCGGCCAGTAAACCGGCAGACTCACCAAACCATTGCCGCGCCCAGATCACCAGCAGTAAACCAGCCATTGTCCCGAGTGGGATCATCATCAATCGTCCCATGAAAAACTGCCCGCGATAACTCCTCTTGTGCTGGTCATGGAACGCATCCCCCACTTCTTCAGCCATAGGGACGCGATCTGGCCAGCCACTTTTCTCTGGCAACTCCAGCCCCACGCCTCCGACAACCAGCGGCAAACTCGCCCACATCCGCACCAGCGGAGGATTGATCGGATCCACTCGCCAATCGGCGGTCTGCCAGTAAAAGACCCCGATTGGCAGATGCCAGTATTCATCATGCGTCGGTGACCATCGCCTCGCACAATCTGCCGCCAGGAAAGCCTGCACCAGCAACAATCCACCCACGATTGGCCAGAACCAGCGCAACCCACGCCGTGTCGAGTCATCGCTGCGAGAGACTTCTACGCCCGCATGCGGCTTCGTCTCGGCATTGACTCGCTGCGCTTCGGCACTCGCCGTTGCCATCGCAGCCGTCTTTCGACCACGCTCCCTGTTCCCCTGATGTTTGTTAGAAGCCATGCAAAAGCGACCTTCACCAGCGCACGATCGAATTGTCTCGACGACAATTAAACAGGGAGATCATCCGATTGCCGGACAGTTTCCACAATGATCGACTGCCCGCGATCCATGTCCCCCCGGCTTTCGACAATCCATCAGCACACACCAATGTCCTGAGCATTCAGACCGCAAAATCACTCCGATCATTTGCTCAATCGGATTGTTCCTCTACACAATACACAGATCGCAGTAACACACTTTTCCCGGATGGAACGAAACGAACATGACTCTGGCAACTCCACTTTGTGACTGGCACAGCACCCATGGCGGCCGAATGGTCGATTTTGCAGGCTGGAACATGCCCGTCCAGTACAAAGGGATCGTCGACGAACACAACGCCGTCCGCACGGCTGCCGGTCTGTTTGATATCTCTCACATGGGTCGTCTTCGCTTCACCGGCCCCGATGCCCGCGAATTTCTCGACGAAGTACAGACCGTCGATCTCTCCAAGCTCAAAACCGGCCAGATTCGTTATGGCTTCATGCTCAATGAATCGGGCGGCATTCTCGACGATATTCTCGTTTACGACTGGCCAGATGCCCCTCAACTGGTAGTGAACGCCTCCAACCGCGAAAAGCTCCTGGCATGGATGACTCCTCTCGCCACGCGCTATGCCGTCTCGATTGAAGATCTCACGCTCACCAGAGCCATGCTCGCGGTTCAAGGCCCCCACGCGATCGATATTGCCGCACAGCTACTTGGCGATGAAGTCCGCCAGCTCAAGTATTACACCGGCAAGCCCATGACCTGGTCGAACGAACCCGTCCTCGTCAGCCGCACAGGCTACACGGGCGAAGATGGCGTCGAACTGATTATCGATAGCGGCTCAGCCGTGGCTCTCTGGCAGGCTGTCCTGGCCGCGGGTGAATCGGTCGGGATTCTCCCCAGCGGCCTGGGCTGCCGAGATACATTGCGTCTCGAAGCCGCCATGCCCCTCTACGGCCACGAACTTTCGGAAGAAATCGACCCCTTAACAGCCGGGCTCTCCTTTGCCATCAAGCTCTCGAAGGCTGCCAACTTTATTGGAAAAACCGCTCTGGAAAAAATCGCTACAGGCCCCATTCCACGCCCGCGTGTGGGTCTGGCACTCGATGGCAAGCGCATTGCCCGGGAAAAAACCCCGGTTGTCTCTGGCGAAAACGTCATTGGTGAAGTGACTTCCGGCACATTCTCCCCCACCTTCCAGAAGTCGATCGCGATGGCCTATGTCGACGCAGCTTTTGCCGAACCTGGCACCCGGCTGGAAGTCGATATCCGCGGGAAACGGGAATCCGCCACCGTCGTCCCCCTTCCCTTTTACAAGCGGAACTCCTAACGTTCCCGTAGCGTTTTGCAGCGGAGCCGAATTCGGTAGGGTGCATGAAAGTCTTCGGAATGCACCACCTCAACCCTCGCCCATGTCCGCATGGGAGAGGGTGGCCGCAGGCCGGGTGAGGGCTCATCGTATTCACAACCCAACAACCATCAACCCACAACCCGGACTTCACATCATGGCCGATCGTGAATACTCGCGTTACCAGTCCAAAGTTATTAAAGCCTTCTACGACAACCGCGACACCAGCGACCAGCAGCGGCTCAGCGAACTTGTTGCCGACCTCTACCTGACGGAGGGCAAAAAGAAGGCCAAGCTCTGGGCGACGGCTCAAGAGATCATGACACGCATCGGCGTCCCGGCCTCCCGCATCGCCCACGTCGTCGCCTCAGACGACGCCGCCATCCTGGCCGAGGTGGTGAAAGACATCCAGGCAGGAAAAATCCAAAAACCCGCCCCCCCCAAACCACCCACCACCTAAAAAACACCCGGCCATCTCGTAGAGTGCATGAAGTTCCGACGCAATGCACCAGCTTTGTGGAGTCCTAGGTGTAAACACGAGACCATGCTGCCGCCGCAGGGTGCGGTCAAGGCTTTGCGCAACCCACAGCCCAAAAAAACGGCTCTGTTGATTGATGTTCCTGCCAACGACCACGGCCTGACATTTCTATCCACGGTCTTCACAGAACAGCGCCCAACCTGAATCTCCGACACAAGGTGGCTCCGGTTGAAACTCCAATTTCTACCGGGGTGGTGAAGCCACTGGAGGCCTCGGCCGGGCGGCTAACCCGGCCAAGTTCCACCCACGATCCTCCGAGTCCCTCAAGTCAGTCACTTTGGCACCGCAACCTCCCTGGCCGCCGGCTCACTCGTCGCTCGCCAACGGGTAACCTGTGCCAGGCAGCCCAGAATCAGCACTCCACCCGTGGGCTTCCGCCGGACTTGCAAACCAGGTGCAGTTGCGCGGGTTGCAGGGAATTTCGCCCACCGATCGCCTTCCGTGGCCAAAACGTGCCAGATTCAGCAGAAGCTTCACTCGGCGGGTGACCGACATTGACACAGCCTGGAGACACGCTCCATACTTTTGCATACTTATTGCAAAGGCGTCCCTGTGCGTTATCACGATCCCAAACTGCACCAGACCTCTCGTGGTGGTGCCGCCGGCTTCACCTTGATCGAACTGATGGTCGTACTGACCATCATTGCGGTATTGCTTGCACTTCTCCTCCCCGCAGTGCAGCAATCGAGGGAAGCGATGAGGGCCACTCAATGCAAGAACAACTTGCGGCAGATCGCTTTGGCCCTCCATCAGTTTCATGATGTCCACGAGGCTTTCCCTCCCGCCAGCATCAAGCCACGTCCCGACGGTGACCAGAGCCAAATCTGTGGTAGTTCTGAAGCAACCTGGTTGATTCGACTCTTGCCGTATCTGGAGCGGACTCAGCAATACGCCGAATGGGATGTCTCTGCACCCTTCATGAACCATTCGGAAGAAGTCCGGCGACGGGCGGTCCCTCACTATCTCTGTCCCTCTCGCAGGGGCCCTGACAATGCCGTTTCTGAAGCACAGCAAGTTCTCCTGGCTGCACCTTGCGGTTGTGGATTCGATATTGTCCTGCCCGCCGGAGCAACCTCCGACTATGCTGGCAATTTGGGAGATCTCTCCCCCGGAGCAAACTACTCCGTAAACGACTTCTACTGGGGCGGCAACGGAACCGGTGTGCTCATCAATAGTCGTGGCGTTTGCGATTTATTAAAGCCGCTCGGCTGGATTGATCGTATCAGCTTCAACAAACTGCAGGATGGATCATCGAATACGTTACTGGTGGGAGAAATGCACATTCCACGAGGAAAGCTCAACGTTCCTCCCCATAACGGTGCTGCCTATAACGGTGACCATTTTTCGGCCTATGCCCGGATTGCTGGACCGGGGGCACCTTTACAGCGCCCGGATGGAGCTGAAGCATCCTACACGATTGGAACCTACCGCTTTGGCAGTTGGCATCACGAGACCGTGAACTTCGCCCTTGCGGATGGAAGTGTCCGCAGCCTGTCATACCACATGTCGACCTCTGTGCTCGGTCATCTGGCCCACCGACAAGACGCGGCCCCAGCGGCAGAGAATTAAGATGAGACGGGATCGACGAACTTTACTGATGGCGTTAACACCGATCGGCCTGATACTGGGTTTGATCTCAGGGTGTGGGCCAACGACACCCAGGACAATCCCTGTGTCCGGCATCGTCATGGACTTCGATGGCTCACCGATCGCAGGCGGGCTGGTCGAACTCGAGTCTCAAACTGGCGGCATCAACGCCCGTGGCGAATTGAACGCCAAAGGGGAGTTTCAGCTTTCGACGTTCGCCACCGGCGATGGTGCAGTGCCCGGAGTGCATCGTGTGATTGTTCTGCCGCCCATCAGCCCTTACGCAGGCGCCTCAGTTCTGGCAACACATCTAACCCACTCAGCAGCCCCGCGCAGGCTCTCTTCGAAGCTCGCCGACTATCGGACATCCGAACTGGAAGTCACAATTCCAGTCACCGGCCCTCACCGCCTCACCATCCGGCTGCCCCGCTTCGACGACCAGGCAAAGTGATACCCCGCCACAGCCTGGAGGCGAGCATTCAGCACCCATGCCAGCAGCACGAGAGGATGGCCCTCAGCAGCCGTAGCTTGCGGTTTAGGCTTTGCGCAATCCACCTGCTCAAAACCCGCTGGGTGAGACTCGATTTTTCGGCTTATCGAATTGGGGAACGGAGTTTGCCTTCACATTCCAGGGCTCGTGCCGCGTTGCCTCATTCAGAGGCCTTAACTGAGTGATTGCCGCCGGGAAGATAAT
>VFQR01000442.1_pt1 | contig 59021 bp, 57 predicted proteins | sample 3512321 | NCBI WGS metagenome assembly VFQR01 (sample SAMN10412374, study PRJNA504923) | tailings metagenome | isolation source: Relicate 3 Philex TSF1 revegetated site | place: Philippines: Tuba, Benguet | collected 2017-08-29 | reverse complement strand
CGGGTTGTCTTTTTCGCCGCCTGCACGAGGTCACGTTCCGATCTACGCATGGCTTCCCTGCTCTCTTTGCGGCTCAAGAGCAGCCTTGGCGCGAATCGTACGCAGGTAGGCCCCGGTGCGGAGCCCAAGGACGATCACAACCAGCCCGACGAACCAGTACTGCAGGGGGTTCGGCTCTGGTGTCGCCCGGTGGAAGCTCAGGAAATGCATGAACAGGAAATAGGCAACATGGACCACGGTCAGCCACCACATCGGCAGAACACCCATCTGCAGGAACTTCCATCCCGAGACGCCAAGACGGCGCATCGCGAAATCGCTGGAGGTTGCCGCCAGCAGTGCCGCGAGGACCAGCGCAGCGATGCCGATGGCATTGGCGAGACCGAAGCCATGCTGGTACATGACATAGGCCAGAAGTTCGGGATGCCATTCGAACCCTAAGAGCCGCATCAGATCCCATTGGACCCAGCCGACGAGGATGATTGATGCATGCACAAGTACTAGAAGGCAGCCGTAAATGCCCATCTCTCGGCGGAAGGGCAGAAGCGGAACCGCCACCCGCAGGAAGCGTGTCAGCGGCCCTAAACCCATCGACAGGGCAATCAAGACGAGCGAGGCATCACCGAACGCGCGGTTCCAGCGGTGCATCGGGCTCCATTCCGCATGAACCGAAGCAAAGCCGATCAAGAGACCCGTCGCGACCATGGCCACAAGCGCGTGTCGGACCATCACCTTCCGCACAAGTCGGCGCATCCCAGAAAGCGAACCTGTTGAAGTATTCACTTTAGCCCTCCCATGGGAGGATTTTCGCTGCTGACGACGACGGCGGCACCTGCCCTGTCATCGCGAAACGCACGCCACGTCCTGAGCGCCGCCATGCTCATGATGATGACCCCGGCCGCGGCGAGCCAGGGCCTTACCGGGTCGAACCAAGCAAGCAGCGCCGGACCACCGAAGATCAGCATCAGGACCTTGTTGCAGGTCGGACAGGCGATGCCGAGGAAACTCGCAAGACCGCCTGCCCCGGACGTCCGCAGTCTGCATCTGGGAACCCAGAGCGCGACTGTCACTCCAGCCAAGAGTGCCGTCAGGACGGTGGCCCCGAACTCCCACGGGCCGACCGGGGTCATGCGGACAAAGAGGGGGTTCGCCCACACTGCGGTCACCGTCCCGAGGACGGCGAACAGCGCGACACCGACGGCGGTGCCGCGAAGCCCCCTGCGCAGGGTGTCGTCCTGCTTTGCCTGTTGTGTCGCTCCGTCACTGTGCATCAAATTCAACCTCTGCACGATCCTCGCCAAAGCCAACACTGACCACCCAACGTCCAGCCATTGGCAACTTGAGATTTGCTCGCCAGACCCCGGCCTCGACTAACTGAAGCGGCGGATCAAAGCCGTCCATATGCATCTCCAACATCGCGAAGTTCACGTCCGGCCTCATGGCAGCAGATTCGATGGCATCGGCATCCGGTGTGAACTGGATCTCGAGGCGGACATCCCGGTTTCCGAGCGCATAGACCTGGACGTCGATCCGACCATCCGGAAGGACTTCCGACACTTCGGCTGTCGGCACGCTCTGATCCGCAACGGTGTCTCGCGGATCGAGTGTGCGCACCGTTGCCCAGATGAACGCGGCAACAAGGGCAAAGACGCACAGAGCAAGCGCCACTGCGAGCACTCTAGTTCTCATTGCCCATCTCCATTTGCGAGTGGTCCATTCCCGCCATCGGGGTCTCCGTGACAGGAGGAGCGGGTTCCGGAATGTCCCCGCTGCCGGCGGGATCGAGCAGGTAGGTCGCGATGGCTTCGCGGTCGGCGTCGGTCAGGTACGAGGTGCCCTCGGCCACGACCTCGGCCATGCTGCCGCCAAAAACATCCCCGTTGGGCAGCAGGCCCGTCTGCAGGGCATAGGCCATATTTGCGACCGTCCAACCGCGTTCGAGGAGATCGGCTGTCAGGATCGACGGTGCCTTGCTGCCGCCGGGAAGGCTGTCGTTTCCGGCGAACCGGGCGGAGTCGTCCAAGCCGCCCGCAAGCGTTCGGCCGGTATGACAGGCCGCGCAATGCGCCGCCCCTTCGACCAGCAAACGCCCGCGGTTCCATGGCGATGATGTGCCCATCAGCGCATCCGTCTCCGGCGCGTCGAGGTAGGCAGCGCGCCAGAGCTTCAGGCCCGAGCGGAAATTGAACGGAAACCCGACATCATGCGTCGGGGCAGCATCCGCAACCGGCGGAACGGTGCGGAATGCTTCCCACAGGTCGGCGATCTCTTGATCGGTGAAGCCTGCGTAGAACGAATAGGTGAAGACCGGATAGTAGGGGTCACCCTCCGGAGAGACTCCCTGGCGAACAGCCTTGGCGAAATCCTGAATGGTCCATGCACCGATCCCCGCAGTGGTGTGCGGGGTGATGTTCGGGGGCACGAAAGTGCCAAAGGGTGTGTCGAGCGGGGCACCTCCAGCGAGCGCCAGCCCCTTGGCGGTCGCGTTGGTGTGACAGGACACGCAACCGCTGGCGCGGGCCAAATAGGCGCCGCGTTCCGCATCCCCCGGCGGGAATGCGGCGGGCTCTGGCGCGCCGATGGGCCATAGCGCCAGGACACCGGCCCCGAGGCTCGCCGCCACGGCCGGGAAAATGACGGAAGCGCGGATCAGACCCCGCATGGTCAGTTCCGGCCCGCGCGGTACTGCGAATGGCAGGACGAACAGGTGGCGCTGATCCGGGTGAAGAGGTCGTCAGCGGCCAGCGTCGTCAGATCGAACGCCAGCGTCGCCGGGTCCGATGTGCCGCGCGCGACCTGGACCTCTTGGGTTCTTTCGCCGTAGCCCATCAGCTCCGCTACTGTGAAACCCTCCTTGACTTCCGGAGCCGGGGTCATCGTCATTGCCGAATGATCCATCCCGGCCATATCGTCGGCGGGCGGAAGCGCCTTTTCCAGCCCGTTCGGAGCCGCCACGGCGAGAGCGTCGGCGTAGGTCTTCAATTCCTCGGCAAGCGCTGCGAAGTCCTGCCAGTCGGACCAGATTTCCGGCTTGGCATAGGTCACCCCTTCGAGGCTGCCTTCCGGGAACAGCGACAGCATCGTCTCGCCCGCGTGACCAGCGATGACGCTCGCACCCTCCGACACGATAAATGTGTCGTAGGGGATCGTGCCTTGCATCATCGGCGCCAGCTCCGCCACCGTGTCCCGCATCGCCGTCATACCGTTCATCCGTTCCAGGACGACACCCGTCGCCCCGTTATGTGCCAGCGCCACTGCCGCAACTGCGGAAGCGGCAAGCGCCAAAGCGCCTGTCCATTGTGGTTTCATCTGCCTGACTGCCCTTGGTTTCTTGTTGTTGACCGATCCCGCGACCCGCCCTTCCGGCGGATCGTGCGGCTTGCACAACTGTCTGGTGTCAGGCTGACAGAGATTGAACTGTCGACAGAGCTGCGGAGAGCCTATCGAACCGTCAGACGCACGTCCGGCCTGACTGTCAGATCCGGGTTCGGGGGGGAGGCAGGGTCACAGACGGGCCGCCGAAGCGGCGTTGCGACTGCTTCGGGTCCGGTCGCAGAGTGATCACGATTGAAAGGGACAGTGCTGTGACCGGCCCCTCGGACACGACGAAAACAGTGCAGGCGAGGCCTGGGTGGCATGCAGGTGCCGGCGTGGTCTCTTGCCCTAAGTTACTCGCGATCTCGATTGACGTCTCGGGATGATGATCCTCGACAGGGCCCGCCTCTGCGGTCTGTCCCAGGATCAGGCCAAGCGCCAGGACCAGGGACAACAGCCACATCGACACCAACCGCAAGAACCTGTGCGAAAACAGGTTCTTGAGTGGGTTCGGTGAGGTCGACGAAGGTTTCATCTTGCTAGATCAGCTTCACTTGCGTCCCGACCGGCGTCCGGTCGAAAACTTCCTCGATATGTTCGTTGTAGAGCCCGATGCAGCCGTTCGACGAGCGGCGACCGATCTTGCGCGTGTCGTGTGTACCATGGATGCGGTAGTACTGCCACGACAGATAAAGGGCGCGGGTGCCGAGCGGGTTGGTCGGGTCGCCGCCAGGCACGAAGGCCGGCCATTCCGGGTTCCTTTCCCGCATCGACGGTGTCGGGGCCCAACTCGGGTTCACCCGTTTCTCGACGACCTCGGTATAGCCCCGGCGGGTCAGCTCGTCCGACAGCGGGACCGAGGTCGGGTAGAGGTACATTTGACCGTCGCTCGTCCAGTGCTGGAGGACCTTGGCCGTCGTGTCAGAGATGATGATCCCGACGCCCAGAGCATCGAAGTGATCCTGCCACTCGTGGGTGCGAAAAGCCGAGATGTTGTTACGGACCGGGCCAGGCGTGTCTTCCGACGCGCTGGCGGCGCGACCGGTCACGAAAGGCGCGGCAAGTGCTCCGGCAACAAAAAGCCGTCGAGTGAATCGCATGTTCTGCTCCTTTTTGAGCAAGGTTTGCTTCCTTCCAACGTGGGAAGGTCAAACGGCTTTGCATCGCGGCCGGGTCACAAACAGGTGAATGCGTTGCGTTTTCGCCAATCCTGGAAGGAATTTGGTGCTTCACCTAGATGTGATCAGTCGGCGCTTAGGTGAGAGGGTGTATGCTCCAACCATGCGATTGATTACCGCCCTTCTGTGCAGCTTCTTCCTGCTCGCCATCCTTTTCGGACTGGCGCATTCAGAACGATCGCCGCACGGAGCACATGCTGACGCACTTCACGCCCAACCCCTGATACCGGACGCTCTCTGCGGTGAAGGGTCGGGGCACGGGACATGTCAGGTTGTTGTCCCCGGCGAGCCAGTGCTCTTCAGCCTGATGGCGGTGGCCGGATCGTCACATTTCGAGATCACGCCGGTCATGGGCTCCAGCCGCAGTTTGGTCCCCCACACCCCTCCGCCGCGACGCGTCTCCTGAACGAACCCGGTCCTTCTCGTTCCTCTCAGGAGACAGCATGATTTCCCGACGCTTCCTCATTGGCGGGGCCGCACTTGCAGCGCTGTCCTCGCCCACCATCCTTCGGGCCCATACCGCAGAGCCGTTTGTGCTGGCCGACGAATTCCAGCCCCGCGAGGTGCGCGTCCGCGAGCAGCACGCGCCCGGACAGATCCTCGTGTTCCCGCGAAGCTTCTTTCTGTACCACGTCTTCGATACCGAGCGGGCGATCCGCTACGGAGTCGGTGTCGGCAAGGCCGGGCTTGCCTTCAGGGGGTCCGCGATCATCGAGCGCAAGGCCGAATGGCCGTCCTGGCGTCCGACGAACGACATGATCCGCCGCAATCCTGACCGTTATGCCCAGTTCGCCGATGGTGTCCCCGGCGGGCCGAACAACCCCCTAGGGGCGCGCGCGCTCTACCTTTACCGGGAAGGGCGCGATACCTACTATCGTATCCATGGCACGACCGAGCCGTGGTCAATCGGTCAGTCCGTCTCGAACGGTTGTATCCGGATGCTGAACGAGCATGTGATCCAGCTCTACGAACAGGTGCCGGTTGGAACACCGGTGACTGTGATGTGAACGTGAGGCGCCGCGACCTTCTCGTCTTCGGCGGGATCGTTGCCCTTATCTATTGTCTGCGTGCCCTTCCCTGGGACCGGCTCCCGGGCCGCGGGCCGCGCTATGCCGACATTGCGGATCTGCCGCCGTTTCGCCGCCTTGAAGGGAGTGGCCAAACGTCCGGAGCAACGCCGGCATTTGTTGGCCTCGATCCGCCGTCAGAAGATGCAGACCAACGCCGCGCGCGTGCTGACGTTGTGCGTGTCGACCCCTGCCCTGCCCTCTTTGGCACCCACGTGACGCCGGGGGTCGTGCCGATTGCCTATTTCAGCGAGTTCCGCTGCCCCTACTGCCGGGCGCTGGAGCGGGACCTCGACACATTGCTGGTCGAATTTCCTGCCTCCTTCCGCCTTGTCCAACATGAACTCCCCATCTTCGGACCTCCCTCCGAGCTTGCCGCGCGCGCTTCGGTCGCGGCTGCACGGCAAGGCAAGCAGCAGGAGCTTCGCCGCCGCTTCATGCGAACACCGCTCGTGGCCGAGGAGGCCTCAGTCCTGCGCGTGGCGGCCGACGTCGGTCTCGACGCCGACCGGCTGGCCCGCGACATGGTCTCGCCTGACGTGCAGGCAGACCTCGACCGGACGCGGGCACTTGCCGACATATTCGGGTTTGTCGGCACTCCCGGCTTGGTGGTGGGACGGACCGTCCTGAACGGCGCGATCCCCTATGCGCTGCTGCGCCGGATTGCAGAGGACGAAGCATCCATGCCGGACCCGGTCTGCTGAGGTCATGAACACGCCGTCGCACATGCTGATCGGTGCTGCCGTCTTCGCGCGGCCACTAGCACCGGCAACCTTGATCGCAGCGCTCGCAGGAGGGCTAGCCCCGGACCTGCCGATGTTTGCGATGGTGCTCTGGGCGACCCGGGTTGTTGGCGTGCCAGAACATGAGGTCTTCAGCACGCTTTTATTCTCGGAGACCTGGCAGTCGGTCTTTGCGATTGACCACAGCTTCTTTATCTGGGGAAGTCTGCTCGGGTTGGCACTCTGGCGCAGACAGCTGATCCTGCGCGCCTTCGCGGGTGCCGGTCTCCTGCATGCCCTTGCGGACTTCCTGACCCATCACGACGACGCCCGTAGCCAGTTCTGGCCTGTTTCCGACTGGGTGTTCCAAAGTCCAGTCAGCTACTGGGACAGTCGCTTCTACGGAGATATCTTCGGCGTGTTCGAAGCAACTTTGGCGGTCACGCTAACCGCCCTTTTGTGCGCGCGGCTGCGGCAATGGTGGGAGCGCGCGCTGGTTCTTGTCGTTGCCGGGCCTATGGTGATTGCAATCCTTCTGACGGGCAGTCTGCACAGTTTGCATGGGATGGGTTGAACAGGAAACAGCACCATGATGATCGCATTCCAAGACTCCCACCGATACCCCTATTTTCTGCGTGAGAGGGCAAGCGCGATCCCGATGAGCGTCAGGGCCATTCCTGCTATTGTTGATGGCGCGAGGCTCTCGCCCACGAACACGACACTGATCGCAACACCGATCGGCGGGGCGAGGAAGTTGAAGGCGTTCGCGGCGTTCATCGGACAGTCCTTCAGAACTGCGATCCACAGTGTGAATGTGACCGCCGTGCCACCGATGCCAAGGACTGCCACCAGCGCAAAAAAGCTGGGGTTCAGGATCTGCGACGACCATGATTCGGTCAGAAAAGCCAGAAGCGCGAGAGGAACTGCGCCAAGCAGAAGCTGAACCGTCGCAGCCGCGACCGGATCCGCATCCGAGGCAAACCGCTTGGTAAGAGCATTGCCGAAAGCGGTGCCAAGAGTTGCCGCCATGACCAACACAACACCCAAGGCCGCCGTTGAGCCGCCTGCCCAGATGTCCTGAAGTGTCATCGTCGCGATCCCCGCCAGCGCGATGGACATACCGGCGGCTTGCCTCGCTTTGAAGGGCTGGCCGAACATCGCCAAGGCGAGCAGGGCTGCGACGATAGGCTGTGTTCCTGCCACCACGGTCGCGATGCCAGGCGCTACCAAGCCTGCAGCGCCGAACATTGCGGCGAACCCGATAGTCGTCGCCGACAGGCCGGACAGCGCCACGCGAAGCCATAACCCACGGGTCTGGGGAAAGGGACGGCGCAGCATGAGGGCCAGCATCAGCAGCGCAAGCCCCGCGGTCCCGGCGCGCAATACTGCGAACTGGAACGGCGGCGCATAGGTCAGACCGACCGAGAGGAGCGGGTAGCACAGCGCCGTCAGCGTCGCGACCGCAAGCAGACTGGCGACCGTGCCGCGACCAAGCCGGCCGGGCCGGTCACCCGGCGACGATGATGGCGGGTGCGCCGGTCCAGTAGTCGATGGCATAGGCGATTTCCCCGGTGCTGGCCGCATGAAGATGAAACAGCGGCTGGCCCTTTGCGACCGTGTCGCCGACATGAACCGCAAGGACAAGTCCGGCGGCGGGGTTTCCCGGCGCCCCGGCCAGTTTGGCCAGCCGGGCCAGACGCCGGTTGTCGATGGCGGTGATCTGCCCGGCGAAGTGTGCCGTCACCGCGCGGATCTGGGCCGCCTCGGGCGGCTGGCGCAGGCCACCCTGCACCTCGCAGATGGCGGCGAACTTGGCCCAGGCGCGACCGTCGGACAGAACCGCCCGCGCAAGATCGGCACCGGTGCCGGGCGCAGCCGCCCCGCCGGTTTCAAGCAGAACCGCCGACAAGGCCAGAGCGCGCTCGGCCAGGTCCAGCGGCGCTTCGGGCTCGCCGCGCAGGACGGCAAGAACGTCCCGCGCCTCCGGGGCTGGGCCGATGCCGCGCCCGACCGGCTGGCTTCCGTCGGTTAGTAGGCAAGCAACCTTCAGGCCCAGCCTTGCGCCCACCAGCGACAGCCGGGTCGCGAGCCCACGCGCCGCCTCGGCGGTCCGCACTTTGGCGGTCGGGCCGACGGGAATGTCGATGACGACATGGGTTGATCCGGCGGCGACCTTCTTCGACAGGACAGAGGCGATAAGCTGACCTTCGGCGTCGATGTCGATCTCGCGCTCGATCCGCACGAAGGCGTCGTCGGCCGGGCTGAGCCGGACCGCGCCGCCCCAGACAATGCACCCGCCCTCGGCTTCCACCACGCGGCGGATCGCGGGCAGGTCGAGATCGACCGGCGCCAGCGTCTCCATCGTGTCGGCCGTTCCGGCGGGCGAGGTGATGGCGCGCGACGAGGTCTTGGGGATCACCAGACCGCAGGCCGCGGCGATCGCCACCACGATCGGCGTCGTACGGTTGCCCGGCAGCCCGCCGACGCAATGCTTGTCCATGACGCGCGGCGCGTCCCAGGACAGCCGGTCGCCGACCACGACCATGGCGCGCGTCAGCGCAGTGGTTTCCTCGTCATCCAGCGGCAGCGCAGCCCCGGCTGAAAGGAAGGTGGCAAGCTGGACGTCGCTCAGAAGCCCAGCCTGCACATCGCCCAGGATCGCCGTGAAATCTTTCTGCGCCAGCGCGCCGCCGTAGAGCTTGTGCCGCACCAGCGACATCGACGCTGCCGGCGGGGCGGGGCGGACCGTCGCCACCGCGCCCTCGGTCGCACCAAGGCGCATCCAGGCGTCCTCCGACAGGCCGATCTCGTGCGGGTTCAGAAGCCCCGCCTCGACCTGAAGCAGCCGTGCCGTCACGCGCCGCTCGCCGGTCGCGATCTCGACCCTGGCGCGGGCGTGAAGCCCCTCGGAGCGGCAGACATGGCAATCGGTCCGCATCAGGGCCAATGGCTCGCCCTGGCTGTGCAGCCCGACCCGGACCAGCCGCATCGGCGCCGGGGCCGGATCGCCGCCGTCCCGAAGGGTCAAAGCGTGAACTCCTGCCCCTGTCGCGCCGCATCCGCGCGCCAGCCCAGTTCGCGGCTGATCTTCACCCGCAGCGCCTCGGCCGCGTCGGGCTCGCCGTGGACAATGGTGACATGCTTCGGCGCGGCGCGGAAGCCGCCCAGCCAGCGCAAGAGCTCGCCCGCATCCGCATGGGCCGACAGCATCGGCAGGTTGGCGACCTCGGCCCGCACCGGCACCCATTCGCCGAACATCTTCACTTCGGAAGCGCCGTCGACCATCGAGCGCCCGCGCGTCCCCGCCGCCTGGAAGCCCGAGAACAGGATCAGGTTGCGCCGGTCGGGCGCGAAGGCGCGGATATGGTGCAGGACGCGGCCGCCGGTGGCCATGCCGCTGGCCGAAATCACGATCTTCGGGTAGGCATTGGCGGTGATCGCCTTCGACCCTTCGACATCGCGGGCATAGGTGGCGATGGCGCAGGCGTCGCGGCAGATGCCGGGCGACAGCCGGTGGTCGTCGGGATAGGTGCACAGCAGTTCGCTGGCGTTGATCGCCATCGGACTGTCGAGATAGACCGGCAGGTCGCGGAACCGCCCGCCCTGCTTCAGCTTCCAGATGTAGTAGAGCAGGCTCTGCGCCCGCCCGACCGCGAAGGCCGGGATCACCACCGTGCCGCCGCGTGCGGCGGTGCGCGAGATCAGTGCCGCAAGCGCCTCGGCCGGGTCGGTCTGGTCGTGGCTGCGGTTGCCGTAGGTGGATTCGATGACGATATGGTCGGCCTCCTCCACCGCTTCGGGATCGACCATCACCTCGTCGCCGTAGCGGCCAAGATCGCCCGAGAACACCACCTTGCGCCCGCCCCAGTCGATGCCGGCGGTCGCCGCGCCAAGGATGTGGCCCGCGTGCCGGTAGGTCAGTTCCGCATCGCCGAGGATCGTCGTCGGCGCATGGAAATCGACATCGACAAAGGCCTTCAGCGCCTGTTCGGCCTCCTTGACGCCGTAGAGTGGCTTGGCGGGCTTGTGCTTGGCAAAACCCTTGCGATTGGCGTATTCGGCGTCCTTTTCCTGCAGGTGGCCGCTGTCGCGCAGGATGAGTTCGGCCACCGCCCGGGTGGAGGGCGTGGCGTAGATCGGGCCGCGAAAGCCGTCGGCCACCAGCTTCGGCAGATAGCCGGAATGGTCGAGATGGGCATGGGTCAAGACCACCGCGCCGATCGACCGCGGTTCGACCGGAAACGGCTCCCAGTTCAGGTCGCGCAGGTTCTTCAGGCCCTGGAACATGCCGCAGTCGACCAGGATGCGCTGGTTACCGCGGGTCAGAAGATGACGCGATCCGGTGACGGTTCCAGCGGCGCCGTGGGTGGTGAGGGTCAGCATGGGCATTCTCCTGTCAGGTTCCGGGCCGTTCGGGCAGCGCCGCCAATGCCGCCGCGACAAGCGGGGCAAGCGGGATCGCGTTCGAGGGATGGGGAACGCTGTCGCAGGACACCACGCGCGCCACGACCGCCTGAAGCTGCGGATAGGCGTCGCCGGCAAAGAGCGCGTGGACCACGGCGCAGATCGGCCGCGCCATGCCGAGTTTCGCCAGAAGCTCGGCCGCCGCGATCAGCGTGCGCCCCGAAGAGGCAATGTCGTCGACCAGCACCGGCGTGCAGGCCGCGTGGCCGGAAAGGTCCGGCAACTCGACCGACACGTCATAGTCGCCGCGCCGCGTCTTTTCCATCACCCTCCAGGGTGCACTGATACGTTCGGCGATGGCTTCCACCCATTGCGCGCTCTCCGAATCCGGCCCGATCAAGAGCGGGCGTTCGACCTCTGCCGCGATCCAGTCGGCCAGCGCGGGAGCAGCTTGCACCGTCGCCGCTGGAATGCTGTAAAGGTCGGACAGCGACGCCCGGCGGTGCAGGTGCGGATCGACCGTCACCAGCCCGTCGAACAGCGACGACACTATCCGGGCGAAAGTGTCCGATGTCACCGCCTCGCCGGGGTGGAATGCCTTGTCCTGGCGCATGTAGGCGAGATAGGGCGCGACGAGCCGGACCAGCGCAGCGCCCTGTGCCCGGGCGGCATCGGCGGCAAAGGCAAGGCGCAGGAAGTCGGGATCCGGCCCGGCGAGCGTGGCAACGATATCGACCGCGCGCCCAGCCACCGGCGACAGCAACCGCAGGTAGGTCTCGCCGTCCGGGAAGCGCCGGGTCTCGACCGCGCCAATGTCGCCGCCCCCGGCTGCGGCGAGGTCGCGTGCAAAGCTCTCGTTGCCGGGCAGCGGGAGGATCAGGGGAAGCGGCGTCATGCTGGTTGCTCCGGGCTCTTTCGTCAGGCGAACCGCCGGAAGGCGTAGTTGCGGATCGGCACGAAGAGGACGGCGATGTACCAGCCGATGAAGACCACCCAAAGCAGCCCCAGGACCGCGCTGGTGGCGGTCAGCCAGACAAAGCCCGGTATGACCGCCTCGAAGACGATGCGCATCCCCTGCGGCGGCAGGACGAGGGCTGCGAGCAGGCAAAGGACGTAGGTCGCCGCAGGAAAGCCGGACAGGGTGACGCCCATCGGCACGATGTACAGCGGCCTGAAGTCGGGACGAGTCATTTCGGATCCTCCGGTCGGTTGTGTTTCATATGTCAATGGACGCGCACGGCAGCCTGCGATTACATCCGTGCCTTCAAGCACCGATCAGACCCGGCCCGGCGCGGCGTGTCCGAAGAGTTCCGGACACTCTTCGGCGCATTTGTTGGTCAGGATGATCCAGGCGAGATGAATCGTCGCCAGACCTGCCAAGAGGCAGAAGAAGGAGATGTAGGCATAGCGCAAGAGCGTCACGTCAAAGATCACCACCACCGCCACCGTCAGCGCAAAATGCCGCATGTGCCGGTAGCGCGACAGGGCGGGCGGCGCGATGATCAGGAAGACATAGAGCGCGTAGCTGACCCAGCGCGGCAGGAACTGGTCCAGCAGCATCGAGTTTTCGTAGGCCAGCGAGTCGCGGTTGACCGTGACCACCAGCCAGTCGGTGCCGAAGCCGTGCGGAATGTAGAGCAGCAGGCCAAGCAGCAGCCCCACGCCGGTCATCGCCAGGAACCACGGACGGCGGCGGCTGTCCGGCGGCTCCAGCACCCAGACCGAGAAGGGAATCCAGAACGGCCACATGAACCAGGTGAAGAAGATGAAGCCCATCGCGCCCCAGACCATCGTGGCATGGTCGCCGCCGTTGACGCCAACCCAGACGAAGCCTTCGGTGAACTGCTGGATGCCTGCAAAAAGCGGCATCAACCCAATGGGCAGGTAGCGCCAGTTGCTGCGCGCGGCCTTGACGATGATGGCCGCCCCGCCCGCCGTGAGCAGTGCGCTGGCGGCAAAACTGACCGTTGCCGAAAGACACATGGACTTGTCCTTTCCCTATCCCGAGATCACTGTTCCGGCCGCGCCGATGAGGATCGCACCCGCGTCCTCCATCCGGCCGATGCCCGCCAGCCTGCCGCCGGCCGCGACAAAGGCCAGCCCGGCAGCGACCTTCGGCCCCATCGACCCGGCGGGTAGCGTCAATCGTGCAGCCTCGGCGGCGGTCAGGCGCGGGATGCGCCGCGCGGCGGGCGTGCCGAAGCCTTCCTGCACGCCGTCGACATCGGTCAGCATCAGCAGGGCATCGGCCCCGAGGTTTCGGGCCAGAAGCGCGCTGGCGTGGTCCTTGTCGATCACCGCCTCGATGCCTGAAAGGCTGCCGTCGACCCGCCGCACCACCGGAATGCCACCGCCGCCCGCGCAGATCACCACCACGCCCTGCGCCAGAAGCAGGCGGATCACCTGCAGGTCGGGGATTTCGACCGGCTTCGGCGAAGGCACGACCCGCCGCCACGCCGCACCGTCCGGGGCGACGGTCCAGCCGCGCGCGGTCGCCAGCCGCTTTGCCTCGGCCTCGGCATAGACCGGGCCGACGGGCTTGGTCGGGCGGGCAAAGGCGGGATCGGCGGGATCGACCAGCACCTGCGTCAGCAGCGCTGCGACCGGGCGGTCGTGGCCGAGGGCGTTTTCCAGCTCCTGCTCGATCAGATAGCCGATCATGCCTTCGGTTTCGGCGCCCAGCAGGTCCAGCGGATCGGGCGCATCGGGCCGGTAGGCCGCACCCTGCAAGGCCAAGAGGCCGACCTGCGGGCCGTTGCCATGGGTCACCACCAGATCATGCCCGGCCCGCACCAGTCCGGCCAATGCCACCGCCGCCCGCGCCGCATTGGCGCGCTGAGCTTCCGCCGTCATCGGCTCGCCCCGGCGCAAAAGCGCGTTGCCGCCAAGCGCCGCGACCACCAGCATCGCCTCAGCCCCCCAGCGTGGCGACCAGCACCGCCTTGATCGTGTGCAGCCGGTTCTCGGCCTGGTCGAAGACCACCGAGGCCGGGCTTTCGAACACCTCGTCGCTGACCTCCATCTCGGTCAGGCCGAACTTTTCCGCGATCTCGCGGCCCACCGCCGTTTCGGTGTTGTGGAAGGCCGGCAGGCAGTGCATGAACCGCGCCCGCGGGTTTCCGGTGCGGGCCATCATCGCAGCGTCGATCCGCCAGGGGGTCAGCAGCTTGATGCGTTCGGCCCATTTTTCCTTGGCCTCGCCCATCGACAGCCAGACATCGGTATACAGGAAATCCGCGCCCTTCACCGCTTCGTCCGGGTCCTTGGTCACGGTGATCCGCGCGCCGGTCTCCTTCGCGATGGCCTCGGCCTCGTCGATCACCGGTTTCTTCGGCCAGCAGGCCTTGGGCCCGCCCAACCGCACGTCCATGCCCATCTTGGCCCCGCCGATCAACAGGCTTTCGCCGACGTTGTTGCCCGCATCGCCAAGGAAGGCGAAGGCGATCTTCCTCAGCGGCTTTTCGGCATGTTCCTGCATAGTAAGGAAATCGGCCAGCACCTGGGTCGGGTGGAACTGGTCGGTCAGGCCGTTGTAGACCGGCACGCCCGCGTGCCGGGCCAGCGTCTCGACGATCTCCTGGCCGAAACCGCGATATTCGATCGCGTCATAGACCCGGCCCAGGACGCGGGCAGTGTCCTTCACGCTCTCCTTGTGGCCGATGTGGCTGCCGGTGGGACCGAGATAGGTGACATGTGCGCCCTGGTCATGGGCGGCGACCTCGAAGCCGACGCGAGTGCGGGTGGAATCCTTCTCGAAGATCAGCGCGATCTCGCGGCCCTTCAGCAGCGGCTGTTCGGTCCCGGCATATTTGGCGGCCTTGAGGTCGGCGGAGAGTTTCAGCAGGAAGCCGATTTCCGCCGGGGTATAGTCCCGCAGGGTCAGGAAATGGCGGTTGCGCAGGTTGAAGCTCATGGTTCTTTTCCTTCGGTGTCAGGCCGGGTCGCGGATCGTCGGACATGTCATGCAATGGCCGCCACCCCGGCCCCGGCCAAGCTCGGCCCCCGGCATCTCGCGCACGTCGATGCCTTCGGCGCGCAGCATGGCGTTGGTGTCGTCGTTGCGGTCGTAGCCGACGATCACGCCGGGGCGGAGCGCCACCACGTTGTTGCCGTCGTTCCACTGTTCGCGGGCGCGCTCGGCCGGGTCGCTGCCACCGGTGGGCACGATCCTGAGCTTCTTGTAACCGATGATCTCGGCCACGACCTCGAAGATCGGGCGGCGGTCCTCGGTGACGCGGAACGGCTTGCCCGGCCCGTCGGGGCGCAGGTCGAAGCAGGTGATGCCGTCGGCGACCTCCTTGAACGTTGTCACCACATCGCCGCCGCAGAAGGTGAACACGGTGTCGAGATGCATCGCCGAGCGGGTGCGCGGCAGGCGACAGGCGACGACGCGGGACGCCGCGCCCTGGTCGAACAAAGCCTGCGCGAAAAGCCCGATGCCCTGGGCCGAGGATCGCTCGCCCATGCCGACCAGCACGGTGTCGCGGCCCACCGGCATGATGTCGCCGCCCTCAAGGCTCGCCGGGCCGAAATCGCGGGTGGGATCGCCGAACAACTCGCGCACCCGGCCGGCGAATTTCGGATGGTGGCGGTAGATCGCGGTGGTGAGCAGCGTCTCGGGCTTCCGCGCTGCCCAGAACATCGGGTTCAGCGACACGCCGCCGTGGACGAAGGCGCTGTTGTCGCGGGTGAAGATCATGTTGGGCAAGGGTGGCAGGATGAAGCCCGCCTTGCCAAGCCAGGCCCCGAACAACCCCTCGGGGGCATAGGGCAGGTCGCCCACCGTCAGCCCGCCGATCAGCCAGCGCGCCAGATCGGCCCCCGGCAGTGCCTCCATCCACAGGCGCAGGGGTTCCACCATACCCGCGCCCACGGTGGTCAGCGTGATCCGGTGGTCAAGGACGAAGGCGCGGCCCGCCGGGATGTCCAGCGTTTCCGCCAGAAGGTCGTTCGCGTCCAGCACATCGATGCCTTCGGCGCGCATCAGGTCGGTGAAGACCGCGTGGTCCCTGATCGCCTGCTTGACCCAGAACACGTCGTCGAACAGAAGATCGTCGCAGTTTTCCGGCGTCAGGCGACGGTGGGCGAGGCCGGGGCGACAGACGATCACCTGGCGCAGTCGGCCGGACTCGGAATGGACGCCGACGGTTGGTTCGGACATTGGGAGTCTCCGGTCAGAGATAGGTGGCGACGCTGAGCGCGGCCATGATGAAGACAGTCAGGATCAGCAGGAGCGGCCATACAAACCCCAGCCAGCGCTCGTAGGGCACCCGCGCGATGGCGAGCCCGCCAATCACCACCGCGAAGGTCGGGTTGATCAGGTTCACCAGCCCGTTGGCCGACTGGTAGGCGGTGACGGCCAGTGACCGGTCGACTCCGGCAAAGTCCGACAAGGGCGCCAGGATCGGCATCGAGAGGACCGCAAGGCCCGAAGAGGACGGGACGAAGAAGCTCATCCCGACCTGGATCCAGTAGAGAAGGTTGATGAACGCCAGGTCCGATAGGCCCGAGACGGCCCCGGCGGCGGCGTTCAGGATGGTGTCGGCGATCAGTCCCTGTTCCATCACCACGACGATGCCGCGCGCCAGCCCGATGACCAGCGCCACGCCCAGCAGGTCGCGCGCCCCGTCGATGAAGGCCCTGGTCAGCCGCTTTTCGCCCAGCCGCCCGACCAGCCCGGTGACGATGGCGGCGGCGAAGAACAGCGCGCTCATCTGCGCCATCCACCAGCCCTGCGAGGACACGCCCCAGATCAGCGCGACGAAGGTCAGCGCGAACAGGACCAGCACTACCGACTGGGTGCCGCTCAGCACGTCGCCCGCACTTTTCCCGGCAGATCCGGCAAAGGCGGCGCGGTGGTCGGCGGCAAGGTCGGCCACCCGTGACCGTGACGGATCGCGCTGGACGCGGGCCGCATAGCGCATGACATAGGCGATGCAGATGACCAGCCCGCCCAGCAGGATCACCAGCCGCAGCGCCAGCCCCTCGGTGAAGGCCACGCCCGCGGCGTTCGAGGCGATCACCGTGGCGAAGGGGTTGATCGTCGAGCCGAGCGTGCCGATCCCGGCCCCCAGCAGGATGATCGCCGCACCGGTCACCGCGTCATAGCCCGCCGCGATCATCACCGGCACCAGAAGCCCGTAGAAGGCCAGCGTTTCCTCGGCCATGCCATAGGTCGTGCCGCCAAGCGCGAAGAGGCTCATCAGGAAGGGGATCATCCAGATCTCGCGCCCCTTCAGCCCGGACATCGCCCGGCGGATGCCGGTGTCGATGGCGCCGGTGGCGTTCACGACCCCCAGGAACCCGCCCAACAGCAGGACGAACAGCGCCACGTCGATGGCGTTGGCGGCATAGCTGTCGGGATCGTAGAAGCCCGCCACCGGCGCCATCACGATGTCGATGACCCCCTGCGGGTTGGCCTCGACCGTCTTGTAGGTGCCCGCGACCGCGATCTCGCGGCCGACGGCCTCGTTCTCCACCCGGTCGAAGCGGCCGGCGGGGATGACCCAGGTCAGGCCCGCGACCAGCACGATCAGCGCGAAGAGGATCGTGTAGGCGGTCGGAAAGCGGTCGGCCAGCCGGTCGGTTCCCGAGTTGGTGTCGATGTCGCTCATTCTGTGTTCCATTCTGCTCGGGCGGGAACAGAGCCTCTGCGCCGCCGCCCTTGTTGGGAGAGGCCGACGATCAGGAAGTCGCCCCGCTTTCGGGACGGCTTGTCGGCAAGTAGGCAGGCACCCGGCTTGCCCAGGCGTCATATTCCGCGCCAAACCGCTCGCGCGCCTCGGCCTCCTCGCTGCGGGCAAGGCGGAGGTACATCCAGACAAGCACCGGATACATCGCCAGAGTCAGGATGGTTGGCCATTGCACCAAGAATCCGGTCAGGATCAGCACAAAGCCCACATACTGAGGATGCCGGATGCGGGCGTAGGGCCCGGTCGTGGCCAGCTGCCCGGCGCGCTGCGCCTTGTAAAGCACCGGCCACGCGACCGAGAGCAGCCAGAAACCTCCACCGATCAGCAAGTAGCTCAAGAGGTGGAACGGTCCAAAATGCGGACTGCCTCGCCAGCCGAACATCATCTCTGGTAGGTGGCCAGCATCGTGCGAGAACCAGTCGATGCCAGGGTAGTTAGTGCCAAGCCAGCCAGAAAGCAGATAGATGGTCAGCGGAAAGCCGTACATCTCGGCAAAGAGAGCGACCATAAAAGCGCTGAACGCGCCAAAGCTGCGCCAATCCCTCGGCGTCTGCGGCTTGCTAAAACTCAAGGCAAACATGATGAAGACGGCCGCATTTACAAACGCGAGAAGCCATAGCCCGTAGGCAGGTGCGGTATCCGGGGTCATCGCGGGCCTCCCTCGCTCTTTTCGGAAGGCTTCTCCGTCGCCGGGCCGGTGACATCGCCCGACCGGCCGCCAAGACCGCTGTGGCCTCCGTGCCCGCCATGGCCTCCGTGCCCGCCGTGCATCATGGAATGCAGGCCGATGCAGGCGAACAGCGGCAATATCACCAGCAGATTTCCAAAGGGAATGTGCAGCCGGTGCTCGTAAAGGAGGAGCAGCGCGCTCAGCGCAACGAACCCAACCAATGCCAATCCCCAGCGTGTCTTGTACCACGCTGCGGGGTCATCCGGCTTCTGTATTTGATCATGCTGATGCATTGCTTGCCTCCAAGGTCACGCATTTGCTGGCCGTGCATGGAAGGAGACGCTCACGCTGCCGAGATATTACAGGCTTTCGGCGACATTGAGTTCATCCGCTCCCCCCTCGACGTACCTCGCACGGGTTGATCTCGGTCAATGTTGCTCTCGTCCAGGCGACGTAGAGTGCCTACATGACGTCCAATGCCCCATCAGATTTTCGCCGGGAAGCGCATGCAATCTGCATGGCGTTCCTCGTCGCAATATTGGGCTTGGCGATAATGGTCGGTTCCGTGGACCCGATTGAAACGAACCAGGCAAGACAGAGCGACCAACACAGATCTGCCATCGTGAATGTAGCATCAATGCCGCCGCATGAGTGCCCCACTTCGCCTGGCAGTCTCGGTAGCCATTGCCATCTTCAATATGCCATTTCAGCCAGCGGATCAGCCAACGCGCCGGTGCCGATCGTCGCGTTCGTAAGCCACTGGGTGCGTCTGGAGTTCTCGTTCCGAACTCAGCATCGGCCAAGCGGACTGCTTCGTCCACCAAACGCCGTTTCGCAACTCGCCTGAAACCGGAATTCCGTCTGCCGTTGGCTGATCACCGTCAATCGCCATTGTCATAGCCGGGTTCCATTCACGAGACTTAGCGAACGGAAACCGCCATGCTTTACACCGAGATCATTCGGTCCGACCTCCGGCGTCCGCAGCCGGTTGAGCCCGACCCGTGCACAAGAATTGTCGCCAGACGCGGTAACTATCTGAGCTATCTGCGCCGCCGAGTGAGCGACCCGGACACTGCGGAAGATCTTCTGCAGGACTTCAACCTGAAGGTCATTCGGGCTTCCCGCCGCGCCGGCACGATTCACAACACCGAAGCTTGGCTATCCCGCGTGTTGCGCAATACACTTTTTGATCATTACCGTCGGTGTGATGCGCGCCGCCGGGCCGATGCCACCTACGCAATCCATGCTACCGCGCTTTCCGCATCTGACGGCATGGAGCCAGACTTGGCAGAAGCCGACTCGGCTGACGGGCAGTTGACGGACATTGAGCAGGCCCTGGCGCGCATCCGTCCCGACCAGGCAGAGCTGATCCGTGGCCTCTATTTGCGTGATCAGACCAGAGACAGTCTTGCGCGCCAGTTGAACGTCTCGATCGGAACACTCAACGTCCGTATCCTGCGCGCCCGTCGCGCCTTGCGCGACGCGCTGACGGGCCCGTCCGGCCACACTGGCGCAATCGGGACAGCTGCGGGCTCCAATCCCGATTTTTCCGGCTTCTCTGTCCGGGTGCCGGGTCCGCACGTTACCCGAACAGGAGAAGAAGGTTTCGCATGACGGGTACTATCAGGACGGCCAAGGTCAGTGACGATCAGGATCAGCACCCAAATCCCGGAGTCAGCGCGCAGCGCGCAGCGGTCGAAGCAGCCTTAGTCGAGGGCCATCGCCGGATCTTCGGATTCCTCGTCAATCGGTTGAGGAATGCCGATGAAGCACGCGACGTCATGCAGGAATTTTCTTTGCGAGCGATCAGGCGCGCCGACGATCTGCGCGACGCGCAAAATGTGCGTGGCTGGCTGAGCCGCCTGCTCTCGACTGCTATCGCGGACCATCATAGGCGTTCCAGTCGTCGGCGCAGTCAGGAAGTGCCCGCCACTCCGTCAGAGGAAGCAGATCCCGCGGCCGGTCCCGACGGTGAGGTCGATGTCGCCGTCTGCGCGTGCCTGCGGGATGTGATCAGCCTTCTTCCCCCGGCGGCGGCCGACATTGTCTGGCGGATTGATCTTGACGAGCAGCCGCGAGCGGAAGTCGCCCGCGCCCTGAACATCAGCGAAGCGACACTTGCGGTCCGTTTGCATCGCGCGCGCGCAAAGCTGCGGGACCTGCTGGTCGCCATGTGCCTGACCTGCCCGGAGCACGGCTTTCTTGACTGTGCCTGCGACAGGGCGCGAACGCTCAGGCTGACTTCCGGAGGATCTGCAGAGGGTTCGCCGGTGTAATGGTCGCGGACGCGCCGCGTCCTTACCACGGCGAGTCCCCTGAGCGGGACAGTCCGCCGAAAGATCAACCCCTGACCCTGGAGATCCAGAATGACCAAACCGGAAACCAGACTGCAAGCAGAGACGAAATCTGCCGCAGGCGGCTGCTGTGGGTCGCACGGAGAGCATGGCCTTGACGCCACATCGTCCGAACGCGCATCAAACGACAAGCATGTCGAGCGGGCCAAGGCGACAGGCGCCGACGCGTCCGCAGACAGGCCGAAAGCGAAGCACGGCTCAGGTTGCTGCTGCTCCTGACGGAACGCCACTGCGACGCGCCGCAATGCCCTGCGCGCCGCAGCCCAGATCAGCCAACGAGGGACGATGTACAATGACAACCACGACCACACTCGACTTCAACGCTTCGGCGGATCGGCTGGGCCATCTCGGCATCGAAAAGCAGCTTGCCGCACTGCCGGGTGTGCTGTCTGCCTCTGCCAGTCCGGTCGGCCTGTCGATCAGCGTCACCTTCGACGACAGCAGGACCAGCGTGGAAGCGCTGCGTCAGGCTGTCGAGGACTGCGGCTACCACTGCGCGGGCGAAGTGCTGCCGCTGCATGTCTGTGCCGAACACGGCAGCCATGAGGGCCAGGCGGCGGCCGGAGCTTCGGTGCATGCCGGGCATGACATGGCTTCGATGCCCGGAATGTTGCCCGGCATGGCGAAATCCGCCATCGCCCACCCCACCGCCCATGACGAGATGGCGCATGAGATGGGCCACGGGTCGGGCGACATGCAGTCGATGGTGCGCGACATGCGCAACCGCTTCTGGGTGGCGCTGGTCTTCACCATCCCGATCTTCATCTACTCCCCGATGGGCGGCATGTTCACCCCCCCCGCCCCGCCCTTTGGCCTGCGGCTTGACCTCTGGCTGTTCATCCTGGCGAGCATCGCGGTGATCTGGCCGGTCTGGCCCTTTGTCGTCGCCGCCTGGCGGGCGCTACGGAACGGCATCCTGAACATGGCGGTGCTGGTCGTACTGTCGGTTGGCACAGGATATGCCTTCAGCGTCGGCTCGACCTTCTTTTTTCCCGGCGTGCAGTTCTACGAGGCGGTTGCGGTCCTTCTGGTGTTCATCCTGCTCGGCCACTGGCTCGAGATGCGGGCCCGCGCCGGGGCGTCCGAGGCGATCAGGGCGCTCCTCGACCTCGCCCCGCCGATGGCGACGGTGATCCGCGACGGCCGCGAGGTCGAAATGCCGACAGCCGAGGTCCTGCAAGGCGACACTGTGGTGATCCGGCCCGGCAACAAGATCCCCGTTGATGGCGAAGTGATCGAGGGTACGTCTCTGGTCGACGAGTCGATGCTGACTGGGGAATCCATGCCGGTGCAGAAGGGCGTCGGCAGCATGGTGATCGGGGCCACGATCAACAAGTCGGGCACCTTCCGCTATACCGCCACCAAGGTCGGCGCCGACACAGCACTGGCGCAGATCGTCAAGCTGGTGCAGGAGGCGCAGAACTCCAAGGCCCCGGCGCAGCTTCTGGCCGACCGGGCCTCGCAGTGGCTGGTGCTGGTCGCCATCGTCATCGGCGTCGGCACCTTTGCCGTCTGGTATGGCTGGATCGGGGCCGAACTCCTGTTCGCGCTGACGCTGACGATCACTGTCTTCGTCATCGCCTGCCCCGATGCCCTGGGGCTGGCGACGCCGATGGCGGTCATGGTCGGCACCGGCCTTGGCGCGATGAACGGCATCCTGTTCAAGAATGCCAGCGCCCTGGAGGATGCCACGAAACTTGACGTGGTGATCTTCGACAAGACCGGCACCCTGACCATGGGCCAGCCCAAGGTCGTCGAAGTGGTGGCCACCGAAGGCCGGACCGAGGACGAGGTTCTGGCGGCGGCGGCGGCGGTGGACAAGGGCTCAGACCATCCGCTTGCCGTTGCCATCGTCGAACGCGCCGAGAACCTGACGCTTGGCGCGATGACGGCATTCGAGACCCTCGACGGTCGCGGTGCCAAGGCCGAGGTGGCGGGCAAGGCGGTGCTGGTCGGCAACCGGCGGCTGATGGACGAGGAGAAGGTGTCGCTAGGTGCCTTGACCGACCGCGCCGACACGCTGAAGGGCGCGGGCCGGACGGTGGTGCATGTCGCCGAGGGTGGCCGCATCCTTGGCCTGATCGCGATTGCCGACGCGCTGCGCCCCAGTGCCAAGGAAACCGTGGCCAAGCTGCGCGAACGCGGAGTCCAGGTCGCCATGCTGACCGGAGACAACGCCGGAACGGCGGCGCGCATCGCGGGCGAACTGGGCATTGACATCGTGCTCGCGGATGTCCTGCCGGGGCAGAAGGCCGACAAGGTCAAGGAATTGCAGGCGCAGGGCAAGAAGGTCGGCATGGTGGGGGACGGCGTCAACGACGCCCCGGCGCTGACCCAGGCCGATGTCGGCTTCGCCATTGGTGCGGGCACCGATGTGGCGATGGAAAGCGCCGACGTGGTGCTGATGAAGAGCGATCCCTATGACGTGCTGGGCGCGATCGTGCTGTCGCGCGCGACCCTGCGAAAGATGCACCAGAACCTGTTCTGGGCGGTAGCCTACAACGTCGTGGCGTTTCCAGTGGCGGCGGGCGTGTTCTACCCCTTCACGATCAGCCCCGAAGTTGCCGCGATCTCGATGTCGGGCAGTTCGGCCCTGGTCGCGGTCAACGCCCTGCTTCTGAAGCGGACACGGCTCGAAGGCGTGGTACGCCGCTCCCCGAACGCACCGCTCCCCCAAGGCCTGCGGGAAGCCACGGCATGACCCTCGCGCTGCCTCAGCTGTCGCGACGCAGTCTTTTGGCGCTTTCCTGTGCAGGAATCGCCGCTCTTGCCTTGCCCATGTCCGCGCCAGCACAGGATGCCGCCGACGCCAATTCCATGGTCGTCGACGACGTACTCGCCTACCTCGGTGTCTTGCCCGCCGCGATCGTCCGGGGTCATCCAAGCTCCCATTCCGAAGGCACGATGCATGGCGGCGTTCCCGAGGGTCGCAATCAATATCATCTCGTCCTCGCCCTGTTCGATGCCACAACCGGCGCGCGGATCGAAGCGGCGCGCGTGTCGGTCAAGCTCATGGAACTTGGCCACATCGGGAACACCCGGCTGAACCTCGAACCGATGTTGATCGCCGGGACTGTGACCTGGGGAGCCTTCGCGGAGCTTCCCAGCCGGCAAGCCCTTGAACTTTCTTTCGATGTCATTCTTCCCGGACGGGCGAAGGGTATCGTGTTCCCATTCACCTATACCCCCACCGGGGACTGACCGGTTGTTCCGGCAATCGTCTCTGCACCCTGGCATCTCTTCAAGACTGCGCGAAACGCAGGAAGGAACCGAAATGAATGACCTGTTCGAACGCGTTTGAAGAAACGGTTGCGATCGGGCCTCGGGCATGGGCGACCCGCTCAGGACCAAAGGCGGCCAAAGCAACTGCAGCGGTGCCGCAGGCTTTCGCGGCGGCCGGACAATGGTGGTCCGAAAGAAGCTTGCGCATCTGCGGGACGTCGCGCCGCTGACGCCGGCCAACATCGAAAGCACGAGACGGTGGCAACAGTCGACCGTCCTGGTTGAAAGAGGAGAAATCGGCATGAACATCACAAAAAAGGTCCGCGTCGCGGTCAACGGCTATGGCGTCATCGGCAAGCGAGTGGCCGATGCGGTGGTGCTGCAGCCCGACATGGCGCTCGCCGGGGTATGCGACGTATCCGCCGACTGGCGCCCCCGGATGGCTTTGGCCAAGGGCTTTGCACTGTTCGGGGCAACTGCGGATCACGCGGCGGCGATGCGCGCCGTCGATCTTGCCGTCTCGGGCACGCTCGACGATCTGCTCGCGCAGGCGGATGTGGTGGTGGACTGCACGCCAAAGCGGATCGCGGCAGCAAATGTCGAGGCCTACCGCAAACGTGGCATCCGCTTCATCCTCCAGGGAGGAGAGAAGCATTCGGTCACCGGCCATTCCTTCGTCGCCGAGGCCAGCTTTGCCAGTGCCATCGGCCGCGACAGCACCCGGGTCGTGTCCTGCAACACCACGTCCATCGTTCGCACGCTCAACGCTCTGAAACGCGCGAGCCTGCTGGCACGGGCGCGCGGTACGCTGCTCCGTCGGGCGACCGATCCCTGGGAAAGCCATCTCGGCGGCATCATGAACACGCTGGTCCCGGAACCCGCTATTCCCAGCCACCAGGGTCCCGACGCGCAAAGCGTCGATCCCGATCTGGACGTGGTGACGATGGCGGTGAAGGTGCCCGAGACGCTGGCGCATCTGCATTACTGGTCGGTGCAGATGACCCGCGCCGCGACCAAGGCGGAGGTTCTAGACGCCTTCCGCGCCTCGTCGCGCATTGCGCTGATCCGCATGGACGACGGGCTCGACGCGCTGAATGCCGTGAAGGAGATGATGGCCGATCTGGGCCGCCCGCACGACAACCTCTACGAAGTCGCGCTCTGGGAGGACATGCTGACCGTGCAGGGGGACGAATTGTTCTACGCCTACATGGTGGACAACCAGGCCATTGTTATCCCTGAGACGATCGACGCCATCCGGGCGCTGACGGGATTGGCGACCGAGGCGTTCGCCACTATGGCCCTGACCGATGCGGCGCTTGGCATCGGTGCGCTTGCCCGCTGGTGATCGGCTGAGAAAGGGTCGAACCTGAGCCAGTCTTTCAAACCAGCTCGTCTGGTCATCGAACAATCGTTCGGCCCGACTGTCAGGTCAGGGTTCGCGGGGGAGGAAGTGTGATGGCCGGACCGCCAAAACGGCGTTGCGACTGCTCAGCGTCGGGCTGAAGCACAGCCGGAACGGCCGTGGGCTGTATCGAGGCCAGAGCATCGGGCAAAGCGAACGCGGTGCAAATGACGCCGGGGTAGCAGGCAGGCTTTGCCGAGGATTGCTGTTCGGGTGTATCGGCAGCCTCGACTGTGAGGTCGTGATGCTCGTTACCGGACGCTGCTTCTGCAGATTGTCCTAGCACCAAGCCCATGACCAGAGCGACAGTCAGAAGCCACATCGATACGAAACGCAACAACCTGCGTGCAAGCAGGTTCTGCGTTGGGGCCAGTGGGTATGCTGTCGCTCTCATCCGTTCAGATCAGCTTGACTTTCGTTCCGACCGGAGTGCGGTCGAACACTTCTTCGATGTGCTCATTGTAAAGCCCGATGCAGCCGTTCGACGAACGACGCCCGATCTTACGCGTGTCGTGAGTACCATGAATCCGGTAGTACTGCCACGATAGATACAGGGCGCGGGTGCCAAGCGGATTGGTTGGATCGCCTCCTGGCACGAAGGCTGGCCACTCCGGGTTGCGCTCCCGCATCGAGGGCGTCGGAGCCCAACTTGGGTTAACCCGCTTCTCGACGACCTCGGTGTATCCCCGCCGGGTCAATTCATCTGATAGCGGAACCGAAGTGGGATAGAGAAACATCTGACCGTCGCTCGTCCAGTGCTGGAGAACCTTGCCCGTGGTGTCAGAGATGATGACCCCGACCCCAAGCGAGTCGAAGTGGTCCTGCCACTCATGGATGCGGAACGCCGAGATGTTGTTCCGGACTGGTCCCTGATTGTCCTCGGTCGCAAAGGCTGCCCGGCCCGTCAGGAAAGGCGCGGCAAGGGCTCCGGCAACGAAAAGTCGTCGACTGAATCGCATGGTCTGCTCCTCTTTTTTGTTACCTGTGCCGGCTTCCAACGTGGGAAGGTCAAATCGCTTTGCATCGCACAGGGGTCACAAAGAGGTGAAGCCGTGGCGCTTTCGCCGATTTTGTTGGGAAATTCTCTGCTCACTTCGATGTGAACACCTCTCCCATACACCAAGAGCGCTATTCTGCGCCCATGCGTAAGTTTGCGAACACCCTGTGCGGTTTGTGCTTGCTCGTCGCCCTTCTCTGGGCGGCGCTTCCTGATCACGCATCCCACGGCGCTCATGCAGATCATGCTCAAACCGCAGCTGTGGACCAGGAGGCCCTTTGCAGCGACGGCTCAGGCCATGCCTCCTGCCAGCTTGTTGCAACTGCCACCTTGTCATTTTTCGAGGTGGCACCGTCTGCCAAGCCAGCGCAGTTCGTGATCACGCCGGTCTCAGCTTCGAGCCGAGCCTTTGCGCCCCAACGTCCTCCTCCGCGAACCTTCTTCTGAGCAAACCCTCGTCCTTCACGTTCCCCTCAGGAGTTCGCATGATTTTCCGTCGATCCTTTCTCACCGGCGCAGCCGCCGCAGCCCTGTCGATGCCAACCGTCCTTCGTGCCCATACCGAAGAAACCTTTGTCCTGGCCGACGAATTTCAACCTCGCGAGGTCCGAGTCCGAGAGCAACATGCCCCCGGTCAGATCCTCGTCTTCCCGCGAAGCTTCTTTCTCTATTATGTTTTCGATTCCGAGCGTGCCGTCAGGTACGGTGTTGGCGTCGGCAAGGCCGGTCTGGCATTCAAGGGATCGGCAATCGTCGAACGAAAGGCCGAATGGCCGTCATGGCGCCCGACAAACGACATGATCCGCCGGAATCCCGATCGCTATGCCCAATTCGCCGATGGGGTGCCGGGCGGACCGGGCAACCCACTGGGCGCCCGAGCCCTCTACCTGTACCGCGACGGGCGCGACACGTACTACCGGATTCACGGCACGACAGAGCCCTGGTCGATTGGACAATCTGTGTCGAACGGCTGCATCAGGATGCTGAACGACCATGTGATCCAACTCTACGAGCAGGTACCCGTCGGAACACCGGTGACAGTCCTGTGACGATCCGGCGTCGTGATCTCTTTGTAGTGGGGGGCATCATTGCCGTGATCTATGGACTGCGGGCCTTGCCTTGGGACCGGCTTGGCGGTCGCGGGCTCTCCTATGTCGACATCGAGGGTGTGCCGCCTTTTCGTCGACTGGAGCTGGCCGGTCAGACCTCCACTGCAAACATCGCACTCGTCGGTCTCGATGGGCCACTACCTGATGCGGGAGCACGCAGGGCGCGCATGGAGACCCTGCGCACTGACCCATGCCCAGCCCTGTTCGGAAATAACTCCCCGGATGCTGTGGTTCCGATCGCCTACTTCAGTGAGTTTCGTTGCCCCTTCTGCCGTGCACTCGAGCGGGATCTTGAGACCCTGCTGGCCGAAGATCCGGCTGCGTACCGGCTCGTGCAACACGAACTTCCAATCTTCGGGCCGCCGTCTGAACTGGCCGCCCGGGCATCTGTTGCCGCCGCACGTCAGGGCAAGCAACAGGAGCTTCGCCGCCGCTTCATGCGGACACCGATGGTTGCCGAAGAGGCCTCGGTAAGGCGTGTTGCGGAGACCCTTGATCTGGATGTCGAGCAGCTCTTGATCGACATGTCCTCCGCCGGGGTTCAGGCTGAGCTCGACCGAACACGCGCACTTGCCGATCTCTTCGGGTTCATCGGTACCCCAGGTCTGGTGATCGGACGGACCGTGCTCAGCGGTGCGGTTCCCCTCTCACTCCTTCGGCAGATTGCGCAAGAGGAGAAGGCCAAACCAATTCCGGCCTGTTGATACGATGAACACACCAACCCATATGTTGATCGGGGCTGTAGTCTTTGCGCGTCCCGTCGTGCCGACCACTCTGGTAGCGGCCATGCTGGGCGGCCTCGCCCCTGATGTTCCGATGTTTGCGCTGGTGCTTTGGTCGACCCGCCTGGCTGGAATTCCCCAGCATGAAGTCTTCGGAAGCCTCTTCTACTCGGACTCATGGCAGGCCGTCTTTGCCGTCGATCACAGCTTTTTCGTCTGGGGGCTGCTTCTTGCTCTTGGACACTGGCGACGTCACCTCATTCTCACCGCCTTTGCAGGAGCAGGCTTTTTGCATGCGGCCACCGACTTCGTCACCCATCGTGACGATGCCCGCCGCCAATTCTGGCCCGTGTCGGACTGGGTATTCCGCAGTCCGGTCAGCTACTGGGACCCGAACTATTACGGCGGTATCATCGGCGTGGTGGAACTTGGGCTGGTTCTGTTCGCCACTGTCTTTCTCTGCTGGCGGCACCGAAAACTCTGGCAGCGCGTCGTGATCGTCATTTTGGCCGCTGTGTTCGTCGTACCCGTGATTGTCACAGGCGGCTTCCACGGACTTCACGGCATGGGCTGAAAGAGCGCAACGCAGCCTGCTCCAGGTTCCCGCTCGGCATGGCTTGAATGGCCATTCTGGATTGATCGCGCCGCCCCTCACAGCTTACCGAAAAGCCCGCTTGGTCGTCCTAAGCGCTCAATGTCTTCTTAGCTCGATCTGTATCGCCGCAGGAGTTGTGCATTGATCGCTACAATAATGGTCGATGCCGACATGAATACGGCGCCGACTGCGGGTGTCATCAGGAAGCCGGTGCCGAACGTGATGCCAGCAGCCATTGGAATGGCAAATGCGTTGTATCCGGTCGCCCAGATCAGGTTTTGCACCATCTTCGAATATGTCGCTCGAGACAGGCCAAGAATGGCCTCCACATCCCGTGGGTCAGAACGCACCAGGACCACGTCGGCGGATTCCACGGCGACATCCGTTCCCGCACCAATGGCAATCCCAAGATCGGCTTCGACGAGCGCTGGCGCGTCATTTACGCCGTCACCGACCATTGCAACCTTCAGACCCCGGGCTCGCAGCTGCTTCACACGGGCAGCCTTCTGATCCGGCAGGACCTGGGCAAAGTATTCATCGAGGCCGAGTTCTGCGGCGACTGACTTCGCGACACCCTCTGCGTCTCCCGTCATCATGATTGACCGGACACCCCTGGCCTTGAGACGCGCCACGACATCACGCGATTCCGCGCGCACGATGTCGGCCAGGGCCAGCAGCGCATAGGGCTGGCCGCCCACCTCCAGCACCACGACTGTCTTGCCTGCCTCCTCCAGCAGAGCAAGGCGGGGGTCGGTTACAGGCCTGTCCTGCCGCCGGAGATGACCGGGGCTGACAATCGCGATTTCCCGCCCGTCCACGCGCGCCCTGACGCCCGCACCCGTGATACTCTGCAAGCCTTCCGGGGCCGGATATTCAATGCCACGGGCCTTTGCTGCGGCGACAATTCCCGTGGCGATAGGATGCTGCGACTGGCTTTCAACCGATGCCGCCAAACGCAAGGCGGTCGTCTCGTCGCCATCTTGCAGCAACACCAGATCGCTCACGCCGAATCTGCCTTCAGTCAGCGTGCCGGTCTTGTCAAAGACCACGGCATTCAGATCCCGCGCACGCTCAAAAGCGGCACGGTCGCGAATCAGCAGTCCATTGCGCGCTGCCAGCGATGTCGAGACGGCCACGACAAGCGGCACGGCAAGGCCAAGCGCATGCGGACACGCGATGACCATGACTGTCACCATCCGCTCAAGCGCAAAGGTCGCCCCCGCTCCGACCGCATACCAGTAACCGAACGATCCGAGGCCGACGGTGATGGCAATCCAAGTCAGGACAGTCGCTGCGCGCGAGGCCAGATCCTGTGTACGCGAGCGGCTGTCCTGTGCCGCTTTCACCATGGCGATGACCTGCGACAGGTAGGTTGCCTCGCCCGTCGCCTTCACCTCGATGGTAACGGCACCTTCGCCATTTACCGCACCGCCGATGACAACCTCGCCCGCAGACCGCGTGACAGGTTTCGATTCCCCGGTCAGCATGGCCTCGTTGAAGGATGATGTGCCTTCGATGATCTTTCCATCGACCGGCACCTTCGCACCGGGGCGGATCACGACCCGGTCGCCGGCGATCAAGGCCGCGACGGGCACGTCCTCCGTTCCACCGTCCGCGGTAACGCGCAGTGCGGTATCGGGCAGCAGGCGGACCAGTTCCTCCAAAGCGCGAGAAGCGCCGAGGACGGACCGCATTTCAAGCCAATGGCCCAAAAGCATGATCGTGACGAGCGTGGCCAGTTCCCAATAGAACGGCTCTCCGCCGGGCAGTCCCAGCGTGACGGCAGCCGAGTAGAAATAGGCTGTAGAGATGGCAAGAGCGACCAGCGTCATCATGCCCGGACGACCACTGCGGATTTCCGGAAGTGCCCCTTTCAGGAAGGGCCAGCCGCCCCAGAAATAGATGATCGAAGACAGGGCCAGCGCGACCCACTCTTCGCCAGCAAACAGGGGTGTCATCCCTTGCCCCGTAAAGTCCCGCACCATCGGCGACAGCACCAAGACTGGGACAGTCAAGACGAGGCATACCCAGAACCGGCGGCGGAAATCGGCCACCATGTCGCCATGTCCTGCGTGTGCACTACCCCCCTGTGGCGCATGCCCCATCGCGGTGTGATCAACGGCGGGCTTAGCACCATGGCCCATCCCGGCATGGTCCATTCCGGCCATCGGCGGGTGGATGTCCGGTTTCTGCGCGTTACTGGCCATCAAACCGAACTCCTTTGCGTCTCGTATCGCACGCGGCGCGGCCGATCCCGACCGCGCCGCCTAAGATCATCCCGGGCTTACATGCCCTTGGTGGCGAGAAAGGCCTTGAGCGTGGCGATCTCGGATTCCTGCGCCGCGATGATCGCTTCAGCCAGCTCGCGCATCCCGGGATCCGTGCCGAATTCTAGCTGGATCTTCGCCATGTCGATGGCGGCCTGGTGGTGCGGGATCATGCCCCGGGCGAAATCGATATCCGGGTCGCCGGTATAGGGGACCATCATGTCGGCCATCATCTTGTCCATCGCGGCAGCGCTGGCGACGGTAGCCGGGTCATTGGCGAGTTCCGGGGGTATCAGGGTCGCATGGCTCATCATGCCCATATCCCCCATGCCCATGCCACCCATGTTGGAGTGGTCCATGCCCTCCATGGTCTGCTGGGCAAAAGCGATCCCGCCGACAACAGCAACTGCCGCAATAGACAGCGCGAGAGTACGTTTGTTCATTCAGATTTTCCTTCGATGATTATGTTTTGTCAGGCAGGCGCGTAGCCGACCTCGGTCAGCGCCGCGACCAACCGGTCGCGAGAAGCCGCTGATTTCACTTCGACCTTGTGCGAGCCCGGATCTGCGCTCACCTCAGCGGAGGGGTCCACCGACTGGATCGCCTTGGTGACGCTGCGCGCGCAGCCGCCGCAGGTCATGTTCTCGATGTGGAACTGCATGAGTGTCTCCTTTGGACAGTCGTCTCATGCACCTCGATATAGGCCTTCCCACCGTTGTAAGGTCAAGAGAACAATTCCGTGATCAGACAAATTGAAATCAGGGCTTGACCTTACCATCATGGGAAGCCCTATGTAAGTCAGCGGAGTAACTCGCCACCGGAGTGCCGCGATGAACATACAAGCCCCTCAAAACGCCACGGCAGACCTCGGCAGGATCGTGATCGACGTCCAGGGCATGACCTGCGCATCCTGTGTCGGGCGCGTTGAGCGCGCACTGCAGGCGGTCTCCGGGGTAAAAACCGCAGCCGTCAACCTCGCGACGGAACGGGCAGAAATCATCGGATCGGGCCTGGACCGATCGGCTCTGGTCAAGGCAATCGAGGACGCGGGCTATGATGTGCCAACGCGTCCGATCGATATCGTCATCGAGGGTATGACCTGCGCCTCCTGTGTGGCACGGGTGGAGCGGGCCTTGAAGACGGTACCCGGCGTGACCGTAGCCAATGTCAATCTGGCCACGGAACGCGCCACGGTCACCGGAACCGCGGACCTTGCCGCCCTGATCGGCGCAATCGCGGATGCGGGGTACGAAGCGCGGGCAGCGCCCGAAACCGCCATCATGTCAGAAGAGTCCGCCGCGAAGAAAACGGCCGAGGAAGCCGCATTGCGGCGCGATGTGCTTTTTGCTGCGGCTCTGACGCTGCCGGTGTTTGTCCTCGAGATGGGATCGCATCTGTTCTTGTGGGTCCACATGGCGGTGATGAACAGCATTGGCATGCAGAACAGCTGGTACATTCAGTTCGCCTTGACGACCGTAGTCCTCCTTGGTCCTGGCCTCAGGTTTTACCGCAAGGGGTTTCCGGCCCTGGCGCGTCTGGCGCCTGACATGAACAGCCTGGTCGCGGTCGGAACGTTGGCTGCCTTCGGCTATTCCCTGGTGGCAACCTTTGCCCCCGGAGTCCTGCCCCCAGGCACCCAGAATGTCTATTTCGAGGCGGCGGCAGTCATCGTCACACTGATCCTCCTTGGTCGTCTGCTTGAAGCTCGCGCCAAAGGCCGCACCTCAGAGGCGATCAAGCGGCTGGTCGGACTTCAGGCCAAGACCGCCCGTGTCCTTCGCAATGGCGGCCTTGTCGAAGTGCCGGTCGCCGAAGTCCGCCCCGGTGATGTCGTCGAGGTCCGCCCTGGCGAGCGGGTGCCGGTCGACGGCGAGGTTACGGCGGGCGCAAGCTGGATCGACGAAAGCATGATCTCTGGCGAGCCCCTGCCGGTCGAGAAGGCACCGGGCAGCACAGTGACCGGCGGCACAGTAAACCAGACCGGCGCGTTCAGTTTCCGGGCGACTGCGGTGGGCGAGGCCACGATGCTGGCTCAGATCATCCGCATGGTCGAAGCCGCGCAAGGCGGCAAGTTGCCGATCCAGGCGCTGGTCGACCGCGTGACGATGTGGTTCGTTCCCGTCGTCATGGCACTTGCCGTGCTGACCTTCGCCGTCTGGCTGATCTTCGGGCCTGATCCGGCCCTGACCTTTGGCCTGGTCAACGCCGTCGCCGTCCTCATCATTGCCTGCCCCTGCGCCATGGGTCTGGCCACGCCAACGTCGATCATGGTCGGCACCGGGCGTGGTGCCGAGATGGGCGTGCTCTTCCGCAAGGGCGAGGCCCTCCAAGCCTTGCAGAGCGTCAAGGTGGTCGCGTTCGACAAGACCGGTACCCTGACCGAGGGCAAGCCGCGCCTGACCGACATGGCGCTGGCACCGGGCTTCGACCGCGCCGCAGTGCTGGCCGTGGTGGCGGCTGTCGAAGCGAAGTCCGAGCATCCGATCGCCCGCGCCATCGTCACGGCGGCCGAAGCCGAGGGGCTGATCCTTCCCGAGGTCACTGCCTTCGATTCCGTAACCGGTTTCGGTGTCACGGCGGCGGCGGGCGGGCAGCGGGTCGACGTCGGCGCCGACCGCTACATGGTCAAGCTCGGCCTCGATGTCTCCCGCTTCGGCGACACCGCGACCCGGCTCGGCGACGAGGGCAAGTCACCGCTCTATGCCGCCATCGACGGCAAGCTTGCTGCAATCATCGCCGTTGCGGACCCGATCAAGGAAACCACGCCGCAGGCGATCCAGGCATTGCACCTGCTGGGGCTGAAGGTTGCCATGATCACTGGCGACAATAGCCGCACGGCGAACGCCATCGCCCGCCAGCTTGGCATCGACGAAGTTGTGGCCGAGGTGCTGCCCGACGGCAAGGTCGCTGCGGTGAAACGTCTGAAGGCACTGGGTGCGCTGGCCTATGTCGGCGACGGGATCAACGATGCGCCCGCACTGGCCGAAGCGGATGTGGGCCTTGCCGTCGGAACCGGCACCGACATTGCCATCGAAGCGGCGGACGTCGTACTGATGTCGGGCAGGCTGACTGCCGTCTCGGATGCCATCGCGCTTTCCAAGGCCACGATGCGAAACATCCGCCAGAACCTGTTCTGGGCCTTCATCTACAACGCCCTGCTGATCCCGGTTGCCGCAGGCGCACTCTGGCCCGCCTTCGGTATCCTGCTGTCGCCGATCTTTGCCGCCGCTGCGATGGCGCTGTCGTCGGTCTTCGTCCTCGGCAATGCGCTGCGACTGCGGCGCTTTGCACCTTCAATCGCCGCGTAAGGAGGCCCTGAGATGAACATCGGTGAAGCTTCAAAATCTTCGGGCGTTTCCGCCAAGATGATTCGCTACTATGAGTCGATAGGGCTCATTCCGGCAGCAGGAAGGACGGTTGCAGGATATCGCGTCTACACGATGACCGATGTTCAGCTTCTGCGCTTCATCCGAAGGGCGCGCGACTTGGGTTTTTCCGTCGAGAAGATCGAGGAGTTGCTGGCGCTCTGGCAGGATCGTTCGCGGCAGAGTGCAGATGTGAAACAGATTGCCCTTCATCAGATCGCCGGTCTTGAAGTTCGAATTCGTGAAATGCAGGCAATGATGGACACGCTTCGTCATCTGGCAGATGCGTGCTGCGGCGATCACCGCCCGGACTGTCCGATCCTTGCCGACCTCGTGAATGGCCCCGACCATGGCAGCGGAGCGCGCGAGGAAGATCAACAATCCGCGCCCCGCTCCGGCAAGGTTGCCGGACTTCAAGCGAACTGACATTCCGCGGTATGCGCATGATCGTGATTTTGTTTAGTGTTCATGGGACGCAGAATCCCCGAACTAAATCGGGAATGAGGAAGGGCGGACCCAGCTGCGGCGCCCGATGCCTCAGCCGCCCCCGCGACTGTATGCGGTAGTGGCCCTTCGATATGCTACTGGGCAACTGCCCGGGAAGGCGAAGGGTTGCAGTGACCGTGAGCCAGGAGACCGGCCAGACAGGATACTTAACCCCAATCCCGTCGGGTGTGACGGGTGGAGAAACATCATGTCTGCCACCACTCTTTCCACCGCGTCCGTACAGCACGCAGGACTGGTTCGGCCCATCCTGACCAGTGCTGTCCTTGGTGCGTTTCTCATCTTTGCGGCAGGTTTCGCCTCTTCAGATGCGCTGCATGCCGCAACACATGATACCCGCCACGCCACTGGCTTTCCCTGCCACTGACAGATCGAGTTCGCTGACATGACGAAGTCCCTGCTGTCCGGCGGGGTGATTGCAGGTGCCATTGCAGGCCTCGCGGTTGCCTTTCTGCAGTTTTTTCTGATCCAGCCACTCATCATCGAAGCCGAGCGATACGAGACCGGCGAACTTGTCCTGATGGGGGTGGCGCAAGATGACCGCTCGGCGTCGAGTGGCGATCCTGTTCTGCCTGCGCACGATGCCCACGAGGCGGATGATGAGTTTTCTGTCGTCGTGCGAAGCGGCTTGACGGTCCTGACTTTGGTCTTGACCTGGTCAGGCTTTGGCCTGGTCGCGGGAGCTGCTCTTGCGACACACCGTGGCCTGTGGGGTCGACACAGCATTTCTGTGCCCGCGCTCACCCTTTCCGGCTTCGCTGCTTTCGCCCTGTCACCCAGCTTGGGACTGCCACCGGAGTTGCCAGGCATGCAGGCCGCTGATCTGTCGGACAGGCAAATGTGGTGGGTCATGACGGCGGCGGCGACGGTGGCGGGGCTTTTCCTCACCAGTGGGGTCAAGTCCTGGCCCGGGCGTTTCGCATCGCTTGCCCTGATAGTAGCCCCCCACCTTCTCGGGGCACCGCAGCCACCCGCTTCCGTCCCGGTCATTCCTCCGGACCTGGCCGCGCTCTACAGTGCGCGGGCACTCGGTCTGAGCCTGATCGGCTGGCTTGCTCTCGCTTCCCTTCTCTTCCGATTGATGCCGGAAGACGGGCGGGAGCAACCTATTCCGGTCGCGGAAGCTGTTAAAATCCTTTGACAGAGCAGTCGGAACAACTCACCCGATCCGTTTTGGCGGTCACCCGATCATCTCCCTTCACATCCTGAACCGTCCAATGGATGTCGAGGAGAACGTTTTCCGGGTGGCCGACACCCCACGCCTTTGAAGAGGTGTCAGTTCGTAGCGCGCCACATCCGATACCGCCCCTGCCCCGTTACCTCGCGGATTAAACCACGCTCCTCCATCCAGGCGAGGTTGCGCTGGACGGCGGCTCGGCTGGCGCCGGTCAGCACCGCGGCCATAGGGGCGGAGGCGAGGGGCCATTCACTTAGCACGGCGCGCAATGCCGGGGGGGTTCTGCCCGAGAGCGTGGCCATCTCGGTTTCGGACCGCGCTGACCAAGCCTCGATGTCGTCGAGGTGCCGCATCGCGGTCAGGCTTGCCGTCTCCATCCCGTCGAGCCAGCGAGCCAGACAGCCAGCGGGTGGGCCACCGGCACGCAGCCCCCCTGCCCCGCCCATGGCGAGAGGGGAAAATATCGCTCCCCTGCCCTCGCTGGCCGTAATCCGCGCGGCCGTGACAGCCGCTTCCATCCGGTCTCCGTGCTGCCCGAGACCCGCCAAACTCCAGATGTGAAAGCCCATGCAGGCACGGCTGATCGGGTGGAGATCGGCAGCTTGCGCCATCAGGTCCAGCCAACCGCCCGCGCGTTCCGCGAACGGTTCGGCCTCATCCGCCAAGTTCTCGGGGTCACGGCGATCCAAGAACGCGGCCAGGTCCACTTCCGGCCCTGGCCCTCCCGTCAGTCGCCGCACCGCCCATCCGACCCGTGCCAGGGCGGCAGTGTCGTCTTGAACTCCAGACAGGCGCAGCGCGATCCAGAGCGCCAGTCGATCCGGCCCGATGCGGTCGCCTGCGAACCAACTTAGGTCGGCCGCTTCGATCAGGGCGAGCCTGTGGCGCCAACCCTCAGGCCCCCTCCGCAACCGCTCGTCCAGCCCACCGAGCCGACCTGCGACACGGGCGAGCCGCGCGGCATTGTCCGCCTCGGCTTTGCGCCAGTCGTCAACGATCGCAGTCTCGCGGGGTTCGGCCCTGGGGCCGGGCGGCAGATCGTCGGGCTCGTCTTCGATCGGACCGGGCAGGAACCACTGTCGCATTTGCTTCACGATTTCACTGCGTCCTTTTCACATTATTTCCGCATGGTAGGGGGAAAACAGGGGCCAACTTGTGCTTTGCGATTTCAATTTCATCACTGATTTCAATAGCGAGGCGAGGGCACAGAGGGATGACAGCTTCCTTCGACGATCGACCGCTGAACAGCAACAGCCAGGCGGCGTCCGATGAGGCTTGGAACAAGGCCGTCCGGATCGCGCGAGAACTGGATCAGGCCCTCGATGGGGTCGTGCCGATGCGGGAGGCCGTCACACGTGCGGCAACAGAGCTGCGCCTTTCCACCCGTCAGGTCTACAATCATCTTGCCCGGTATCGCGGGGATCGTCGTGTCTCATCGCTATTGCCCAGGACGAACGGATCGCGGCGCACGCGGATCGCCTCCGAGGTCGAAACCATCATTGTTGCAACACTGCGGGAGATGTGGCTCCGGCCGGAACAACCCGATCTCGCGCCGATCGTCGACGAAATCCGCGCGCGCTGTGCCAGTGAAGGTTTAAAGCCCCCGGCCTATGTCACCGTGGCCAAAAGGATCCCGCGCGTGTTCTCCCCCGAAGAGATTGCACGGCGACGGCTTTCCGGTGGCAAACACTTGCACCGCCTGAAGCCGCGTCCGGGGTACATCCGCGCGACCCATGCCCTTGACGTCGTCCAGATCGATCACACGCCGGCCGATATCCAGTTCGTCGAGGTGATCGACGACCACGGCGTTTTCGTGGGCAGACCCTATCTGACCATCGCCGCCGATGTCGCGACCAGTGCAATCATCGGCTTTTGCCTCACCCTCGAGCGCCCTTCCCGACTATCAGTCGCACTTTGCCTTGCGCACGCGATGTGCCGAAAGGATGACTGGCTGGCCGAACGCGGGATTGCGCACCCATGGACAATGTATGGCCGCCCGAAGCAGATCGTTGTCGACTCAGCCAAGGAATTCCAGAGCAGTACCTTCACGACGGGATGTGCCGACTTCGGCATCGCCGTCCGCACCCGGAACAAGGGGACGGTACATCGGGGTGGCATTGTCGAGCGGCTTCTGGGCAAGGTGAACACGGTGCTTCGCTCTCTTCCCGGCAAGACCGGGCGGTCCATCGCGGACCGCGGAGATTATTCGTCCGACAAGCGGGCAAGCCTGACCTTCGCGGCCCTTGAGCGCTGCATTGCCCTGGCAATCATCGATCACAACCAGACACAGAACGCACGCAAGCTGACCGTGCCTCGCCTCGAATGGGAACGGCGGCTTCCACCGATTGACCGACAGATCGACGATCCCACCGATGTCCTGCTCAACTTCCTGCCTCGCAAGACGCGCCGCATCTCTCCCCAAGGCGTCAGCCTGTTCGCCATCGACTACTTTGAACACTGGCTTGGGCCGCTCGTAGCCCGGCGTGACCGCCTTGCAGCTCTGGATCTGTGCTATGACCCCCGGGACATCAGCCAGATCTACATCGCCGATCCCGACACGCGTGTCTGGCGCCCGGTAAGGCGACGGGACGGGGTCACTATGTCGGTCACCCTCTGGCACCATGAAGCCGACCGAGCGCGCCAGCGCCAGAACCAGCAACGCCCCGTGCAGGACAAGACGCTCCTGCGCCGAGAAATCGCTGCAACGGTCGCGGGGGCCAAATCCGCAAAGGCTCAACTGAGAGAGATGACCCGAGCCCGACACGCCGCAGGCGCGACAAAACCATATCAAGCTGCAGGAGCCGTTTCAGAGGCGACGAATCCTGGACCGGCGCCTGACCGACCCCGTCGCGTCTTTCCTATCGAGACCTGGTGACGTGGCCGACCATCTCCTGCCATCAACCTCAGCGTTGCTGGATGCGGATGCTGCCGCCCGCATGGCGCATATTCGGGCGCCACGCTGGATCGGCCATCCCGGTGCCTCTAGGGCACATGATGCGATGCGGCAGCTGCTGGAACGCCCGCCATCACTCCGCCCTCGCGGATTGCTGCTCGCCGGCCCCTATCACAACGGCAAGACCATGATCGCCGAACGCTTCGCCGTCGAACATCTGCGCCGTGCCGACCGGCAAAGGGTCTGGATGATCCAGACTCGGGAGGGGGCTGGCCTGTCGCATTTCTACGCCAGCATCCTGTCCGGGCTGCGCGCCCCGCAGGCTGTCGGCTGGCGCAGCCTGTCCCGCGCCAGCGAACAGGTCGATCATCTTCTCGACAGCCTGAAGCCGCGCCTGCTCATCTTCGACGAATTCCACAGTGCGCTGCGCGGACGCCGACAGGATGTGAAGGCAATCTTCTCATTTCTGCGGCGGATCGCACGCGTGCATGACATCTCGCCCGTGCTTGTCGGCGAAATCGCCGTCTACGATGCGCTGCACGACACCGAAGAAATGGGCTCGCGGTTCGATACGGTCGCGGTGCCACGGTGGGGTTTCGACGAAGACTTCGCCACACTTCTCGACAGTCTTGAGGCCAGCATGCCACTTGCGGATGCCTCAAACCTCTCACGACCTCCCCTGGCCAAAATGATCCATGATCTGTCGGAAGGGCTGATTGGCGAGGTGGTCGACATCGTCACCCGGGCGGCTGTGGCAGCTGTTGAGAGCGGTGAGGAAAGGATCACGTCCAGCACCGTCATGGCGCTCGGATATGTGCCGCTGTCACGGCGGCGGAACTCAGCCTTGCGCCATTCAATGACATGACCAGCACTGTGCCGAGGATCACCGTCTCCCCGGCCCGCCGCTATAGTGTGGTGGCGGGACGTCGCTGGCCGGTGGAGGTCAGGCCCGCTCCCGGTGAGCTTTTGTCAAGCTGGCTGCATCGGGTTGCGCATGCCAACGGTGTGCCGCCGCGCTATTTCGGAGCGGTGCTCGGAGCTGCTGTCGAGACATGGTCGGCCCAACTCGACCGGCATCTGCCGGAGGCCGTTCGCCGCATCCTGCTCGACCATACGTCGATCTGCCCCGACGATATCGACGGACTTTGTCTGGCCCACAGTCCCTTCTCGAGCGTGCGCTTGCGGCTGCGGAGCCGGCCGCAACATGCAGGGACTTCGACTGCGCAGTCCTGTTGGCTGCAGTTCTGTCCCACCTGCCTGCGGGAAGACGAGGTGCCCTATTTCCGGCAGAGTTGGACTCTGGCAACCCGCGTGTCCTGCTTTCGCCATGGCTGCCGATTGCGCGACCGCTGCCCGTCTTGCGGTCAGGGCCTTGCTCCGTTCAGACAGGATCGCCTTGTTTCACAGCAATACTGCGCCTTCTGCGACGCTCCTCTCGCCAAACCGACGGACCCGGCAAACCCAGGCGCCCGGCGTCTCGAGCGGCTGATCGACGATCTGCTTCGTCTTGACACAGCTGGGCTCGCACTTGGCGTGGGCCGGGGGAAACGGAAAACCCTGCCAGAGAGGATTGCAATATGCCCGGTGCCCGTCGGTACGACGACATCAACGATACCGCAACTGTCGCATCGGCTTCGCCACGATTTCTTCCGGCGGCTGTCGGAAGGGCAGAGCGGAATAGTTGGCCACAAAGGTGGTGGCCCGCTGAACCTTTGGGTCCGGCTTGCCAATGCCGCTGGAAACCACAACGGATTGGTCAAGGAGCTCACGGATCAGCTTGCGGAAACTGCAGGGCTGCGGCGGGCCTCCTCCCCCAGAGCGACTGATCTGGCCGCCCTGCTGCGGGCAGCGACCCAGCTACATGAAGCCCGCCGATCTGCAGCCGAAGCTCAACCCGCTCCTTAAATGTCGTAAGCCTCCGACGGGCCCGCGAGGCCGGCATCTACGAGTTGCTCGGGATCGGGCAGGTCGCGCAAGGACGCCATCCCGAAGGTGGCAAGGAAGGTCTCGGTGGTGACAAAAGTGTAGGGCGCGCCGCGCCGGGGTTCGCGCGGGCCGGTGCCGATCAGGTCGCGCTCGGCCAACCTGCCGATCAGATCACGGCTGATCTCTTTGCCGAAGATGTCCTTCAGCCCGTCGCGGCTTACCGGCTGGTGGAATGCGATCGCCGCCAGCACGGCCAGATCGTATTCTGACAGATTCAGGGCCTGCTCCCCCACATCCGCCGCCGCGCGGATCGCCGGGGCATAGGCGGGCTTGGTCCGCAGCATCCATCCCGCGCCCACCTGCGCCACCTCATAGGGGCGGCCCACCATATCCACTGCCAGATCGTCAATCAGCAGGTCGACCGAGACCCCTGTGCCCACCACGCGCGCCAGATCCTCGCGCGCGACCGGCGAGGCGCTGGCAAACATCACCGCCTCGATCCGGCACATCCATTCCCGCCACCGCAGATCGGCTGGCAGGTCAGCCAGGTCCCGGTCAAGCCCCGCCTCCTCGCGCCGCGCCATGGTCAGACCCCGTAAAGGCGAAACGTGTCCCGCCCAGTCAGCTCACGGATGGCCCCCTGGCTGACCAGCCGGTCGCACAGCCGCCGCGCGGCCCGGTCCGACATGAAGTCAAGGGCCGAGGGTGCCAGCGCATCGCGCGACAGAAACAGATCGACGGCGCGCGTGGCCCCCTTGGCGCGCAGCTTGGGGGCCACCGCGCGCAATCGGACCGCCGCCCGGGAAAGTTCCGCCGCCAACGGCAGGGCCTGTCGCACCCCGACACCAACCGCCCTGTGACAGGCCAGCCGCAAGTCAGCCCCGCGCAGCTGCAGATCACGGGCCTTCAAGGCCAGCGACAATAGCGGCAGCACAAGATCCTGCCCCAGGGATTTCACCAGAACCGCATCGGCAAGGATCAAGGCCACGGTCTCGCCCCGCGGATTACCTTCCAACACGGCCTCGATGACCTGCGCCGCGCGGTCAACCGGGGTTGGTCCGGTGGCATCCAGACAAAGGGCAATCTGCTCTGGCGCAACCCCCTCCAGCGCGCGGCTCAGATTCGAGACTGAAATCGGCCGCGCAACCGCCCTCGACCATTGTCGAAAAACTCGTCCCGCCGGGCCGGGATCATCGCCTGCTTTTGTCAGGTGCAAGGAGTCACGCAACGCTCCGGCCCCTTCGCGCCGACCGGCAATTCCTGCGCAAAACTCCGCTGCCACCAGCGCCAGGCGGTCACGCCACAAGGCCTGGGGCAGGTCTGCGGCGGTTGTAGCAAAGGTCAGATGCGCCAGTGCTGCCCCGGACCGGAACGCCGCAGCCTCGAAGGTTTCCGCCGGCCCGGACATGATCCAGCCCGGGAGGGGAGGGAGCATCGGCAGGGCCACAGTGGTCTGGATGCGCGGTTTTCTCATGGCGAGAGCCTATTTCAACGCGGCGCTTAATACCAGAAATTATGCCTGCAACCGCCGCATCGTTGTCATCGTTGCAATGTCCAATAAGATTGCATTATCGGACGTGCCGGGAGTATGCTCGACGGTATGACCGAAACGCCCGAGAAATCGCCTTCAGAACCCCCGGAACGTCCCGATCGCCATGAGCGGGACGACAGCGCTGATACGGAGCGCGACACGATCGCCCTGCCCTCCCATGTCGCTGGCTCGGGCACGCTCGACCGCCTGGTCGAAACGGCGCGTGACTATGCGCGTCAGGCGGCGTCGGAGAACACGCTGAAGGCCTACACCAAGGATTGGGCCCACTTCGCGCGCTGGTGCCGGATGCGTGGCGCGGACCCTCTCCCCTCGTCGTCCCAGCTGATCGGCCTCTACATCGCCGATCTGGCAGCGCCGAGCGGCAAAGCACCTGCCCTCTCGGCCTCCTCTATAGAACGGCGGCTGTCTGGCCTGACCTGGGGCTATGCGCAGCGCGGAGAGCGGCTCGACCGCAAAGATCGGCACATTGCCAGCGTCCTGGCTGGCATCCGCCGCAAGCACGCAGGGCCACCAGCACAGAAAGAGGCCATTCTGCCGGAAGACCTGCGCGACATGCTGGCAACCCTCCCCCACGATTTGCGCGGCCTGCGCGACCGGGCGATCCTGCTGATCGGCTTTGCTGGTGGCCTGCGTCGGTCCGAAATTGTCAGCCTCGACCACGGCAAGGATGACACGCCTGACTCCGGCGGCTGGGTCGAGATCTTGGAGGACGGCGTGCTCCTCACCCTGCGCGGCAAGACCGGTTGGCGCGAGGTCGAAATCGCCCGCGGCTCATCAGATCAGACCTGCCCGGTCCATGCCCTGACGCAGTGGCTGCATTACGCAAGGATCGACTTCGGCCCGATCTTCGTCGCCACGTCACGCAACGGCCTGAAAGCTACGAGCGAGCGGTTGTCGGACAAGCACGTCGCCCGGCTGATCAAGTCCTGCGCCCGCGAGGCCGGGCTACGCCCTGATCTGCCTGAAGCCGAGCGCGTGCGGCTGTTCTCGGGCCATTCCCTGCGCGCAGGCCTTGCCAGCAGCGCGGAAGTTGATGAGCGCTACGTTCAAAAGCAGCTTGGTCATGCCAGCGCAGAGATGACCCGCCGATACCAGCGACGCCGCGACAGGTTCCGGGTGAACCTGACCAAGGCCGCAGGCCTGTGAGCCCCCTGCCCTTCCGTCGAGCCTTTGCTGAAATGCCAAGCTCCAACCAGACCGCTCAGGTTTCAGCTAATCGCTTCAATTGAAATCGGGAACCAAACGCGACAGCCTGTTTTGATGCCTCTGATCGGCTATGCGCGCGTCTCGACCGAGGATCAGACTCCCCTGCCCCAATCGCAGGCCCTGAAATCCGCGGGCTGCGTCGAGATCCACGAGGAGCAGGCCTCGGGCGGCAATCGCGCACGGCCCGTGCTGGCCCGCGTACTCGAGCGGATTAGCAAGGGCGATACGCTGGTCGTGGTGCGCATCGACCGTCTGGCGCGATCGCTCTCCCACCTCCTCGAGGTCATCGAACGGCTGGAGGCGAAGGGCGCATTCTTCCGATCGCTCATGGACCCGATCGACACGTCCTCCCCGCAGGGCAAGTTCACACTGCAGGTCCTGGGTGCCGCGGCCGAGTTCGAGCGTGCCCTGATCCGCGAACGCACCAAGGCAGGGCTTGCCAGCGCGCGCAGCAAGGGGCGGGTCGGCGGCAATCCGGGCCTGCGCGCCCGTGATCCCGCGGCGCTGCGCAAGGTGCGGCTGGCGCGGGCCGACGGCTACATGGAGCGGCTGAACGAGACGGCGCAGGACTGGGTGCCCCATGTCCGCCGCCTGCGGCCCGACATGGCATGGGAAGACGTGCTGAGGATCGTCAACGGCCCCCTGCCCCGCGAGCGTCAGTGGACGCAAAGCCGCCTTTTGCGCGCAGTCAACGCCTATGTCCGGGACGGCTTCCTACCGCCCACGGTACTGGACTGCGCCGGCCGACGCGAAACCGATGACCGCCTGCCCGCCATCGTGGCCGCCATCAAGGGCGCCGATCCGAAGATCACGCTGCAGGAGATCTGCAACAGGCTCGAGAAGATGCGGGAGCGAACGCCCCGTGGGCGGACAAGCTGGCAGCCATCATCTGTGAAGATGCTGTTGGAGCGGGCGGAAAGGCTGGGGCTGCTTGAGTGAAGTCGCGGGAATCGGTCGCGCGATTCTGAAGATCAGCGTCCCGTAGGCGTCCACAATACATGTTGTGGCCACAACATCACGTGCTACGAACTGTTGAAATGCCCTGAGAACAAGTTTGCTCAAGGCGCTGATACTTCACGGTTTTTTCTCGTCAGAAATCGACCCCCTCAACGCGCACACGCCTCTCAACGGTTTGTGCTGGATTTACTCACCAAAACTGTTAAGATCTACAAAACAATAAAGACTTGAGGGCAGTGATGAGCGGGATACGGGCATCTCAAAGATTCGATGTCATGTCCAAGCGGCTTGGTAGCCGGTTGCGTGAACATGCTCAGGAGACTTTTCCACCGGATGCCCAGAAGGGTCTCCGCCGCTTCGCGATGCGGGAAGCGGCCGATCTCCTTCGGATCAACCAAAACACCTTCCGCCACCATGTGTCAAACCTCGACGGCTTTCCCGAAGGCGTCCTTGAGGGTGGCAACCGCCGCAGTTTCTCTGCCGAGGAAATGGTCGAGGCCCAACGCGTCCTTCTTGAGACGGGCAGGATCAAGCCCGACGAGCACCCTCACAGAAGAGCCGGCGAACCGTGCCAGGTCGTGACGATCTTCAACCTGAAAGGCGGCAGCGCAAAAACATCGACCGTGGCTCACGTTGGTCAGCTTCTGGGACTTCGGGGCTATCGTGTCCTGCTGATCGACCTCGACAGCCAGGCAAGTCTCACAAACCTGTTCGGGGTGACCCCTGAACTCGATCCGGACATGCCGACCTCCTACGATCTGATCCGGTCGGAAGGGCCCCTGCCCGCCTCCGATATCATTCGCAAAACGAACTTCCCGACAGTCGACCTTATCCCCGCGTCCATGGACATCATGGAGTACGAGTTCGAAGTCGCACTAAGTTTCCGACACGGAGCCACCACGTTCCACAGCCGGATCCGCGAAGCGCTTGAGCCTGTCTTGGACAGATATGACGTGGTGATCTTCGACACCCCGCCGCAGCTGAACTTCTCGGTGATCTCTGCTCTCTTTGCTTCCACTGGGGTCCTGATCCCTCTCAACGCGTCCATGCTCGATGTCATGTCCCTAGCGAGCTTCCTGGGCATGGCGAGCAACCTGATGGGCGTCGTCGAGGCGCATGCTCCCGAACACGGCCTGAACTTCGTCCGGGTGCTCATCACCCGCTACGAGAACACCGACGGCCCACAGGTCCAGATCTCGTCTCTGCTTCGGACGGTCCTTGGCGATGCAGTCCTCCCGGCCGAGTTCCTGAAGTCAACAGCGGTAGGTGATGCCGCAAACACTCAGCAGAGCATCTTTGAGGTCGAACCTCGCGACGTGAACCGCAGAACTTACGAGCGTGCGATCGAGTCCGTTTCGCGTGTGACCGACGAAGTCGAGCGCGAAATCCTCAAGGCATGGGGGCGTAGCCATGGCGCGTAAGGTCTTTGGAGACTCTCTCAAGAACGCGATGGTCAATGCGGCAACGCCGGACGAGGGTGTGGATCTCGATCTGAAGCGCACGAGCCCGACAGTCGCTCGTGCGCAAGCATCCGTGCTGGAAGAAGACAAACACGCCACGCGCCTGATCGACCCAAACACCGTGCGGATGTCTGCCATCATCGATCGTATCGATCCGAGCGATGGCATCGAGGAACTTGTGTCCTCGATCCGGGAGCATGGGCAAAAGGTTCCCATTCTTGTCCGCCGAACCCAGGATGGCGCACTTGAAATCGTCTACGGGCGCCGTCGCCTTCTAGCCTGTCGTGAGCTTGGTCAGAAGGTGCGCGCCACGGTCATGGAAATGACCGAAGAGGAAGCTCTGATCGCCCAGGGCGTGGAGAACAATGCCCGCCAAGACCCCTCGTTTATCGAGAGGGCTCTGTTCGTTGCCGGGATCATTCGGGAACTTGGGAAAACAGACGAAACACGCAAGAACGCCCAGACCATCGCCTATCGGGCGCTTCAGATCGACGAGTCTCTCGTCTCTCGGATGAACCGTATCGCGACGGGTATTCCCATGGAGCTGATTCAGGCCATCGGACCTGCACATGGCGTTGGTCGGAGGGTCTGGGAGAAGCTTTTCAGGCTTTGCGAGAAGGACGTCTCAAGAGCCAAGGAAGTCGCCCGCGAAATCCCCCGTAGCTTGCCTGGCCCGGAGCGGCTTGACGCAGCGGTTACGCTGCTCACGGCCACCAAGACAACTCCACCCAAGGCTGAGTCAGGTGAGCGCGTGAAGATCGGCCGCAAAGGCAACCGCATCACCATCGATGTGGACGCTGATCTTGCCCCGCGCGTTGAAGAGGCCGTCCGAAAGCTGATCGACGAGCTTCTTGACCGCGGTCAAGACGGCCCAGAGTGACGACCCCGTGTCTTGACCGCGGTCAAGACATCAAGAGCAACGAGCAGAAAACGAAAGGAGGACCGGCTAGAAAAGGAAAGACCCCCCGAAAGCGGTGCTTCCGAAGGGCCTCAATCAGTCTCGACACCTAATTGATACCCCCAAAACGAATCGAGTTCAACACCGCTCGCGGTGAACGGGGAAGCTTTTTCTTCCGAAACACCATGAGACATGTGACTCAAGCACGAACCGCCTTGGCGGAACAGCTAGCTATTGCCTGCCCTAACCCCTACGAGCTTCTGGGGCCGGTGCGGGTTCTTCGGAAAGACCTGAACCTCACAAGCAACGACGTCACCGTACTGACAGCGCTCATCAGCTTTCTTCCGCGCGATCAGAGCCCCAACTCTGCTGAAGCACAGCGCAAGCTGACCGTTGTGTTCCCTTCCAACGCCTCCTTATCAGAGCGCGCAAACGGCATCGATGAGAGAACGCTTCGCCGCTGCCTGGGGCGCCTTGCAGCTGCGGGACTCATCAAACGGAAGCGTTCAGCGAACGGCAAACGTTTCCCTCTCCGCTACGGGGGCATCATCAAGGATGCGTTTGGGATCGAATTGGCTCCTCTTATGGAAAACCACGACGCTCTCGCAGCCAGAGCATCGAAGGTCCTTGAGGAGCGTGAACGCCTTCGCTCTCTCAAGGCAGAAGCGCTAGCGCTGCGCGCATCCCTCCTTCAAGATCAGCACCTCGATGAAGGGCGGCTGTCTGCACTGGGAACGATCAGAAACCTGCTTCGTCGAGCAACCCTGACTACCGACACAGTCCTGCAAATCATCGCCGGTCTCCGCGAGCTCGGCGCCGACGCCGCGCAAGGCTACGGAGAGTGCCATGGTCCAAGCGCTCCTGCCGACCAAGAGCAATCGCACGACCAAGCCTTTAGCGGTGAATGCGCGAGCGAAATGTCCGCCAGAAACGGACAAAATGACCGGCAGATAGAGTCTGTAAAAAAAGAACATTTAAAGAAAGACACGCACGTGAAGCAGACCAACGCTTCCCAACGCGTTAAAGCAGCGACCATGAACAGAGACCCTGCAAAAATGGCGTGGACGGACTTTTCACATGTCGCGGACTTCTTCCCAGACCCGCCACGAACAGGTGAAGCGCTCAACCGCGTGCTCTTCGACATAGGTCGATTGCTTAGAATACGCCAAGAAAAGCTGATGCGTGGTCTCCAGAAAGCCGGGGCCGGACGGCTTCTCCTGATCTTGGACTATCTGTTGGGTAAAGGTGAAGTGATCAGGCAGCCCGAGGCATACTTCGAAACGATCCTACGCACGTAACACATAACACTTGCACTTCTTGACCGCGGTCAAGATCAACGAAGAGAGGGAAAGGCTGGGGGTTTGAGGGGTGACGGGAAGTGAGATCGGGAGAATGGCTTCCGGCGCCCGTCGCGGAGAAGATCTGATGGCAAAAGCAGCCCAGAAAGTCACCCTGTCCCCGTCGCGGGACATTCCCTTCGACAAGCTCGTGTTGAGCCAGTCCAATGTGCGGCGCATCAAGGCCGGCGTGTCCGTTGAAGAACTGGCCGAGGACATCGCCCGCCGCGGGCTGCTGCAGAGCTTGAACGTGCGGCCTGTGCTTGATGCGGATGGCGTCGAGACCGGCATGTTCGAGATCCCAGCCGGCGGCCGCCGATTCCAAGCGCTGTCGCTGCTGGTGAAGCAGAAGCGGCTGGCGAAGACCGCGCCGATCCCCTGCATAGTGCGGGATGCTGCGTCGGAGATCCTCGCCGAGGACGACTCGCTGGCGGAGAACATGCAGCGCGTCGCACTGCATCCGCTCGACCAGTTCCGTGCTTTCCAGGCGCTGCGCGAGAAGGGCCAGGGCGAGGAAGCGATTGCGGCGGCCTTCTTCGTCACGCCGCAGATCGTCAAGCAGCGCCTGAAACTTGCCTCCGTGGCCCCTGCCCTGCTCGAGGTCTATGCTGAGGACGGCATGACGCTCGAGCAGCTGATGGCTTTTACGGTGAACCCGGATCATGCGCGTCAGGTCCAAGTCTGGGATGCGGTGAAGAACTCCTGGAACAAAGAACCCTATACCATCCGACGTATGCTGACCGAGACCTCGGTTCGGGCCTCGGATCGTCGCGCTGTCTTCGTCGGTATCGATGCCTATGAGGCAGCGGGCGGCGCTGTGCTGCGCGATCTCTTCCAGGGCGATGACGGTGGTTGGCTCGAGGACCCTGCCCTGCTGGACCGGCTGGTGGCTGAGAAGCTTCAGGCGGAAGCCGAAGCGCTTTCCTCTGAGGGCTGGAAGTGGATCGAGGTCGCGACCGACCTGCCCTATGGCTACAGCCACGGTCTGCGGCGTCTCGCCGGTGATCCCGCGCCCATGACTGACGAGGAAAGCGCGGCCCACGCGACGCTCCTCGCCGAATATCGCGGGCTGGAGGAGGAGTACTCCGGCCAAGACGAATACCCCGAGGAGATCGATGCCCGGCTCGGTCAGCTCGAGATGGCGATAGAGGCGCTCGAACAGCGGCCTCTGATCTACGATGAGGCCGAGATCCCGCGCGCGGGCGTGTTCGTAACGCTGGATCGCGACGGCAGTCTCGCGATCTATCGCGGCTATGTCCGGCCCGAAGACGAGCCGCGCGAGGAGACCGCGGTCCAGAAGGACGATGGCGTGGATGCCACGGGGCAGGGGGGTCATGTCGGTGTTTCCAGTTGGAACCCGTCGGCGACCTCCGCTGGCGGCACCGTCATCACCTCGGGCGGTCAGCCGATTGGTGCGGATGCGTCCGAGGAGGAAGACGACGGAGCGCTGAAGCCGCTGCCCGAACGGCTGGTCATGGAACTGACGGCCCACCGGACCTTGGCGCTGCGCGAGGCCATCGGGCGTTCGCCCGACGTGGCGCTGACGCTCCTGCTCCTGAAGCTGGTCACGGACACCTTCCGCACCTCCTCTGCCACGGGCAGCTGTCTCGAGGCTTCGGTGCGCCACGTCTACATGTCCGCCCAGGGGCCCGACCTGAAGGACAGCGTCGTGGCGAAGCTGGTCGACGAGCGTCATGTCGCCTGGGAGGCTGATCTACCCCTCGGCAACGATGCTGCCCTCTGGGACTATCTGTCCGTTCTCGATCAGGGCAGCCGTCTCGCGCTCCTGGCGCATTGCCTCAGCTTCGGGATCAACGCGCTCCATGAGAAGGTGAACCCCTATGGTGCGGGCATCTCCGCCAGCGGTCTGACCCGCCGCATGGCCCATGCAGATCTGGTGGCCCGCGCGGTCGATCTCGACATGGTCGAAGCGGGTTGGGAGCCGACGGTCGATGGCTATCTCAACCGCGTGCCTAAGGCCCGAATCCTCGAGGCCGTGCGCGAGGCAAAGGGGGAGGGCACCGCGCAGCTGCTCGACCATCTGAAGAAGGGTGAGATGGCCACAGAAGCCGAGCGGCTTCTCAAGGGCAGCGGGTGGCTGCCCGAGGTCCTGCGCCGGGCCGATCTGGTGGCGTTCGACGGCGAGGCGATCGCGGAAGGGCAGGGGGAGGACGCGGGCGAGCCCGAGGATGTCGATCTCCCGGCCTTCCTGACTGCCGATCTGCCGAAGAGCGTCGTGTCGATGATGGCTGCGGAATAATCTGAGCCATTTGGGGGCGGGGAAACCCGCCCCTCACACTCACAAACACAGCAATATCAATATGTTGAATGCGGATACTCGCATTCGAGATGAGGAATCATGTCTGCAACAAACATCATCGACACAGCCCCTTTGGGGGCGCTGATCCGCTACACCGACGGCAGTCCTAAGCCGCCGGCACGGTTCACCAAGAAGCTTGCCGCCTGGGAGCGATCGAACGGAGTCGGCCGTCTCGTGAAGAAGGAGCCGCCGAAGGTCTATCCGACTTGGACTGCCCCTGCTTCATTCACGCTGCACGAGGGCAACTTCTCTTCGGATGGGGTGATCCTCGTCACCATCATGCGCAGTCATTCGGCGGACAGTCGTCTGGTATTCGAGGTCGCCGAGGAACCGAAGCCCGGGCAGGTCCGCGTGTTACTGGACTTCGGGGGCAATACGGAACTGCTGCATCTCGCGGAGTCCGTCACCGCAGCCGATCTCTGGATCGCGCGCGAAGGTTATCGCAACGCGCGGCTCGAAATCGTCGATGCCGACGACGGCGATAGGGCAGGGGGCGCGGACCTGGCCGCCTGAGCTCTGACAATGCGTGAGGGGCCTACCCATGGGCGGGCCTCTCACCGACCAGACCCTCGTCCCGCGAAATCGCGGGGCACCAAAGGATCCATCCCCCAAGACGAAGGTCATCAACCAAGAGCCTGGCCGGGAGGCTGGGGGCGTTCCGAGCATCAGCGGGACAACCGGCTCCAATCGTCAGGGGACCATCCCCCGCTCGCCATTCCCTTCCTTGCCCCGAATCCCGTCTTCGAGATCAACCCGCGAGGGGTCGGACTACGGGCAAGCCCGTGCCGCCGGGTGGATTCGGGCGAGCCGAACGCACCCGGTGATGTCAGCCAGTCTTCGGGCCTGCGGGGTCCTGTCGCGCGGGGGATGGTCCCCCGCCTCCAAGACAGGAGCCAAACAGATGTCCCGCAAAGATGCTCACGCCTTCGCCGCCTCCCTCGCCGCCACGCTCATGGTTTCGATCGTCGTCTTCCAGGCTGGGGATGGAACCTTTGGCGCCGTCCCCGCCGATGAAATCGACGGCGACGAGGTTCAAGTGGTCGCTGAGGTCGACCCGTGGGCATAAGGCCCACGGGTCTGCCGAGGGCTCGGCGTCGGGGCAGGGGCCCCGATCCGGGCTATTCGCCAACAGCGAGGCGATCTCCGCTGTCCGCAGAAACGTCGCCACGCTTATACGGCGGCTCTGCAAGCTACAGTTATCCATCCGGATCCGACGGGCACCGTTATCCATGGCGCATCGTGCCGGTTCACATCAGGTCAGCGGCTCGTTTCTCGACGTCAGCCAGACCCCGATAAGGGTCACGCCAAGCCCTGCAAACATCACCATCGTGAGCGGTTCGCCGAACAGGGCCCATGCCCAAATCATCGTCACGGGGGGGCTGAGATAGATGGCCGCGCTGACCTTGGCGACGGGGAACAGCCGAAGACTTGTGTAATAGACGGCATAAGTCATGAAGGTGGCGATCAACACCAGCCATGCCATGCCGATTGCAAAACTGGTCGTCATCGGCGGCGCAAGCCCATCGCCAGCAAGCAATGCGCTGGCGCCGAACAAGGCGGCGCCGGTCAGGGTCTGGAGGCACAGCGCCTGATACCAGGGCATGCGCAACTCTTGGCGCCCTTTGTGCAAAACTGACGCCAGCGCAAAGATCAGCATCGACGCCACGGTCAGGCCGTAGGCCCAAAGCGGCGCTGTTCCGAAGGTCAGGCTGTGGAAGGACACGATCATCACCCCGGCCACCGCGATGGCGGTTCCGACCCATTGCCGGCCTGACAGTCGTTCGCCCAGCACGGGCTGCGCCAGGGCGGCAATGGCAAGAGGCAGAAGATCCGAGATCAGCGCGACCAGCCCCGTCGGAACACGCTGCTCGATGGCAACGGCAAAACCGCCAAGATAAAGAAACACCGACAACACCCCGAACGCTATCTGGAACCCGATGGCACGGAGGCGCAGCTTCGGTCCGAAGTAAAGGGCGAAGGGCAAGAGGATCAGACCCGACAAAAGCGTGCGCCAGAACAGGAGCAGAAAGACACTGGCCTCTTCATTGGCAAAACGAATGCCGACAAAGCCTGAACTCCATCCGATCACCAGCAATGCCGCCATCACTGGCCAAAGGAGGGGATGCAGGGTCGGATACGATGTACTTAGGGTGGTCATTCCGGTCTTTCCGTTCGGTTGCCTCGCTGGAATACGCGGAGTGCCGGGATTGTGGGCATGACAAATTTCGATGCGATGATGAAAATTCGGTCATTCGGGTAATGAAGATTTGTCGTCCTTGCCCTTTTCTGTCACCTTTGGGGCAGAAGCCTCAGGAAGCTGCATGTCTGATCTGCCCACCCGCCGCCTTGACATCGATGCCTTGCGTGCGCTGCGAGCTATCCAGCAGCATGGCGGCGTGACCCGCGCCGCCGAGGCACTTGGGCTGACCCAATCCGCTGTCAGCCACAAGGTGAAGCGGCTGGAAACCAGCCTTGATTGTGACCTTCTAAACCGTCGCGCCGGCGCACCCATGTTCACCAGCGCAGGGCAGGATCTGCTGGACTACGCCGCCCGCATCCTTGGCCTGCATGACGAAGCGCTCCTCAGCCTGACCAAGACCGACCTTGCCGGGCGCATCCAACTTGGTCTGACCGAGGACACCACCTGCACGGATCTGTCGCGCATCCTTGGCCGCTTCCACCGTCTGCATCCGCAAGTCGCGGTGCGGACCAAGGTCAGGATGAGCGTCGTCCTGCGCGGCATGTTGGACAGGGGTGAACTGGACGCCGCCATCGTCCAGATCTTCGCGCATGAAGTGCGGCCTACCGATGTGGTCTTGTTCCGCGAAGGGCTGCATTGGGTCAAGCTTGCGGAATCGCCCCTTCCGGCTGATGGTCCGATCCCGTTCCTATCTTTCGACGACGACTGTTTTTACCGCCATTGGGCGCTAGACATCGGGCAGGACGATGGTGCGCTTCTGGAGACCGTGTTCGAGTGTTCCAGTGCCGCAGGGATCGTGGCGGGTGTGCTGGCCGGCCTTGGTGTGGCGCTGTTGAGCGATCGTCACATCCGGCCGGAAATGGAGATCATCCGTTCACGCCTTCCGCCGCCGCCCGACCTTGCCTACGTTGTCCGCCGCGCCCGCAAGGCCCGCAATCCAGCCCTCGACAGTCTGGTTGCCGAGGTGGAAGCGGAGGTCAGCCGGTACGGTGGGCTATCGCTTGTGGTGTAGCGAAGGCGGAAGCGAAACCTCATGGTCCCTCTGACGTTTCCGACCAATGGTTCGGATCGGTCGCCGGACGGGCCTTTTCTCGGCCTCAACCAATAGCCAGATCGTCGGCGGACTTGCCGGCGGCCAGTGCTTCCACGAACCACTGCGGTTTCCGGCCACGGCCAGACCAGGTGATGCCTGCGTTCTCAGGGTGGCGATACTTCGCCACGGCTGGCGCACGGCTGGCTTTCACCTCAACACCGATCAGTTCGGCGAGGGAGTAGCCCATCTCCTTGGCGATCGCTTCCAGCTTGGCGCGGGCTTCGGCCTTGTGACGGTCCTCGTAGGTGGAAATCGCCTTGGCGAGGTCCTTCTGCAATTGCCGCAGTTCCTTGAGCGACATCGCCTCGAGATTGAATTCAGCCATTGGGCCCTCGTGTCCTGAATGATGCATCCGGGATAGCCGTCCGGTCGCGATGTCGCAACTCCCACTGAAGTCACCGCGATAGGGCAGGGGGATGAGGTTGGCTTGAGCCGCTGGGTCGCTCTTTTTCGTGAATGCTTTAACCCCGTTGCCTTGGCCAGGAAGGCCGAGTTCTGCGAGAGCCCCAGGTCGCCCCTATCCCCGGTGCCATCCCTTCGACTGACAATCCCCTAAGCCTGTTCGGCCTCTGGCGCGCAACCCCGCGTCAGTCCGGGCCGTGTTGCCCCTCGGGGCTGCCCGCTCCACCCCGGCCCTCTGGAGGTTTCCGGTCGACGTTCCGTCTTCCCGTGCACGCCTCAGCCGACAGGCTTTTCCCGGGTCTTGTCGAAGGGACGGTCCCAGGGACAGGAAACAAGAGGTACTTACCATGCAGAACATCGTCATCCTCGCCGGCAACATCGGTCAGAAGCCCGAAGTGCGCTCGACCCAAAGCGGCACCAAGATCACCAACTTCACCCTGGCCACCTCGCGGCCGCGCCTCTCGGAAGGTCGCGTGATGCGCGACGAGAACGGCTACCGGGTCATGGACACCGAATGGCACCGCATCACCTGCTTCAACGGTCTCGGCAAGACCGTCGCAGAGCACTGCGAAAAGGGCATGAAGGTCCTCGTCCACGGCCGCATCCACTACACCAAGTGGACCGATGCAACCGGCACCGACCGCTACGGTTGCGAGATCATCGCCGAGAAGGTCGACTTCCTGAGCCGCCCGAAGTCGGCCGAGAACGAAAACCCCGAGCTGGTCGACCACGACGACGAGATCCCGTTCTGAAAAGAACGGGTCTTCCCCGAAAGGGCCCGGCGGGGAAACCCGCCGGGCTCGGTCAATCTCGGAGATTTGGGCGCCCTTTACTGACCCGGCCGGTCCCACGGGGCTACCACAATAGGCAGGCAGTTCGAATTTGATCGGCGAGGCCCTCGCTATTGGCGAAGCAATGCTTTTAGTGCCGACCATGCGCGACCGAGCACTCTAGCAATTCTTGTGAAGAACCCATCGGTTTCGGGAACCAGAGCGGCGGCATCGCGGCGGTCGCGCGCCTTCACTGCCGCGATCACTTCCGGAGCCATTGCGGCCGCCCATCGGACGCGGTTGCCGGTGATCCAGTAGTGGGATTGGCAGGTCAGGCTCCAGTTTCCAACAGACGGGTGAAGGGAGACAGTGCCGCCGTCTACGGACAACCGCCACTTGGCCGGGTTCAGCGGCGTCACCACCTCGCTACCGCAGCCGCAGCAGCACAGGTGCATAGCGGTCGCGTAGCGCCGCGAGACGTACAGGACGCCAGGGGCGGGATGCTCGGGAATGTACTCAACAAATTCCGGGGTCAGCTGGGCGATGCGGGTCATATGTCCCCTTCATTGGCGATCTCGCCAGGGGCGATGGCATAGCCGGTGTAAACGGCCTTGCCGGTGTCGCGGTAGATGCCGCAGAGCTTCTTCCACTGGATCACCGCCAGCGCCGCGTTCAGCGCGTTCAGTTCGGCGATCTGGATGTTGGTCGCGTATTCGTTGGCGGCTGCGTCATTGTCGGTAAAGGAGATATGGCGCTCAGCTAGGGCGCGGGTGTCCGGTGTGCTCGCGGTCACTCTAACGATACCGCCCATCTGGCCGCCGGCCAGCAGCACCCCAAGCCCAACCTCGATAAAGGACGTCCCGTTCGCACTAAGCCGGTCCACGACCATGCGCTTCGCCGCGCCCTGGTCGAGACAGACGAAGGCGAAGTCCAGCCCGTCGAGCAGGGCCAGGTTGTCTGGCCCTAGGAAGTCATCATGTGCGACGATCCCGCTGTGCATGTTCGCATACAGATCGGCAAAGCGCCGGGCCTTCTTCGGCCGCGTCTGCAATTCCTCGATGCTCGGCGCGCCGGGCGCACGGAAAGCATTGTGCTGCGAGAACACGTCGCCGTCGATCAGCCGGATTTCCGCAACCTCCGTCTTGGCGATCAAGTCGAGCACATAGCTGCCGGTTCCGCCTAGGCCGATGATGCCGATCCGCTGGCCTGCCAGCTTTGCATTGACGGCTGCGATGCCCGCGCGGCTTGACGCCGTATCGACATATTTGAAGGGGCCGGTGCCGTCCTCGGTCGGAATCGCCGGATAAGTCCGGGCATCAGCCGCGGGGTCGACCTTGGTGGCCTCGCCAGTAATGCGGCCGATGTAGGTCGTCATCTTGTGATGGTAGTCGCGGTAGTCTGCCTTGGCCGAGAAGGTGTGATCGGCGCGGACGCCTTCATACAGGGCCTGCGGCTGCGAGCTGTTCTCGATGGCGCGGATTTTCCGACCATCGCTGTGACAGGGATGCTCGCCGGTCCAGTAGGCCACATGATCCGTGGGCTTCACGGTCACATCGCCGGACAGTTCGAGCCGTGAAATCAGGGTGCCGCGTCCAACGGTCCGGTCCGCCCTGACATAGGGGACGTCCCTGACCAGCAGGAAGCCGCCCCGAATGTCGAGGTCGTAACCTTCGTTGCGAAGGCGGGTGAGGTCGGGACTACGAGCGATTGGTCGAAGTGACATCGAACTCCATCCCGTCCTTAGCCTTGACCGACTGGCCCTCAACCAACGCACCGGCGGGCTTGTTGCCGTGGCCGCGCGTGTACTGGATCGTGTACTGGATGCACTCGCCGGTCGGCGGGTTCTCGAAGGCCAGGGCGACAATCTCTTCGAAGGTGAGGTCGTCGTTCTTCGGCACGGTCTTCGGCCTGCCGTTGATGATGATCGTGATGGTCTTGGGGTCCTTGTCCCGGTGCGGAGCGTTCATGCGCGTTCTCCTTGAGGGTGGGGCGCGCCGCCGCACGACGCGCCGATTGCGAAGTCGCAACCGATTCCGTATATAGAAGCAGAGGCAGACAATTGCAAGATCGCAATCGATTGCTGTTTCGCAACGGAGAGGACATGACCGACAGGTTTGACAATGAAGCGTTCTACGCGGCTCTGAACGCCGCGCGCCTTAGCAGGCAAATGACATGGAAAGACGTGGCCGAGGAAGCCGGGGTCGCCGCCTCGACCCTCTCGCGCATCGGCCACGGTGCAAAACCAGACGTGAACGGTCTCGCAGCCCTGCTCGCCTGGTCGAACCTCAAGGCGGAGGACTTCATCCGGGGGGCAAAGCCAGGGGAGGCCGAGCCGCTGGCGAAGATCACCGCGCTCCTGCGGGCGGACCCGCACCTTACATCCCAGAATGCGCAGCTGATCGAGAATATCGTCGTCAGTACCTACAACAAGCTCCGGGGTGGCTGAGCGGAATGGGCTTTCGTCACGGGTTCAAAGCCGAAGCGAACCGGATCGCGCTGCGCATCCGCGACCGGATGGGCCTTGCCCCTACCGATCCCATCGACCCTTTCGAAATCTGCACCCGGTACGATATCAGGGTGATCCCGCTCAGCGATATTGACCCGCGTTCCCCGTTCCTGCGCGGTGCAAGCTCAGCGTTCTCGGCAGTCACCGTTCCCTGCGGCCACGAGACGGCCATCGTGCATAATGACTCGCATCACGTGCACCGACGCCGCAGCAATCTCTGCCATGAGCTCGCACACTGCTTTCTGGGGCACAAGTGCACCCCGCCTCTGACGGAGGACGGGGAGCGGGCACGGGATGGGGGCATTGAGGCAGAGGCGAACTTCCTCGCCGGCGCGCTGCTCATCCCAAATGAAGCAGCGCTACATATCGTTAGCACTGGCCTCGTGCCAACCGCGCAGCGTTTGTACGGCGTCAGCGAGTCGATGCTGACCTACCGGCTCCGCGTCAGCGGAGCACACACAATTTACCGGCGCAAAATGGGCTTGGGCAGGTAGGAGAGCATCAACCCCCCCGCCCCGTAGTGTGAGAGGGGTGCCGGTTTCCCGGTGACGGGTTGAGGGCTGGGAGAGTGGCTCCCGGCGCCCGTCGCGGGAGATAGCCGATGGGTGTTGTGGAAATTCTGGATCCGGTTCAGCCGGCGCGGGCTGGTGGCTGGAAAGTGGATGCGAGCCGGGGTGAGCGGAACGGGCGGGTGTCGTCCGAATGGTTCAACCGGCCCGATGACGAGCGGTATCTGTCGCTGGACGATCTCTGGGCCAATGTGAAAGGCCGGTCCGAGCGCAGTCGCAGCCGGGTGGTGCAGACCGCCGACATCCGGGTCGAGGCCGCGCGCGACAACCCCGAGCGGTTGCATCTGATGCTGCCGAAAGCGCAGGAGCCGGTCGCACCCACGCACTGGGCCTTCGGCCAGCTGGCCAGCATCGTCGGTGCTCCGGCCTCCTATCTGCGGCAGTTGCCCGCGCAACTGGCGGGGATCAATCTGCAATACGGCCTGGCCAACCACCGCGCCGAGCAGGTGAAGACCTTCGAGACGGAAGACGGTCGCACCGAACTGCGCGCCGTGACCGGCCCTGACTATGGCCGCATCCATGACCATGAGCTGGTCGAGGCCGTGCAGCGCATCGCGGGCAATGGCACGGGTGACACGCGCTGGAAGGTGCCGGGCGTGCTCGACTGGTCGACCGGGGTCTATAACCCCGATGTCGAGATCAGCCGCGATACGACCACACTCTATGCCTCGGACCGCGACATCTTCCTGTTCCTCGTCGACGATCACAACCCGATCGAGGCGGGCCGTTTGCCCGACGGCTCCCCCGATCTCTATTTCCGGGGCTTCTACTGCTGGAATTCCGAGGTGGGCGCGAAGACGCTTGGGATGGCGAGCTTCTATCTTCGCGCGGTGTGCCAGAACCGCAACCTGTGGGGCGTCGAGGATTTCCAGGAGATCACCATCCGCCACTCGAAATACGCCGCCTCCCGTTTTGCCCATGAGGCGGCCCCGGCGCTGACGCGGTTCGCAAATTCCTCACCGCAGGGCTTCGTGAACGGCATCAAGGCGGCGCGGCAACAGATCGTGGCGCGGACGGATGAGGATCGGGATGACTTCCTGCGTAAACGCGGCTTCTCGAAGGCGGAGTCGGGCAAGATCATCGAGAAGGTGTTGAAGGAAGAGGGCCGCCCCCCGGAAAGCATCTTCGACTTCGTGCAGGGCATCACGCGGCTGGCGCGCGACAAGACCCAGC
>VFQR01000441.1_pt1 | contig 59183 bp, 52 predicted proteins | sample 3512321 | NCBI WGS metagenome assembly VFQR01 (sample SAMN10412374, study PRJNA504923) | tailings metagenome | isolation source: Relicate 3 Philex TSF1 revegetated site | place: Philippines: Tuba, Benguet | collected 2017-08-29 | reverse complement strand
CATGCTCGCCATCCCGTTCACCGCGACCTACACGGTGGACCAATGGACCTGGCGCGCCTCGCTGCCCTACCTGCGCGTCAGCGGACCCGCCTACGTCGTGCCCGAACTTGGCCAGGTGGGCACGGTCCGCCCGGTGAGCACCACCGAATCCGGCGTGGGCGATCTCGTGCTTTCGGGCACCTACGCGCTCGCCACGCAGCCCGGCCGCCCGGCCTTTGATTTCACCGGCAAGGTGAAACTGGGCACAGCGGACGAGGATAAGGGCCTCGGCACGGGGGAGACCGACTTCTACGCGCAGACCGACGTGTATCAGGTTTATGGTGACTGGGCGCCCTTCGCTACGCTGGGGTACCGGGTGCTGGGTGACTCAGCGGACTTTGAACTGGAGAACGGGCTCTATGCCTCGGTCGGCGCCAGCTACCGCTGGTCGGAGCCGACCCGCGTGGGTGCAGTGTTTGATTGGCGCCAGCGCGCGGTGAGCGGGGGCGATGCCGCCGTCGAGCTCACGCTCTTCACCACCCACCGCCTCAACGAACGCCTGCGCGTGCAGGCGTACGTGCTCGCCGGCTTCTCCGACGCGAGTCCCGACCACGGCGTCGGCGGCGTGCTCAGCTACGACTTCTGAGCGGCGCGCAGGCCCTCAAGGTCCGGGTCGGTCAACGCGAGCTCGGCAAAGGATTTCTCGAGGGCCACGGCGCGCGCCACGAGGATGCGCGCCGCGTCCTGGTCACCACGCCGCGAAGCGTAGCAGCCGAGGTTGAAGTAGATTGTGGCCTCGCGCGGGTGCTGCCGCAGCGCCCGCCGCAGGATGCGTTCGGCCGCGGCAAGCGAGACGGAGCGCCGCGCCGCGTAGGCCCACGTGATCCAGCCCGCCGGATCCTCCGGGCGGTACTTCACCCAGGCGCGCGCGGCCGTGCGCAGCGGGCCCCACTGGCCGGCGGCCTGATGCAGGGCCATCCGTGCGGGCAGCACCTCAGGCCGGTTGCGCTCGGCCCGAGGGATGGCGCGCAGTTCGGCCGCCGCCTGCCGGACCAGTCCGAGTTCCACGTATCCGTGGATATGGGACAAACGCCACCGGAGCAGCATGGTCGGCGCTCAGGCGGAGGGCGGCGGACCGTGGTGGGCGGCGTACGCGGCGTAGGCCGCCGTGTCAGCCAGCATCGCCTCGATCGTCGCCGCGAGGGGCTCCGGCTGTATCAGGCCCGAAAACACAGCCTTGTCGCCGATCGTGTCGGTCAGGACAAAGGCGGGACGCTGGGCGATCTGATGGGCGTGGAACTCCGCCGTCGAGGCGGCCACCCGGGCGCGCACCTCGGCGGAATCCGCCCGCGCGCGCAGGGGCTCCGGCGGGAGGCCGGCCGTGGCCGAGGCCACCGCCACCGCTTCGTCGATCCGACCCAGCCGCTGACCTTCGCGCAGCGCGGCGTGGGCGAGCGCGAGGCGGACGCGTTCGTCGTCGGCCCTGAGAAAATCCCGGGCCGCCTCGGCCACCCGGTTGGGCGCGGTGTAGTCGTTCTCGGGTGAAGGATCGACCCAGCCGCTGTTGAGCATGTACGGCGAACGCACGTGCAGGCCGCTGCGGCGGTAGAACCAGTCGCACTGGGCCGCGGAGTCGGGGAAGTCCGGCCGATTCATCAGCGCGATCTTCCAGGCAAACTCGACGCGCCCGGCGTACCGGGCCTTGAGCGCGGCCCAGGCCGGCTCGGCCCAGTGGCACCAGGAGGAGAAGATCTCGACGTAGTAGACGACGCGGACGGCGGCAGACATGGCGCGGGATTACTTCTTTTCGTTGCTGAAGAGTTTCCGGATGCCTTCGCCGGCCTTCTGCGCCGCGTCGCCGAGCGCGTCCTTGGTCAAGCCGCCGGCCGAACCGCCGATCTGCCCTGCGGCGGACGCGGCGGCGGATACGACGTTGGCCAGGACCTGACGCAGGATCGCGGTCGACAGTTGGGCCGGCGTGAGGCCGCCCTCCTTGACGCCGAGATCGGTGAGCGTGAGGGCGGGCATCGGGACCGTCACGGCGGCCGTGCCGGCGCCCAGCGTGACGGTGCCGTTTTGGAGCACGAATTTTTTCAGGATGATCTTCTTGGGCGGACCGCTCTCGGTCGTTTCCGCTGCCGTGCCGCCGCCGGTCACCTTCTCGATGTGGTTCAGCAGATCCTTGATGTTGCTGGTGATGATCTTCGTTTCGTAGACGAACTCCGGCTGGTCGATGCGGACCTCCTCGATTACGACGGTGTCGCCCAGCAGCGAGCCCGGGTCGACATCGAGGTGCACCTCGCCGAGGTAGAAGGCGCGGTCGCTTTGCCACCCCTCGGGATTGCCCACAAGAAACCCCGTCAGCGTACCCGAGCCGTTCAAGGGCGAGATGCGCGCGCTGGCGAGCTCGACCTTGGTGCCGGTGAGCTTCGGCCCCACGGTGGTGACGCCCGCTTTCACTAGGGAGCCGAGGAAGAAGGTGATGGCCACGACGGCCACGACGGCGAGCCCGGCAAGAACGGCGGCGAGAAGGAGCAGTTTTTTCATGGCGGAGAAGGGGACAGACAGGGGGAAGACGCGGAGGTTCGACGGCAGAGCTTGGCAGACTGCCGGGGGATTGCAAAGGATGCGTGCAGGAAACCAACCCGTGCGCAGCCCCGCCCCGCACCCTGCGCTAAACTTTTTTTGCATGAGTTCACCTTTTCCCCGCCTGACCGCCGAGGAAGCAGCTGCGTTGATCCAAGATCGTGACGTGATTGGCTTCAGCGGTTTCACGCCGGCCGGTGCGGCCAAGGCCATTCCGCGTGCGCTCGCGGCCCGGGCCCGGGCCGAGCAGGCCGCGGGCCGCCCGTTCAAGGTGGGGGTGATCACCGGCGCGTCCACCGGCCCATCGCTCGACGGCGAACTGGCGCGGGCCAACGCCGTCCTCTTCCGCACGCCGTACCAATCCGACCCCGATCTGCGCAAACGCATCAATGCCGGCGAGGTCCAGTTTTTCGACATGCACCTTTCCATGCTGCCGCAGGCGGTGCGCTACGGGTTCCTCGGCCGGATGAAGTTCGCCGTGGTCGAGGCCTGCGAGGTGTTTCCCGGCGGGGAAATCGTGCTTACCACCTCGGTCGGGGCATCGCCCACGTTTTGCCATACCGCCGACAAGGTCATCATCGAGCTCAACCGCGCCCATTCGCCGGCCCTGCGCGGCTTTCACGACATCTACGAACCGCGCGATCCGCCGCACCGCCGCGAGATTCCGGTGTTCAGCGTGCGCGACCGCGTCGGCTCACCGGTCGTGATGATCGATCCGTCGCGCATCGCCGGCATCGTCGAGACGAACCTGCCGGACGAGTGCGGCAAGTTCGAGCCCCCGAGCGACGTCACACGTCGGATCGGCTTGAACGTGGCTGAGTTCCTCGCCGGCGAACGTCGCCGGGGCACGATTCCGTCGCCCTTCCTGCCTATCCAGTCGGGCGTCGGCGATATCGCCAACGCGGTGCTGGCGGCGATGGGCGAGCACCCGGAAATCCCGCCGTTCGAGATGTATTCGGAGGTCCTGCAGGACGCCGTCTTCAAACTCCTGCGCAGCGAAAAACTCCTGTTTGCGAGCACGACGGCCGTGACGGTCAGCCGCGAGATGAACCGGGAGTTTCTCGACAACCTCGACTTCTACCGCCGTCGCATCGTCATGCGCCCGCAGGAGATCTCGAACCACCCGGAGGTCATCCGCCGTCTCGGCATCATCTCGATCAATGCCGCGATCGAGGCCGACGTCTTTGGCAACATCAACAGCACCCACGTGCTTGGGAAGAGCCTGATGAACGGGATCGGCGGTTCCGGCGATTTCACGCGCAACGCCTTCATCTCGATCTTCGTCTGCCCCTCACTCCAGAAGGGCGGAAAGATCAGCACGATCGTGCCGCTCGTCAGCCACGCCGACCACAGCGAGCACTCGGTGCAGGTGATCATCACCGACCAGGGCATCGCCGACCTGCGTGGCAAATCGCCGCACCAACGCGCAAACCTCATCGCCGACCGCTGCGCCCACCCGGATTTCCGGGAAGCGTTGCGCCGCTACGTCGACCACACCCGCGACGGCCAGACCCCGCAGTCCCTCGGGCGCGCGTTCGCGTTTCACGAACAGTTCCTGCGCACGGGCGATATGCGGGGGGCGGATGTGGGGTAGGGCGGGGCGGGGAAATCACAAAGGCCAACTGCCAAACGCCAAAGAATCCCCAAGAAATCTCGAACTCGATGCTGCGGTCGGATTTGGAGTTTGTTCCGCTTGAGAGTTCTTTGGCGTTTGGCAGTTGGCCTTTGTGATTTCCCCATCTCTCACTCCATTTTCTCCCGATGCTCAATGGAACCTGGGTGCCGCTTGCGGCCGAGTTTTCCGGACAATCGATCCCGCTTCCGCCCACCCGGTGGATTATCGACGGGGAACGTTATGTCGTCGAGGCGGAGGCGGGGCAGGACGCGGGCAGCCTCGTGATCGATGCGACGGCGACGCCGGCCACGGTCGACCTGATCGGCCGGACCGGCCCCAACGCGGGCAAGACCCTGCGGGCGATCTTCCGGCTGCGCGGCGACCTGCTCCAGCTGTGCTATGAGGTCGGCGACACCCCCGTCCGGCCCACCGCCTTTGTGACCGCCCGCGGTTCCATGGCCTTGACGGTGCGCTATCGGCGGGTCCAATAAGAGGCGCGGAAGGCGGACCGTCCCGGGAGGCGGTCCGAGTGGGCGGCGTTTTTCTCGGGTTCCGGCTGGCCGGCAGGTCGGCGGGGGCGCGGGTAATTTCGTTTGCCAATCCCGGTTTTGAAACGTTTCCACCCCTGTTGAACACCATGGCGTCCAATTACACCGAAGCCTCCATCAAGACCCTGTCCCCGCTCGAGCACATCCGGCTGCGGCCGGGCATGTACATCGGCCGGCTGGGCAACGGAGCCCATCCCGAGGACGGCATCTACGTGCTGCTCAAGGAGACCATCGACAACTGCATCGACGAGTTCACGATGGGTTTCGGCAAGAAGGTCGAGATCGAGCTGATCGACCGCACCCTCCGCGTGCGCGACTACGGCCGCGGCATCCCGCTCGGCAAGCTCGTCGAGTGCGTGTCGATCATCAACACCGGCGCGAAGTACGACAGCGAGACGTTCAAGAAGGCGATCGGCCTCAACGGCGTCGGCCAGAAGGCGGTCAACGCGCTCGCCCTCGAGTACCGCGCCCAGGCGTTCCGCGACGGACAGACCCGCGCGGTGGAGTTCTACCAGGGCAAACTGAAGAAGGACGGGAAGGTGGTCGCGGCCAAGGACGAGAAGAACGGCACGCTGGTCGAGTTCACCCCCGACGAGGCGCTCTTCGGCAAGGATTTCAAGTTCCGCGCGGAGTTCATCGAGGAGATGCTGTGGAACTATGCCTACCTCAACCGCGGCCTGACCCTCGTCTTCAACGGCAAGAGCTACAAGTCGGAGAACGGGCTCAAGGACTTGCTCACGAAGAAGCTCACCGGCGAGCCGCTGTACCCGCTCATCCATCTCGAGGGCGACGACATTGAGGTCGCGATGACCCACGGCGGACACTACGGCGAAGAGTACTGGTCCTTCGTCAACGGCCAGCACACCACCATGGGCGGCACGCACCTGGCCGCCTTCCGCGAGGCGCTCGTCTCGACGGTGCGCAATTTCTACAAGAAGGACTACGACGCCGCCGACATTCGCCAGTCGATCGTCGCCGCGATCTCGGTCCGCGTGATGGAGCCGGTGTTCGAGTCGCAGACCAAGACGAAGCTCGGTTCGAACGACATCGGCCCGGGCGGTCCGTCGATCCGGCAGTTCGTCACGAACTTCATGCAGTCGCAGCTCGACAACTGGCTGCACCGCAATCCCGAGGCGGCCGAGGTGCTCAAGCGCAAGATCGAGGACAGCGAGCGCGAGCGCAAGGAGCTCTCCGGCATCCGCAACCTCGCCCGCGAACGCGCCAAGAAGGCCTCGCTGCACAACCGCAAGCTGCGCGACTGCCGGGTGCACCTCGACTCGAAGGACAAGCGCGCCGAGGAGAGCACGTTGTTCATCGTCGAGGGTGATTCCGCCTCCGGTTCGCTCACCGCCTCGCGCGATGTGCAGACGCAGGCGGTCTTCGCCCTGAAGGGCAAGCCGCTCAACACCTACGGTCTGACCAAGAAGGTGATCTACGAGAACGAGGAGTTCCACCTGCTCCAGAGCGCACTCAACATCGAGGATGGCCTCGACAACCTGCGCTACAACCGGGTGATCATCGCGACCGATGCGGACGTCGACGGCATGCACATCCGCCTGCTGCTGCTGTCGTTCTTCCTGCAGTTCTTCCCCGAGCTCATCACCAACGGCCACCTCTTCATCCTCGAGACCCCGCTCTTCCGCGTGCGCAACAAGAAGGAGACGATCTACTGCTACTCCGATGCGGAGAAGGAAGCGGCGCTGAGGAAGCTCGGGTCCAACGCGGAGATTACGCGTTTCAAGGGCCTTGGCGAGGTCAGTGCCAACGAGTTCAAGGACTTCATCGGCGAGAACATCCGCCTCGAACCCGTCACGCTCGCCCACTTGCAGAACAGCAACGAGCTGCTCAGCTTTTACATGGGCAAGAACACCCCGCAGCGTCAGGAGTTCATCATCGACAACCTGCGGGTCGAGAAGGACCTCGTCGAGGTCTGAGCCCCGGCCGTACTTCTCTTCCTGCGTCCTCCGACATGTCGTCCCGCCCGGTCCGCCTCATCTCGCTCGTGCTCCTCGTGGTGCTCGGCCTGTCGGGCTGCGCCACCGCACCGCGGGTCTGGCAGGAGCCGCCTGCCTTGTCGGCGGACGCCCGCGAGGCGCTCAACCTGCAGGTCTACGACCGCGCGGCGGATCGCGTGGCGGACAAGTTCTTCGACGCGTCCCTCCGCGGCGTCGACTGGCCGGCGGCGCGCGCCCGCCACCGCGAGGCTGCCCGCACCGCCAAGGACGACGAGACGCTCTACCGGGCGATCAACGGGTTGCTCGCCGAATTGGGCGAGTCCCACACCGTCGCCGTGCCCCCGCGGGAAGCGTTTCAGGAGCGCCATCGCACGCGGGTCCTCACGGGCTTCACCATGCGCCCGCTCGAGGGCCAGTGGGTCATTACGCGCGTGCTGCCCGGGTCGGCCGCCGAAGCGGCCGGCGTCCGCCGCGGCTGGATTGTCCGTTCCCGGGACGGGGCGCCGCTCGAGCGTCGTGCGCCGCGCTTCACCATGACACCCGGCCAGGCGGTGCAATTTGAGTTCGTCGATGAACTGGATCAGGTGCGGGCGATGACTTTGGTGGCCGGGCCGGTCGACTCCACCCCGGCGCGCGAGGCGCGGCACCTGGAGGACGGTACGCTCTATGTGCGCTTCGAACGCTTCGACCTTGCCTCCATCCGCTGGTTGAGCGCGCAGCTCGAGGCGAATCGCGATGCGCCGGCGGCCATCATCGATGTGCGCGACAATCCGGGAGGTCTCCTGATGTCGGCCCGTTTGGCGATTGCGGAGTTCTTCCCTCGCCGCGTCGAGATCGGCACCTTCGTGCAACGCGGCGGCCGCGAGAAGGAGACCCGTTCGTTGACCTGGGGAGCGGCCCAGTACGCGGGCCCGGTAGCCGTGCTCGTGAACGGTCAGTCCGCGAGCTCGGCGGAGATCTTTGCCCATGTCCTGCAGCACCACCGGCGGGCCGTGATCGTCGGCCAGACCACCGCCGGGGCCGTGATCGCCGCCCTCGAGTACGCGCTGCCCGACCGCGGACGGCTGCAGGTGCCGATCCTCGATTACCTCGGACTGGACGGCAAACGCCTGGAAGGCGCCGGCGTGCGGCCGGACGTGCCGGTGACGCCCTCGCTCGCCGACCTGCGCCAGGGCTACGACCGCGAGCTCGCCGCTGCACGCGAAGCCTTGCACCGGGACGCCCCCGTCCCCACCTCCTGACTTTCCCATGGCCAAACGCAAAAACTCCAAGGACTCCGAACAGCCTGAGTTGCCGCTGAACGGCGGCGCCGAGTCTCCGGCCGACGTGACGCCGCCGGCGCCATCTGCGCCGGCCCCGGCATCGGGCGGCGATGGTCCGACTGAGCCCACCGCTGCCGTGGAGGCCCCGCGCAATCCCGAGGACGCGCCGCTCGCGCGGCACTACAAGACCTGGTTCCTCGAGTACGCCAGCTACGTCATTCTCGACCGCGCCGTGCCGCACATCGACGACGGCCTGAAGCCGGTGCAGCGCCGCATCCTGCACACGCTTTGGGAGATGGACGACGGCCGGTTTCACAAGGTGGCCAATATCACCGGCCAGACGATGGCGTTGCACCCGCACGGCAACGCGTCGATCGACGCCGCCCTCGTCGGCATTGCCCAGCGCGGCTACCTGATCGAGCCCCAGGGCAACTTTGGCAACACGCTCACCGGCGACGGCGCCGCGGCCCCCCGTTACATCGAGGCGCGCCTGACGCCGTTCGCGCGCGACGTTCTGTTCAACCCCAAGACGACCACCTGGCAGCTGAGCTACGACGGACGTAAGAAAGAGCCGGTCACGCTGCCGGCCAAGTTCCCGCTCGTGCTGCTCGATGGCGCCGAGGGCATCGCCGTCGGCCTTTCGACCAAGATTCTGCCGCACAACTTCAACGATCTCTGCCGCGCGGCGATCAATCACCTCCAGGGAAAACGCTTCCGCATTTTCCCCGATTTCCCCACGGGCGGCATCGCCGACTTCTCCGAGTACAACGACGGCGAACGCGGCGGGAAGGTGAAGGTCCGGGCCAAGATCGAGTCCCGCAGCAAGTACCTGCTGGCGATCACCGAGCTGCCCTTCGGTACGACGACCGAGTCGTTGATCGAGTCGATCCTTGCCGCCAACGCCAAGGGCAAGATCAAGGTCAAGCACGTCGACGACAACACCGCCGACCAGGTCGAGATCCTCGTGCACCTGCCGCAGGGCAGCGACCCCGACCAAGTCATCCAGCAGCTCTACGTCTTCACCGACTGTCAGGTCTCGATCTCCCCGGCGGCCTGCGTGATCGACCACGAGAAACCGATCTTCCTCGGGGTGTCCGACATCCTGCGTCGCTCCGTCGAGAAGACCGTCGCGTTGCTCAAGCAGGAACTTGAAATCCGGCTGGGCGAACTCGACCAGCAGTGGCACTGGGATTCGCTGGAGCGCATCTTCATCGAGGAGCGCATCTACCGTCGGATCGAAAAATCCAAGACGTGGGAGAGCGTGCTGAGCGAGATCCGCGAGGGCTTGGCGCCCTTCCTCAAGCAGCTGCGCCGCGAGGTGACCGACGACGACATCACGCGCCTCACCGAAATCCGGATCAAGCGCATCTCCGCCTACAACCGCTTCCAGGCCGACGAGGCGATCCGCAAGATCGAGGAGGGCATCAAGGAGGTGAAGCACCACCTGAAGCACCTCACCGAGTACGCGATCAAATGGTTTGAGACGCTGCAGGAAAAGTACGGCAAGCCGCACAAGCGCCGCACGACTTACGATGAGATCGAACAAATCAGCGCCGCCGCCGTGGTTTCGGCCAACCAGCGCCTCTACGTCAACCGCGAGGAAGGCTTCATCGGTCTCAACTGGCGCCAGCATGAGTTCGTGACCGAGTGCACCATCCTCGACGACGTCATCTGCTTCATGGCAGACGGCACGATGAAAGTCGCCCGCGTGGCCGACAAGGTCTTCATGGGACGCGAGATCATCCACGTGGCCATTTTGCCCAAGGACGGCGACAAGGGCTTCTACTCGATGATCTACCAGGACAAGGAGAGCGGGAAGGCCTTCGCGAAACGTTTCCAGGTCGGCGGTGTGACCCGCGAGAAGCTTTATCCGCTCGTCGCCAGCGAAGGATCCAAGGTGGTCTTCTTCGACGTGGCCGCCAGCGAGGCGGCGATGCCGAAGAAGGTGGAGATCATCCTCAGCGGCCGCTGCTCAGCGCGGGTGAAGGAGTTTGAGTTCGACCTGAGCGGCCTGAGCGTGGGCAGCCGGAGCGCGAAAGGCATCACCGTCACCCAATGGCCGGTCCGGCAGGTGAAGAAAGCATGAGGTGGCCGGCATGAACGCGGACAAGGCTCGCCTGGAAACGCCTCGGAGCGGCGGCACGTCCGCCGCCGGGTTCGAAAGCAGGCGGCCGCGCCGCGTGATCGCTACGGTCCTCGCCCTGGCCGCCCTCGCGTTCACCGGCTGTGCCACGACCCCCGCACCCGTTGCCCTCGAGCCGCTCAACCTGTCGACGGCGAAGGAGGCGGTGATCGCCTATGCGGAGACCGGCCGCTATGACACGGAGATCGCCGCGGTCGCGCGCGAGGCGAGGGCGTGGCTGGCGGACCGCACGGCACGACGGACACCGGGCGAGCGGTTGGCGATCGTCTTCGATCTGGATGAAACGCTGCTGTCCAACTACGGCCACATGCGCGAACAGGATTTTGGCTACGTGCCGGACGTGTGGAACGATTGGGTGGCGCAGGCGGACGCGCCCGCGATCGGACCGGTCAAGGCCGTCTACGACGACGCACGCCGGCTCGGCCTGGCGATCTTCTTCATCACGGGCCGCCAGGAAGGGCGCGACCGCATCGGCACGGAGGAGAATCTGCGACGCGAAGGCCTTGCGGTCTATGACCGACTCATCCTCGCGCGGAACGACGGCACCCGCCTGACGACCGCCCAGCGCAAGACCGCCGCCCGGGCTGCGATTGAAGCCGAAGGTTACCGCATCATCGCAAACCTCGGCGACCAGACCAGCGACCTCGAAGGCGGCCACGCCGAGCGCACCTTCAAGCTGCCGAATCCGTTCTACCGGATTCCTTGAACATCGGTTCGCGGTGGTACCGGAAACGACCGCCTAAGGCCGCGGGATGGACGGAGATTGAGTCCGGCCGGAGGACAAGGAAAGCGTCCTCCGGCCGTGTGACCATCGCCTTAACGACGCCGTGCTTCGACAATCACGCCGGCGCTGCTGCAGGTCCAATACACGCGACCATTTGGAGCCACCGCGACATCCGTCGGCTCGGGATCGCCGAAGTCGACGACAAACGTCTGCTTCGCGTTCAGGTCGTATCCCATGACCCGGTTGGATCCGCCTTGCGCGCCGGAGACCCCCGGGGTGGGCAGTTCGGTCCAATAAAGAATGCCGCGCTGCTCGTCCAAGGCGATGCCGTTAGGTTGATCGAGATCGCTGAGCAACAATGCGATCGCGCCCTGAGGCGAGCGCGTGAGAATGACGCCTGCCGTGCGGCAGGTCCAGTACAGCGTCCCCTCGCGGCTGGCGGCCACGTCTGCCGGTTCCGGTTCGCCCATGCTCAGGACTGTGGGGTTTTGCGGATCGAGCGGTGAAATCGCCGAAACCGAGTTGCCGGCGCCGCCGACGCCAGGCATGGGCACCTGCGTGACGTAAACGTTGCCGTCGCCGTCCACAGCGATGCCGGTGGGTCGTGCGAGCCCCGCAAGGAGGACGCTGGCGGTGGAAGAGGCGGGGCGACGCGGCTGTTCCAGAATGACGCCGGCAGATCGGCACGTCCAATAGAGGTCGCCATTGGCACCCACCGCGAGGTTGACCGGCTCTGGTTCGCCGGTGTGGATCGTGCGCACGGTACCATGATGGATGCTGAGCTCCTTGACGCCGTTGGAGCCTCCGCCGACACCCGGAGTCGGAATCTCCGTGAAATAGAGTTTGTCGCCGCCGTGGAGCGCAAGACCGGTCGGCCGGCCGAGGTTGCGGGCGATCACCCGCGTCGTGTAGTCTTGGGCAAAAGCAAGGGAGGGGGAGAAAAGGATGAGAGCGACGACACTGGCGTGCCGAATCGAGCGATGGATCATGGGATAACGGTGGTTTAGGTTGCGGACTTGTTACTGCCGGCGTGCGGAATGCGGCCGGCATCGGAAGAAACGAATGTCCTGCCCATGCGATTGCGCTGCGTTGTGGTTCCCTTGGAAAATTCCCTTGTTCGTGAGGGAATAAGTCGGGCGGGCCAGCTCCTATGTCGCGTGGAGATGCTGTCTGCCTTCCGGTCCAAGCCGCCACCTGACCCCGCCGAACTCGTGCAGTTTGGGTACCGCTACGCGTTGTCCCTAAATCATAGCGCGCACGATGCCGAGGACTTGGTGCAGGAGGCCTGGCTCCGACTTTGTCGCCGACACGGGGAAGTGCAGTCACGGGCGATTCTTTACACGACAATCCGTCACCTGTTCATCGACCGTTGCCGGCGCGCAAAAATCGTCGCGTTCGAATCAATCGACGCGACCGAGGCCGACTACCCCGATAGCGAGATCACGGCCCCGGGAACCCTCGACGACGTTGAACTCCTCCTAGGCATCCTGCGGCCGGGGGAACGCGAGGTCATTTATCTCCATCATGTCGAAGGTCACACCGCCAAAGAAATCGGCCTGCTAACCGGACAGCCACGTGGCACTGTTCTCAGCCTCCTTCATCGCGCCTATCGCAAGCTCAGGACGTTTGCGGACGCCTCGGAAACCTGACGACCACCGCTGCGCGCTCGCAATCCTCGTCTCCTCACATTCGTCTAGGTGCTTCAGGAACGCATGTCAGACTTCAATCAACAGATACGGCAGCACTACGAGCAGCAGAAGCTCTCGCCGGCAAAAGTGGACGCCCTGTTGGCAGCCGGCGGTTCGGCTTCGCAGCCCCGCCCTTTGGCCACACGGTGGCCGTGGCTGGTTGCCGCATGCTGCGTGTTTGGAGTGATCGTCTTTGCGGCGTTGCAGCGTTCGAAGAACGCGGCCGAACCGGGGCGGATTGTTTTGGGCGAGGCGATGGAAACCGTGCGCGCTCATTTTTCCCGGCCTGACTACGAGCTGGACGCACTGTCCGGAGACCCTGCCGTGCTTCGTGCGCAGTTGATTGCGGCCGGTGCACCTGCGGATTTTGAGCTGCCGGCGGCGGTTGCGTCTCTACCCAGTTATGGCTGCAAGGTTTTCGAGGTGCGCGGGCAGAAAATCTACCTGATGTGCTTTTTCCTCGAGCCTGGGACGGGGCGAGCCAGTGGCGAACCTGCCATGCGCCAGATGACCGTCATCGGCGCCGACGGCAGTATGATGAAGAAAGACCGGCCGCTGGTCCACCTGGTGGTGGCGGACCGGTCCGCGTTTTCGGATGCGCCCGTGGTCGGCGGATGGGTGTCGGTACCCTTTGCTGACCGTTGGTCGGTCCGCGCGCGCTCCGCTGCGGGTCGCGTGGTGATGCTCGCAACTCAGTCGGTGGGTCCGGAAGTCGATACCCTGCTGGGCGCCTTGTAGCGCAAGCGGTCCAAGCCGGTTTGCTCGATCCCTGCAGGCACGGCCTTCACCACGATGGGCGACTCGCTCCTGGTCATCGACTGCTGGTGCCGGTGCCTGCTACCTCCTTCTCGCCGTGTTTCTTGCGCAGTTCCTTCAGGTGACGCTCTGCCTGGCGTGCCACTTGGAGAATTGCGCGTTGCACGGTGATGGCGCGGTTGCGCCCTCCGAGCGGAGCCGACTCGGTGGCCTCGATTTTGATCCGTTCACCATAGGCGCGAAGATGGACCAGCACGCTGTAGGTCTCGGTCAGAGGCTGGGGGCCGCTCGAATCGCGGTCCGGACGCTCCACGTCCCACGTTTCGCTCACGAGGAGGATTTCTGCCGGTGAGCCCAGCTGCCCAGTAAACACCTGCTTCCAATAATCGCCATAGGGCGAAGCACGCCGATGCTCCGCGTTCTTCGGATCAAAATAGTAAAAGGCGTCGACGTGAACCTTGGGTTCCCACGCGGGCTGGGGCGGGCGTGGAGCGGCGAGGGAGACGCTGACGAGCAAGGCGCAGAACGTCCAAACGATGCGAGTAGTCATGGGTGGTACGTTGGACTTATTCCGAGATCCGAATCTGCAGCGACTCTCCTACGCTGACGCAACGAAACGCTTTGGCAATAGCATGCCGGCCCTATCGCCACGATTCGGGGCCGTACCGGAAGTGTCCCCCAAAGCTAGGACGCCGGCGCAAAGGTTTTCTCGCTCTCCGCGCCTCAGCGACTCTGCGTTGAATCAATCGGTCGCTCGGACCGCCGCCGCCGGGGTGCAGCCTACGGCGTGGCCTTGCCCTCGGCGAACTCGATGATCAGGCGGGTCGAGAGGTAGAGGCGGGGGGCGATGGAGGAGACGAGTACGTACTCGTTGTTCGTCGAATGCGCGCCGAACCCGAGCAGGCCGAGGCGCTCGAGCACCGGACCTTTCGCCTCGAGGGCGGCAAAGGCGGCATCCGTGCCGCCGCCTTCGGGCACTTCGGCGACGGTGAGCTCGCGGCCGATCTCGGCGTAGATGCGGCGCGCGTGCGCTCCCACCTTGCGCGCGGCGTCCGTGGCCTCGAGAGGCGGACGGCGGCGCTCGAAGCGCAACTCCACCGTGCTCTCCGGCAGGAGCTTGTTTTGAATGCGTTCACGCAGCGTGCGTTCGATGCGGTCGTAATCTTCGACGCGCAGCACGCGGATGTCGGCGCGGGCGGAGGCCTCGGGCGGGATCATGTTTCGCACGATGCCGGCCTGCGCCATGGTCCAGTTGACCTTGAGGCCGACCTCCGGCTCCGACAGGTCCTTCAGCTGCAGGAGTTGATGGGCGAGTTCGTACAGGGCGTTGACGCCCCGCTCCGGCGCTGCGCCGGCATGCGAGCCGCGTCCGCGCGTGACGAGGGTGGCGGCCGCGATGCCGCTCGTCGCCAGGGCGACCGAATCCGACTGCACGCGGCTGGCCTCGTAGGAGAGCACCAGGTCGTGCTCGGCGCCGAGGCGGGTGAGCAGGAAACGCGAACCCGGGGAACTGATTTCCTCGTCGCTGTTGATCAACACGGTGAGAACGCCGTAGTCGCGCACTTGCAGCCGCTGCAGCAGTCCGACGATGTGCAGAATGACCGCCACGCCCTGCTTGTCGTCGGAAATGCCGAGACCGTACGCCCGGTCGCCGTCGAGGGTGAAGGGCTGTTTCGCGAGCGTGCCGCGCGGGTACACGGTGTCGAGGTGGGCGATGAGCAGGATATTCTTGGTTCCGGTGCCGGTGAACGTGGCCCGGACCATGCGGCCGATCTTCTCCGGCGTGTCCTCCATGCGGTAGATCTCCGGTCCGGGCTCAATCTGCTCCACGGCGCCACCGAGGGCGGCGAGGCGTTCGCTGACGAAGGTCGCCACCTGGTCGATGCCCTCCAGGTCGTAGCTGCTGGACTCCATCTCGACGAGTTGCCGCAGCGTCGCGAGGCAGGCGGCCTGATCCGCTTCGGCGAGCGAGCGGATTTCAGCCGGGGTTGCCGCCCGGAGGGGAAGACTGAGAACGCTGAGGGCAAGGATGAGCAGGCCAGCACGTGGGGTCATGCGGTTCACCATGGACCACGGTCGGGGACGGCGCAACGGGCAAGGCGGGGCGACGTGCGGAACGCGTTCAGGAGAGCGACGGGTCCGCTGACGCCGTTGGCTGGCAATTCTGGCCCGTGGATTTCCAGGATTGAGTCACGTGTCCGAATTTGGCTTATCTCGGACGCGTCCAGGCCCCGTCCCCGGTTTTCCCATGCGTTCCTCCTACCCCCCGTTTCGTTGGCTGCTCCTCATTGTTTGCCTTGGTCTCGCCGGTTCCGCCCCGGCCTTCACCCCCCGTGAGCCGCCGCCGGCCCTGACGTGGGCGGACGTGCCCGGGATTTTGGCGCGGATCAAGGCGCCGCAGTTTCCCGCGCGGGACTTTGTCATCACCGACGCCGCGTTCGGGGCGGTGGCGGATGGACGCACGTTGGCGACGGACGCGTTGCGCAAGGCGATCGAGGCCTGTCATGCGGCGGGCGGCGGCCGGGTGGTGGTGCCCGCAGGCACGTTCTTGACCGGCGCGATCCATCTCAAGAGCAACGTCAACCTGCACGTCTCGGAAGGCGCCACGCTGCTATTCAGCACGGATCCGGCGCACTACTTGCCGGCCGTCTTTACGCGCTGGGAGGGCATGGAGATGATGGGGTATTCGCCGTTCATCTACGCCCTCGACCAGGAGAACATTGCGATCACGGGCAAGGGCACGCTCGACGGCCAGGCCAGCACCACGCATTGGTGGCCGTGGAAAGGCAACCGGGTCGATGGCTGGGAGCCGGGGATGCCGCGCCAGCACGAGGCGAGGGCGAAGCTGTTCGAACTCGCCGAGGCGGGTGTTCCGCCCGCGCAGCGCGTGTTCGCCGAGGGATCCTACCTGCGTCCGATGTTCATCCAGCCCTACCGGTGCCGCAACGTGCTGATCGAGGGCGTCACGATCCTGCGTTCGCCGATGTGGGAGATTCATCCGGTGCTCTGCACCAACGTCACCGTTCGCGGTGTAACGATCCGCAGCCACGGACCGAACAACGACGGCTGCAATCCGGAGTCGAGCCGCGACGTGCTGATCGAGGATACGCTCTTTGACACCGGTGACGACTGCATTGCGATCAAGTCCGGCCGCAATGCCGACGGACGCCGGCTCGCGACGCCGTCGGAGAACATTATCATCCGCAACTGCCGCATGGTCGAAGGCCACGGTGGCGTGGTGATCGGCAGCGAAATCTCCGGCGGTGCGCGCAACGTGTTTGTCGAGGACTGCGTGATGAGCAGCCCGGAACTGGAGCGGGCGATCCGGTTCAAGACCAACTCGCATCGCGGCGGGGTGATCGAGAATATCTACGTGCGTAACGTGAAGGTGGGGCAGGTGAAGCAGGCGGTGATTCTCGCGGACTTTTTCTACGAGGAAGGCGACACTGGCGCGTATGACCCCATTTTGCGCAACGTGGTGGTGGAGAATATGAGCGCGGGCAAGGCGCCCCACGCGCTTTTCCTGCGCGGCTACGAGCGCACGCCGATCGGCAGCATCAAGCTGATCAATTGCCGGTTCGAAGGCGTGACCGAGCCGTCGGTCATTAGCCATGTGGCGTCCATCGAACTCATCAACGTGTTCCAGAACACCGGCGTGAAGACGGACGAGTGGGGCAGCCCACTCGCCGCGCCTTGATGCGCCGCGAGCGTGTCGCCCGCGCCGTTCATAGCGGCGCCTGCCTCAGGCACCCCAAGGAGCGGCGACACTCCTGTCGCCGGGTTCGTAGAGCCCGCCGAAGATTCGTGTGCCGGCCGGGGGCGAACCCGGCGACACGAGTGTCACCGCTCCTTGCCTACCGCGCGGCCGCGGCACCGCCGTGGATCCGGTCGCGGTACGCCGTCGGGGCTTCGCCGGCCACGCGCCGGAAGACGCGATTGAACTGGGACAGCGACTGGAAACCGGCTTCGAAGGCGGCCTCGCTGATGCGCTTGTGCGGATTGAGCAGCAGGTTCTTGACCTTCTCGACGCGCACGCGGGCGAGGTAGTCGGTGAAGGTCATGCCCGTCGCCTTCTTGAACATCTTGCAGAAGTAGAAGGCGCTCATGTTGACCGATTTTGCCACGTCCTCGAGCGTGAGGTCGTCGGCGTGCTGGTCCGCGATGAGCACGCGGGCGCGGGTGATGGCGGGCGCTTCGGACGACTCCTTCTTCACCATGAGCTGGTTGCTGATGGTGGCGAGGTGCTGGGCGAAGATCGTGAGCAGGCGCAGGATCGACTCGTACTGCTTCTTGGTGACTACGCGTGTCTGGAAATAGGCCTCTTCGAGCTTCTTCAGGTCGATCTCAGTGCCCCACTTGAGCAATTGGGAGGTGACCTTGTCGAATTGCTTGGCGTCGGGTTGATTGACGAGAATCTGGCCGGTTTGCAGGAAGGCGATGAGGTTGTCGCCCACGCGGATCGGCACGGCTGAGTCACACAGGCCGGCGAAGCACTTCAGCGTCTTGGGTTCGAGCTGCGCCTCCTCTTCGACGCGACGCTGCAGCTGCAGGCAGGCGGCGCACGAGTGGTTGGTGGTGGCCATCAAGGCGCAGAACGGATTCTCGTTCGGATCCTTGTGGTGAGGCAGGTCAAAGGCCTCGATCGGCCGCAAATTGATCGGCAGTCCGGTCGTTTCGCGGAACGCCTGCTCATAGTTGCGATAGATCTGGGATTGCTTTAGATCAGCGACCATCTCCCGACTGTGCTTTGCGGCATCCTGGGACGTCATAACAATGCCAAAAGGTAGAGTCTGGGAAGCAGCGAGGCAATCTGTAACACAGACGGTGGCCGAGGGTATTCCCGGTGCGCATGCCCGTCAGAAAAAGAAAATTGGGTTTACAAGCCCGGGCCGATTTCGGAGCGTCCGTCGTGGTCCGCCGGGATGGCGAAATTGGTATCCGCAACTGACTCAAAATCAGTCGCCCGGAAGGGCTTGGGGGTTCGAGTCCCCCTCCCGGCACCACCGCTTTGCTCCTGCTCGTGTCGTGTCAGAGAGGAGCCGTCCTCGGCGTCGGTCGACGAAGTCGTGACTCACCAGGCCAGACGGTTTGGCCACAAAGAGGCTCAAGAAACTCAAGATTAGAAAGGCGCTGCGCCCTCCGCTGACCGCGTGCGTGGGTTGCACGGGAAGTATTCTTGCCGATCAAGGTAGGGGGCGACGAAGGCCGGGCATGATTTTGCTTTTGCGTGGATGAAAGCGGTAGCAATCGTGGTGTGCATGGCGAATCGGTCCCAGGCAATCGAGGAGGCGGAGCGAGCCGGCTTCGACCTCAGCTTGGTGGACGAGAGCCTCAAGCTCACCCACGAGGAGCGGGCGCGGCAGCATGACCAAGCACTCGCCTTGGTGCTGGAGCTGGATCAGCTGCGTCGCGACCGAACGCATGCAAAGCCTGAGTCAACTGCTGCAACGAATCGCTGATTCGGGCGTCGAGTTTGTGATCATCGGCGGATTTGCGGGCGTCTTGCACGGCTCCGCCTTGGTGACCCGCGGGCTCGACATCTGCGCCGTGCTGACGCCGGCGTATATCGAGCGGTTGCGCGAGGCGCTCAAGGACTTGAATCCGCGGCATCGGATGACTCCCCAAGCGCTCTCGTTTCTGCAAGTACCGAAGCCGGGAGAGACGGTGACCAACCTCTACTTGAAGACCGACTGGGGAATTGTGGATATCCTCACCTCGGTGCTGGGGCTGGGAGGCTTGGATCGGATCATGGGCGGGGCTGAGCAAATTACGATCGGTGGCAGGACCTGTCGCCTCATCGGTATCGACGACCTCATCAAGGCAAAGGAGGCGATGGGACGTGAAAAGGACGCGCTGGCAGCCAAGGAACTGCGGGCGATTCGGGCCAAACGATCTGCGGCCGGTCCGGAAGGTGGATGATGTCGCAGGTAGGGAGTAGACCGGCAGGCACGGAGTTGGGCCGATAAAATCCACTTTACCTGCCACGACCCATAAACCGACCTGCGCTGTTACACTGATCGGACTTTCCCTTCGGCAGGAGCAGTAGGTTGGTTTGACTCAACGAGGTAATCAGCCCACAAGTGATTGAACGAGAAGCTAAACCCATGTCGCCGCTACCGAAATGGATGAAAGAAAAAGTAGAGAAGCAGCGTCAGGCTCGCTTGTCTCAGCGGCGCGTTACGTCAGACGAAGCGCGCAAGCAGTACTTGAGAGTGGAGAGCAATACGTCAACCGACTCCAAGCGGAGCGAGACGCTCTCCGCCACTGGGCGCGTTGTAACGATAAGGAACTGACTTCCGGTTATTGCGGCCAATACCATCCCATTGGGGCGGGGGCAGAACATCGGGTCTTTTTTGACGTTGCGCAGGGCCTGGCGATCAAGGCCACCCATCCTAATCGTTTTGGCTGGTCAGTGGAGTACGAAGGGGCGAATGCGACTCCGTTCGAATACCTCCGCCGGCTGATCTACCAAAATTGGTTCTTTGGCGATCGGATCAACCTGGTTGGTGTCGTGACCGGCGACGACCATCTCGAAGTGATCACATCCCAGCCTTGGATCACAGGGATGGAGACTCATCCGGAAGCAACTGAAGAACAAATTGTCAGCTATTTTGCCGATCTCGGATTCGTTCCGACTCGGCTGTTTCCAAGTCGCAGTGGCTTCTACAATAAAGAGGTCGACATCGTGGCGGCCGATGCCCACCCGAGGAATATTCTCGTATCGGAGTTTGGTCAGATCCTCCCCATCGATGTCGTGATGGGGAGACCCGGACCTCGGTTGGCAAGGTTGCTTGCCCTCGAGTTCCCTCCGCAACCGAGCTCCGGAGCAATTGGCCGATCGTTTGGACCAGACCCGGTCGATACTTGATCAATCCGTTTCCGGCTCTCGCATTGCGCTGCGCGGTATGCGATGAGACGCAGGCAATCCGAATGGGATTGTGCCGTTACGGGTTACGAATCGAGACGCCCCAACCTGAGCATCGCGAGCAACGGAATGACTCGTCATGAATCCGTCCAGCGCTGCTACTCAAATAGTGCCGTTCGGACTGAACCGCTTTCGCAGTTAGGTGTGGGGGCGCTTTAGGTCACTCGTCGTCGTCGAACTCCGGCGGCTTGATCGGCATGAGCAGGCGATCCAATTCGGCCTGGGTCGGATTGCGGATCGAGACGACCGTGAGGAGGGCTTCGCCGGCGGGCAGCGTCACGCGGGTCTCGGCGCCTGCTTGGAGGCCGAGGGCCACGGCGGCGAGCGGCGAGGTGTGGGGCAGGCATTCGATGCCGCTCTCCGGATCGCTCGCGGTCTCACCGTGCGTCGTGATCAGAAAGGTGAAGCGGTGCTTTCGTTTCGTCGCCACGTCCCGCTTCTCGAGGGTGGCGACGTGCCCGAGCTGCAGCGTCTGCGTCGGCTTGGTGAGCCACGTGGCGGGATCGACTTCGATGAAGGTGTTGCGCGCGACGAACCGATCGAGCGCCGTCATCTTGCGATCGACGGCGCGAATCGCCTCCTTGGCCGCCTTGAAGCCGAAGTTTTCGCGCAGGTCGCCCTGGCTGTGGGCCTCGACCTTGTCCGCCACCAGTCCGACGCGCTTGTGCTTCAGCGCCTCGAATTCCTCGGCCAGCACGCGATTGTAGCCGGGTCGCACATAGATCGTCCGCGGTGGCGGTGGCGCGGGTCGAAGGATGGGCTTCCGGCGAATCGGCATGGCGGTGAAATCACTCCTGGCGCCGGTCTTTGTTTCGGGCAATCCGAAGGGCGGCAAGGAGAAGAACACCAAGGGGGCCCCACGATCCTCCTCCCCCGCCGCCACCTCCGCCGGAGCTGCCTCCGGTCGGAGGCGGGGGTGCAACGGGAGGCGGGGTGGGAGCAATCGTGTACGTTGCCTCGGCGAGGGTGCCCTCTGTCGCGCCGGGCAGGTAGGCGAGGGCGCGCACGGTCGTGGTCGAGGAGACCACAAAGGGCGCCGTGTAAACCGTACCGGTGGTGGGTGTCGGCGTGCTGCCATCCAGCGTGTAACGCAGGAGGGCGCCGTTGCCGGTGGCACTGAGGGTGACCGTCTGTGCCGTGGCGTACGTGCCGCCTGCGGGGCTGAACCGGGGCTCGGGCGTACTGCCGAGGCGCTGGGCGAGTTGCTCGAGGTAGAGAGAGCGGGGCAGGAGGCCGTCGGTGTTGCTGCCTTCGATGATGCCCGCGGCTCCGGCGAAGGGGCCGTTGCCGGTGATGGTGCCGAAGCAACCGATCGCGTAGTTCTGGGCGGTCGGTGGCTTTTGCACCACGAGCGTGCGGCCGGCCATGTCGCAGCGCCAGGCGACGGAGTGCGCCGCGGCCCAACCGTGGCCGGTGCCGTAGGTGCCGCGGTTGTAGAGCCCGAGCACGATCGTCGTCTGGGGATTGGTCGTCGTGAGGTTGTCGTAGAGCAGGCCCATGCCCCAGCGGCGGTGGCCCTCGGAGGCGGCGAGGGGACGGTCCGCGGTGCAGTCGAGAAAAACGATGCCGGAATCGAGGCTGGTGCCGTTGGCGATGTAGGCGTGGCGGGCGTAACTCGCGAAGCAATCGCGGAACAGGATCAGCTGTGAGCGGTAGACGTTGAAGTTGTAGCGGCGGCTGCCTTCGATCAGCGAGTGCGGCTCGAGCGCCCGCACGCGCTCAGCCGTGCCGCGGGTCGAGGCCCGGAAGTCCACGCCGGCGGCCACAAAGTGCTTCACCGTGCAGTCGCGTATCCAGCTGTTCTCGGTTTCGACGAAGACGATGGCGTTCTGGGCGTGGGTCTCTGCCGTCGGACCGGCCGTGACGATCTCCACCTGCAGGTCCTCGATGCCCAGGTGGGTCACCATGCCGGTGCGGTCGTACTTGTACAGGTAGCTTTGGGACAGGCTCCGGTCGAGGTGGTTGAAGACCGGGGCGTCGACGGTGATCGTGTTGCCCGCGATGGCGGTGATGTAGCGGTGGAACCGGATATCGATCTCGCCCGGCCGCCAGAAGTTCTGGTCGCTGACGCCGCCGCGGTTGACCGCGTCGATCCAGGCCTGGGTGGAGGGATGCCACAGGATGACCTCGTCGCCGACGCGGTAAAGCCCGGGTGTATCCACCTCGAAGCTACGAGATCCAACCTGGACCCGTGGGGTGGTGATCTGGCTGCGGCTGCCGGCGACCTCCGAGCGCCAACCGTCATCGTTACCACCGCCGGCGGTGATGACGTTGGCCGTGGAGGTCCCGGTGCGGCGGAGAATGGTGTTGCTGCGCGGATCGTCCCGGTCGCCCACGCCGGCGAGGACGACGCCGCTGCGGTCGAGCCGGAGGGTGCCGGTCAGCTCGTACACGCCCGCGGAGAGAAGCAGCGTGCCGCGGTAGCCGTTGGCCTGCACCGGCAGGGCGCCCACCGCATCGATGGCCGCCTGCAGGCGGGCGGTGTTGTCTCCTGCCGTGGGCGACAGGGTCTGCACGACCGGCACGTCGGGGAGCGGCACGCCGCCACCGAGGTACCCGGCGTGGCTGAAATCGGGAATGCGGTTGCCTTCGGTGTCCGCCGGGTAGGTCAGGCGGCCCTGGGCGTCGCGCACGACGCGGGCGGAGTCCCAGGCGACGGCTGGAGGGACCGTGCACAGCAGGGCAAGGCAGGCAGACGCAAGGCGGGCGACAAGGCAGGGCATGGGGCGAGCGCGGGGTTTCGCTAGACCGGACAAGCTTTTCGTCCCGGCAACAACCCGGAAAGCGCCCGGGTGATCACATCCTTAAGCGCCGGTTCAGCGGCTCGCGGAGGTGGGCGCCGGGCGGACAATCGTCTCGCGATGGCCATGCATGCACACGGCGCAGAAGGACTCGATCTCGCGCCGGGCGACACCTTGCAGCACGAGACGGAGTTCGGCCCAGGCAGCCTCGCGTTCAAGCAGGGTGAACAGGTGTGTATCCGGCAGATCGTGACGGAAGGTATCGTCCAGGGCCTTCTCGGCGGTCTGAAAGTAGGCGAGGAGCGGATTGAGGCCGCAGGGGCAGGGCGGGGCTTCGGGGGCCGGCGCCGTGCTGGTCCGCGCGGACGGACGTCGGCGGGACGGCGCGGCGCGCAGATCCTCGAAGAGGCGGTCGAGCGTCCAGTCCATCAGGTAGACCAGGGCGTCGGGGTTGGCGAGGGGGGAGGTGGCGCGCTCGGCGCGCAACAGGGTTTCCCAGCGCTGGCGCAGGGTGGGGCGAATCGTCAGCAGCGCGCGCATCAAGCCGTCTTGCATGTTGCCATCATGCCAGCCCGGGCCCGACGCGGCTCCGCAACGCTTGTTGAACCGTGTGCAAATCTTGGCGGTTATGGGCGGCAGGTCGCCGTCGTTTCGCCGCAGGAAAACGCCGCGCGCCAAAATATGCGCAGCGGTGGCCAAGCTGCGCGGAGCAGGCAACGGGGCGTTCGGCTAGGGTGTCGCCGTCCCTCACCGCCATGAACGACACCCTCCACATCGAACCGACTGAGGAGCAGATCCAGAAGGAGGCATACTACCTCTGGCACGCGGACGGATGTCCGTCCGGCCGCGACCTGGACTACTGGCTGGCTGCCAAGGAACTGCTCCGCCACCGGCACGCCCGTCCGACGGGTGCCAAGCGTCGCCGGGCCAGGGCCGACGCCGTCGCCGTTCCGATCGAACCCCGCGTTTCCTAACCCTCGTCACCTCCCCATGTCGAACGAACCTGTCTTGCTTCACACCGAAGGTTTCACCGCCCGCGACAGCCTCGTCGCGCTGGCCCGCCGCAAAGCCGGCAAGCTGCTGTGTCACGACGACCGCCTTGTCCGCATCCGCCTCACCCTGGTGCGCGAGACGCCGCGCCACGGGGCGGAGGCGTTTGCCGCGACCGCCATTCTCGAGCGCGCCGGCCGCGATGCCATCGCCCATGCCGCCGGCGATTCACCAGAGGCGGCGGTGCATGCGATTGTCGACAAGCTGGAGCGCATGATCACCGCGCGCACCGGTGCGCGGCGGCGCGCCGTGCAGCACCCGCATCCGATCGAGCTGGCCGTGGCGTTGCCCAAGGCCGGCTGAGTTCGCCCGGTTCCGTTCACCTCCCGTCTCTCCCTCAACCCTCCCTGTCATGGCCGTCATTCCTCTCACCCTCGTGATCAGCCTGTGCCTGGTCTTCACCTTCGTGGTCTTCTTCCTCCTCGAGCACTCGCGCCAACGTTACAGCAGTGCGGAAAGCCAGGCGATCCTGCCGCTGGCGGAGGAGACGCCGCGGCTGGCGACGGCCGACGCCGTCCGCTCACCCGCCCGCGACCGTGCCGCCGGTGCCGCGTGCGGATGCAGCCGGGGCGAGCGCCCCGCCTGTGCGGACTGCCTCTCTCATCGCGCCCGCTGAGCGCCGCCACGCAAGCCACCTCCGATTATGTCCGACCGTTCCGTCGTCATCGAATACAACGACAAGATCGTCCGCCAGTTCATGCTCGCCTCCGTCATCTGGGGTGCGGTGGGCATGCTGGTGGGCGTCCTGATCGCCACGCAGCTCAATTTTTGGCGGGCGAACTTCGACCTGCCGTGGCTGACCTTCGGGCGCCTGCGTCCGCTGCACACCAACGCCGTCATCTTCGCCCTCGTGGGCAACATGATGTTCGCCGGGGTGTACTACTCGACGCAGCGCCTGGTGAAGGCGAGGCTCGCGAGCGACTTCCTGTCCGCCCTGCATTTCTGGGGTTGGCAGGCGATCATCGTCGCCGCCGCCATCACCCTGCCGCTCGGCTTCACCCGGGGTAAGGAGTACGCCGAACTGATCTGGCCGATCAACATCGCCGTGGCGGTCATCTGGGTGGTGTTTGGCGTCAACTTCTTCTGGACGCTCGCCCGCCGCCAGGAGCGCAGCCTCTACGTGGCGATCTGGTTCTACATCGCGACGATCATCACCGTGGCGATGCTCTACATCGTCAACCACCTCTCGATCCCGACGAGCTTGGCGCACAGTTATCCGATCTTTGCCGGCGTGCAGGACGGTCTGGTGCAATGGTGGTACGGCCACAACGCCGTGGCGTTCTTCCTCACCACGCCGATCCTCGGCATCATGTACTACTTCCTGCCGAAGGCGGCGGAACGTCCGGTGTACAGCTACCGGCTGTCGGTGATCCATTTCTGGTCGCTCGTCTTCGTCTATATCTGGGCCGGCCCGCACCACCTGCTGAATACGGCGTTGCCGAACTGGCTGCAGATGCTGGGCATGACCTTCTCGCTCATGCTCTGGGCGCCTTCCTGGGGCGGCATGCTCAACGGCCTGCTCACGCTGCGCGGTGCCTGGAACAAGCTGCGCACCGATCCGGTGCTCAAATTCTTCGCCGCGGGCGTGACCTTCTACGGCATGGCCACGTTCGAGGGACCGCTGCTCTCGATCAAGTCGGTCAACGCGCTCGGGCACTACACCGACTGGATCATCGGACACGTGCACGCGGGCGCCCTCGGCTGGAACGGTTTCATGGCCGCGGGCATGTTCTACTGGCTGGCGCCGCGCCTTTGGAACAAGCCGCTGCATTCGCAGAGCCTGGCCAACCTGCACTTCTGGCTCGGGACCGTCGGCATCCTGCTCTACGTCGCCGCGATGTGGACCTCCGGCATCACCCAGGGTCTGATGCTCAGCGCCACGACCGACAATGGCACGGTGCTGGCGTATCCGAACTTCCTCGACACGCTCAACGCGATCCGGCCGCTCATGCTCATGCGCGTGATCGGCGGCGGGCTCTACCTCGTCGGCTGGCTGATCATGGCGTGGAATCTCTATTGCACGATCCGCGGCGCCCAGGCCGTCAACGGCACCGCCCGCGTCTTCGTCGAGGACACGCCGGCACACGAGGCGCCGGTCGGGGCGCTCGCGACCTTCCTCAATCCGCCGGTTGTCTTCTCCGCCCTCGGCACGCTCTTCGCCTGTGTCTGGCTCTTCGGCCAGGATGCGGTGCAGCTCGCCGGTCTGATCGGTACCGCCCTCTGCGTCATCGTGGCGTGGGTGCACTTCGAGTCGCGCGGCCGCCAGTGGGCCTCGTGGTACGACCGCCTGCTGGTCAGCGCGGCGCCGTTCACCGTCCTGACCTTCATCGCCGTCGCCGCCGGCGGCGTGATCCAGATTGTCCCGACCGTGTTGGTGAACAAGGCGGTCAACGTCGAAGACCGGCTCCAGGTGCCGTACACGCCGCTGGAGCTGGCCGGCCGCGATCTCTACGTCAGCGAGGGGTGCTACAACTGCCATTCGCAGATGATCCGCACGCTGGTGCCCGACGTCCTGCGCTACGGCGAGTATTCGCGCCTCGGCGAATCGATCTATGACCATCCCTACCAGTGGGGCTCGCGCCGCGCCGGTCCGGACCTCGCCCGGGTGGGTGGCAAGTATCCCAATATCTGGCACTATCGCCACATGGAGGACCCGCGCGCGATTTCCGCCGGTTCCAACATGCCGGCCTATCCCTGGATGGTGACCGATGCGGCTGACCTCGCCGCCCTGCCGGCGAAGATCCGCGTGCAGCGCACCCTCGGTGTGCCGTATCCGGAATGGACCGACGAGGAGATCGTCGCCTCCGCGGAAGCGCAGGGACGCGAGATCGCCGCCGACCTCCGCAACGCCGGCGCCTACGTGGCCCATGACCGCGAGATCGTGGCCTTGATCGCCTACCTCCAGAAGCTCGGCAAATCCGAGCCCGTGACGACGCAGGCTGCGTCGGCCCGCTGAACCGACCTCCGCTTCCCACCATGTTCCGTCGACTCATCCTCGAACACTGGACCGGCATTTTCACGCTGGCCGCGTTTGTCACCGCGCTCACGGTTTACCTCACCGTGTGCCTGCGCGCGCTGCGCATGCGGCGCAGCCAGATCGATCACTTCGCGGCCCTGCCGCTCCAGGACGAAACGGAGGACCGTCGCCATGACTGATCCGCGTGACCTCAAGGAGCCGGCCGAAGATTCCTTCCGGCCGCACGTGTACGACGGCATCCAGGAGTACAACAAGCGGCTGCCCAACTGGTGGCTGCTCACGTTCTACGGCAGCATCGTCTTCGCGATCGTCTATTGGTTCTACTTTGCGCAATCCGGTCTGCCGGTGCCCGATGGCAAGCGGGTCGATCTCGCGATGGCGAAGATCGAGGCCGCGAAGCTGGAAGGGAACCCGGTCACGGACGACGCCAGCCTCTGGGCGATGAGCCGCAACGCCGTCATGGTCGACGCCGGCCGGGTCACCTACAAGGCGACCTGTGCGAGCTGTCACGGCGAGACGCTTGCCGGCGCGATCGGCCCCAGCCTCGTCGATGCCACCTGGGTGCATGGCGGCAATCCGCTCGCGGTGAAGACGGTCATCGAGCAGGGCGTGCTTGTCAAAGGCATGCCGGCCTGGGGACCGGTCCTGGGGGCCCGCAAGGTGACGGAAGTCGTGGCCTTCGTGCTCAGCCACCATACGCCGCCAGCGGTCGCGAGTGCGGGCGCGGGCGCCGCCGCTCCGTGAAATGTCGCCGTCGATCAAGCCGCCCCGTCCGTCGCTCGATGCCGTCACCACCATCCGTGAAGACGGCTCGCGGCTCTTCCTGCATCCGGCCGATGCGCGAGGCGCCTTCACGCGCTGGCGCCGGGCGACGGGTTGGCTGCTGATCGCCATCTACCTGTCGCTGCCCTGGATTCCGGTCGGCGGTCATCCGGCGGTGTTCCTCGACGTGGCGCACCGGCGGTTCCACCTCTTCGGAGGCACGCTCGCGTTTCAGGACATCTGGCTGCTCTTCTTCCTCATCAGCGGCCTTGGCTTTGCCCTGTTTTTCATCACGGCGCTGCTGGGCCGGGTGTGGTGCGGGTGGGCCTGTCCCCAGACAGTCTTTCTCGACCACGTATATCGGCGGATCGAGCGCTGGATCGAAGGCGACGCCACGGCGCGGCGGGCCCTCGACACCGCGCCCTGGACCGCGCGCAAGGTGATCCGCCGGGGCGCGAAGCAGGTCCTCTTTGTGGTCGTCTCGGCCGTGATCGCGCACCTGTTCATCGCCTACTTCGTATCGATCCCGGAACTCTGGGCGATGATGCACGACGCCCCGGGCCGGCACTGGAGCGCGTTCGTCTTCGTCTTCGCCTTCACCGCCGTACTCTACTTCAACTTCGCCTGGTTCCGGGAGCAGCTTTGCATCGTGATCTGTCCGTACGGGCGCCTGCAGTCGGTGCTGATCGACGACCATTCGCTCGTGATCGGCTACGATGCGGGACGGGGCGAACCGCGCGGACCCCGGCCGGCGGGACTCAACGTCGACGCGCGGGGCCAGCCTCTGGGTGACTGTGTGGCCTGCAACCGCTGTGTGCAGGTTTGCCCGACCGGCATCGATATCCGGCAGGGGCTGCAGATCGAGTGCATCGGCTGCGCGGCCTGCATCGACGCCTGCGACGAGGTCATGACCAAGGTGAAGAAGCCCACCGGTCTGATCCGCTACGACTCGCTCGAAGGCCTCGCCGGCCGGATCACCCGCTGGCTGCGCCCGCGCACCCTGGTCTACGCCGCCCTGCTCCTCGTCGGCGCCGGTGTCGCCACGTGGGCGCTGTCGACGGTACGTCCGGCCAATGCCGGCGTCACCCGCATGGCCGGGGCGCCGTACTTCGTCGACGACGACCATGTGCGCAATCAGTTCCTCGTGCGCCTGGTGAACAAGCGCGATGAGGCGGTGCGGTTCACCGTGGCCCTGCCGGATGCGCCGGCGGCCTTGGTGCGTACGGGATTCGAGCAGCCGGTGGAGGTGCCGGGTCTCGGCGAGATCGTCACGCCGCTGGTGGTGCGCTTGCCGCGGTCCGCCTACGATGGCCGGTTTGCGCTGCGGGTGGTGGTGGCGGATGAGGCGGCAACGTTCCAGCTGGAGCGTACGATTGAGTTTGTCGGTCCCGATCCCGCCTTGCTGCGGGCCGAAGAGCGCGAACGCGCCGACCAGGAGGTCCATGAAACCGCGAAATGATCTTTCCCTCTGGGTGGGCGTCGGGGCGGCCTTCGCCCTGCTGCTGGCCTCCTGGATCATCCTGTTCGGTCTTGCGGCCGATCACCCGGTGCAATCCGTGCCGCTGGCGCCCGCGGCCGTGTCGGCCCAGCCGGACCGGCCCTGAACCCTTTCCGCAATGGAATTCGCCTCCCTGCAATCGCCCGCGGCGGCCCTGATGGCCGGACTGGTCACCAGCCTGCACTGCGCCGGCATGTGCGGTCCGCTGGCCTGCATGCTCTCGCCCGGCCGGGGCGAGCGGGTCGATGCGCAGACCGTGCATACTATCTATCACCTGTCGCGGCTGCTCGGATACGCCGCGCTGGGCGCGCTTGCGGGCGGGATCGGTCGCATGCCCCTCGGCCTGCTCGGCGGCGAGGCCGGGAAGTACCTGCCGTGGGTGCTGGTGCTCTTCTTCGTGGTGGTCGCCGCGCGCCTCGACCAGCGCCTGCCGCGCCTCGCCTGGCTGGGGCGGATCCAAGTGCGGCTGCAAGGCTGGCTGCGCGGTCGCTCGCGGGTGCGGGTGGCGGCGGTGATGGGGGCGGCGACGCCGCTGTTGCCCTGCGGTCCGCTGTATTTCCTCGTCGCGCTCGCGGCGCTCTCGGGGTCCGCCCTGCGTGGCGTGGAGTTCATGCTCGCCTTCGGGCTCGGCACCGTGCCGGTGCTCTGGCTGGTCCAGGCCAATGCGGGCTGGGTGCGCGGCCGCCTCACGCCAACCGGACTGCGCCGGACCCAGGCGACGCTGGCGCTCGTGACCGCCGCCGTGCTCACCTGGCGGCTGCGCGGCACGCTCGGTTTCGAAGGCCCTGACGCCGGCACCTTCCTCTGCTTCTGACCATGGCTGCGACCTTGATACCCGCGTTGGCCGATGCGCCCTCACCCCCGGTGGCCCGGGTGTGCCGGCATTGCGGCGCGCCGTCCCGTTCCGAGGAGTTCTGCTGTCCGGGATGCGCCTACGTGTTTCGCCTCGTGCATGAGCAGGGACTCGAGACGTACTACCGGATCAAGGACGCCATCACGCCGCCGGCCGACCCGGCGCTGCTCGAACCGCGCGACTACGGCTGGCTGGCCGAGGCGGCCACGGCGGCCACGGCTCGCGCCGGCGGACGTACGCCGTCCCTCGAGGTGGAGGTGCAGGGCCTTTCCTGCGCGGCGTGTGTCTGGTTGATCGAACGCATCTTTTCGCGGCAGGCCGGAGCGGGCCGGATCGACGTGAACGCGCAGACCGGGCGCATGCGGTTCAGCTGGGCGCCCGACGCGTTCGATGTGACGGGCTTTGCGCGGGCGTTGCAGTCCTTCGGGTACCTCGTGGGCCCGGCGCGCGCGGAGCGGCCGGAGGCGACGGAGAGCCGGGACCTGGTGCGGCGGATCGGCCTGTGCACGGCCTTTGCGATGAACGTGATGCTGTTCACCCTGCCGACCTATTTCGGCATGGAGGCGGGCTTCACCTACGCGCGCCTCTTCAGCACGCTGTCGCTGCTCTTTGGCACACTCAGCCTGCTGGCCGGCGGCGGCTACTTTCTCGTGCGGGCGGTTCGGGCCCTGCGCCTCGGCGCGTTGCACATCGACCTGCCGATCGGTCTCGGAATCACGGGTGCATATGCCGGTTCCTTCTACGGCTGGCTGAGCGGGCGGGAGGAGTACGTGTACTTCGATTTTGTGAGCGGGTTCATCCTGCTCATGTTGGTCGGACGCTGGGCGCAGGTTGCGGCGGTGGAACGGAACCAGCGCCGGTTGCTCAGTCGGCAACCGACTCCACTCGGCGTAACAGTCGAGGGGCCGGACGGACGGCGGACCGAGGTGGCGGCAGAGGCCCTGGCTCCGGGCATGACGTTTCTGGCCGTCACGGGACGGACTCTCCCGGTCGAGGCAAAACTACTTTCGGCCGAGGCCACCTTCAGCCTGGCGTGGATCAACGGCGAATCCGATCCGCGTGTGTTCCATGCCGGACAACGCATCCCGGCGGGGGCGGTTCCGCTGGACCGGTCGGACGTTCGGTTAGAAGCGACGCAGGGCTGGGGCGAATCGTTGCTGGCCGAGTTGCTGGCTCCCTCGGAGCGGCGCGAACACCGCCACCGGCTGGTGGAACGCATCATCCAGGCGTATCTCGTGGCCATCCTTGGCATCGCTGCGGCCGCCGGCATCGGCTGGTGGCTGCTGTCGGGCGACCTCGTGCACACCGGGGCGGTCGTGACGGCAATTCTCGTCGTGTCGTGCCCCTGTGCGCTCGGCCTGGCGATTCCGCTGGCGGATGAGATGGCCACGGTGGCCCTGCGCCGGCGAGGGGTCTTTGTGCGGGCGCCCGACCTGTGGCCGCGGCTGGCGAAGATTCGCAAGGTGGTGTTCGACAAGACCGGCACGCTCACGCTTGAGCATCCGCAGCTGCGCAATCCGGCGGCCGTGGCGGCGTTGGACGCGGACGCGCGGTCTGCCTTGCTCGCGTTGGTCCGCGACAACCCCCATCCGGTCAGCCGTGCGCTGCACGAGGCCGTGCTCGCGCTCGGACCGGTCGAGGCGGCGGGCGGAACGGTGGCGGAGACAGTTGGCGCAGGGGTGCGCCTTGGGCCGTGGACGCTCGGACGTCCCGGTTGGGCGGACATGGGCGGTGCGGCGGGCCCGGACGCCGGGACGGTGCTGGCCCGCGACGGCCGGGTGGTGGCGGTGTTCGACTTGGTGGATACGCCCCGGCCCGGTGCGGCGGAGGAGATTGCCGCGCTGCGCCGTCGGGGGCTCGCCATTCACGTGCTCAGTGGCGATCGGCGCGAAAAGGTGGCGGCGCTGCTGGGCGCGCTGGGTCTGCCGGCGCACCAAGGGGCAGGGGAACTCTCGCCGCGCGGCAAGGCGGCCTGGCTGGAGGTCGAGGGAGCTGACGAGGCCCTGATGCTCGGCGACGGCGCCAACGACAGCCTCGCCTTCGATCGCGCGCTCTGTCGCGGCACGCCGGTCGTGCACCGCGGGCTGCTCTCGGAGAAGGCGGATTTCTATTACCTCGGCCGGGGCATTGCCGGCATCCGCGCGCTCTTCGAGGTCGATGCGGCCCGTCGCAGCACCGGGGTGGCGCTGCTGGTCTTCATGGTCGCCTACAACCTGGCGGCGGTCGGCCTCGCCGTGAGCGGCCACATGAATCCGCTGTTCGCCGCGGTGCTGATGCCGCTGAGCTCGCTGGCGACGCTGGCGATCGTCGGCATGGGGATGCGGCGGGTGTGGGGACGGTGAGACGATCCGGCGGATCGGACAGATCCGTCGTTAAAGCTAACCCAAGCCTTTCGGGATCGCGGCGGTGAGCACGTGCGGTTCGGCGGAGGTCACGACCACATTGTCCTCGATGCGCACGCCGCCGAGGTGCTGGTGCTGGTCGACCAGCATCCAGTTGACGTCGTCGCGGTACCGTTCGCGCCGGGCGGGATCGTTGAGCAGGGCGGGGATGAAGTAGAGTCCCGGCTCCACTGTGATCACGTACCCTGGGGCGAGCGGCAGATCGGTACGGAGCGTCTGGAGCGAGGCGCGCGGGTCTTTCTCGCGGCCGGGCAGGGTCCCGCTCGCATCGCGCACGCCGAGCCCGACGAGATGGCCGAGACCATGGGGGAAGAAGAGCGTGTGCGCGTCGCGCTCGACCAGCGCGGCCGGGTCGCCGCGCAGCACGCCCATCGCGACCAGGCCGGTGACGAGGTCGAAGGCGCACTGGAGGTGGAGGGCCTTCCACTCCGCCCCGGCGACGCAGCGGGTGATGGTTTTCTCCTGTGCGGAGAGCACGGCGTGGTGCAGGTCGCGTTGAAAGGCGGAGGCGCGACCGTCGGCGGTGTAGGTGCGGGTCACATCGCAGACGTAGCGGTCGATCTCCGCCCCGGCGTCGATCAGGATGAATTCGCCTGGCTGGGCAGTGCGGGCGGAGGGCTCGAAGTGGAGACCGGCGGCGTTAGGGCCGGTGCCGACGATTGTGCCGTAGCCCGTGCGGTGCGCGCCGGCGCGGTAGAACGCCGCCTCGAGTTCGATCTGCAGCGCGCGTTCGCTCACGCCGGAGCGCAGCAGGGGCGTGACGGCGGCGAAACCCGACGCGGTCGCCGCGGCGGTCCGGCAGAGCAGGGTGAGTTCGGCGGCGTCTTTCGGACGGCGGGCGTGCAGGTAATGCGGTCGCAGCGTGGCGCTGCGCGCGAGGTCGATGTCGACGCCGCGCACCGGGGCGCCGAGCAGGACGCGGGCGCGGCCAGTGCGCTCGTTGAGCCACGATTTGAACAACGCGAGCGGCGTGCCCGGAGGCTGGGTGCGGCCCTCCCAGATCCGTTCGCTCTCGGTCACATCCGGCACGAAGGAGACCCAGCCGGAATCGGGGCCGGACCGCGGATCGTAGGCCACGACGCCGCCGCGGCATTCGAGGCCCGTCAGGTAGAAATAATCGGCGTGGGCGCGAAACGGGTAGGTCTGGTCGGTGCCCTCGGGGAGCGGCACGGGTTCGCCTGCGCCCACGAGCAGGATGGCATCATCGAGGGGCAGGGCGGCGGCCACGCGGGCGCGTCGCGCCCGCAGGACCTCGTCGGGGAAGCTCATGCCGGCAGGCTGAAACAAGGCGGCGTCACCGGCAAGGCGTCAGAAGGCTGCCAGGCCTCAGCGTCTTTTCTTCGCGCCTTTCTTCTTGGCGGGCGGCACGACGAGCACCGGGCAGGTGGCACGTTTAAGCACGCCATGCGTGGTGCTGCCCACGAGCAGGTCGTAGAGGGCAGTGTGGCCGTGGGAGCCCATGACGATGTAGTCGGCCTTGAGGCGGTCGGCGGTCTCGAGGATGCCGGAGACGGCGGCGCCGTTGATCTGCACCACGCGGGCCTCGGCCCCGTCGGACTTCAGGTTGTCGGCGAGGTGGGAGAGCTGGCGGGCGGCCGCCTTCTCGCTGACGGCGAGGATTTCCTGAACGTTCTCCATCGCGAGCCCGTAGTCGCTGGTGACGATGGGAGGCTGGACGACATGGAGCAGGACGATCTTGCCCTCCGTGGCCTTGGCGAGTTCGAGGGTGGCTTCGATCACGCGCGCCGTGGCGGCGGAGAAGTCCACCGGGGTAAGGATGGTTTTCATGCGATGAAACTAGCTGAATCCGGGTGATTTGGCTACGCATACCTTGCCACCCACCGGCCGGATTTTGCCCCGGGAACACGCCGAGAAAAAGCGCTTGCTTCCCCCGGAGCCATGCGGCTTGTTGTCCCTTCCTTAGACGGGCTGTAGCGTAGCCTGGTAGCGCGCTTGCATGGGGTGCAAGAGGTCGTGAGTTCGAATCTCACCAGCCCGACCATTTTCCCCGAAAACGGCTTTTGTCCGCGGATAAAGGCAAATCATCCTCCCAACCGGGAAAACGGGTTGCACCGAGGGCGGTCAGGCGGCTTACACGCGGGCTACAATGACGCCTGCGCCTTCTCACCGCCCGCCTTGGACCGACTGGATCGGGCCGGTTGCGCTCATGGCAATCATCGCGCTGGCATCGTCGCGCTCCACCGTGGGCGGGCCGGACCTGCCGTACTTTGACAAGGTGACCCACTTCCTCGTCTACGGTCTGCTGGGCACGCTCTTCGTCCGCGTTCGCGCCTTGCGGACCTGGCCGCTGCTCGGCGCGGGCTGGGCCGTGGTGTTGGCTTCCGGTTACGGGGTGGTCGACGAGTTCCACCAGAGTTTCACGCCGGGGCGGTACGTCGAGCTGGCCGACTGGGTGGCCGACACGCTCGGGGCGACCCTCGCCGTCACGCTCTACGTCCGCTGGCCGGCCTACCGCCGCCTGCTCGAATTCCAGGTGGCGCGGCCCGCGCCGGCGCGGCTTGAGTCAGCGCGGTCAACCCTGCCAGATAAGGTCCCATGAATCTCGCCGAGGCCTCCGAACGCGTCGCCCGTCTGCGCGCTGAAATCGAACGCCATGACGCCCGCTACTACCGCGAGGCGATGCCGGAGATCACGGACGCCGAGTACGACCGCCTGAAGCGCGAGCTGGCCGGCCTCGAGGCGCAGTTTCCCGAGCTCGCCAGCACCGCCTCGCCGACCGAGCAGGTGGGCGACGACCGCACCGAGGGCTTTGTCACCTACCGCCATCGCGAGCGGATGATGAGCCTGGACAACACCTACTCGGAGGAGGAGCTGCGCGAATTTCATGCCCGTCTGGTCAAACTGCTGGGACGCGAGGCGCTGCGTTACGTCGTGGAGCCAAAGGTCGACGGGCTCGCGGTCAGCCTCACCTACGAGCGCGGCCGCCTGGTGCGAGCCGTCACGCGCGGCAACGGGATCGAGGGCGACGACATCACAGCGAACGTGCGCACCATCCGCAGCCTGCCCGAGACCCTGGCCGTGCTGCCGGACCGTGTGATGCCCGAGGTGATCGAGATCCGGGGCGAGATCTACATGACGCTGGCCGAGTTCGAGCGCATCAACCGCCAGCGCGAGGAAGCCGGCGAGCCGCTCTACGCCAATCCGCGCAACCTTGCCGCCGGCACAATCAAGCAGCTCGATCCGCGCGAGGTGGCGGCGCGCAAACTCGAGATCGTGTTGTACGGCATCGGTTACGCCGAGCCGGCGCAGGTACTGCCGGTGACGCAGGCGGGCTACCACGAGCTGGTGAAGGCGTGGGGGCTGCCCACGGTGGAGAAATTCTGGACCGCCGACGGCATCGACGCGGTTTGGGCGGCGGTGCTCGAACTCGACCGGATGCGCGACCGCTTCGCCTATGCGACGGACGGCGCGGTGGTGAAGCTCGACGCCATCCCGTGGCAGCGCGAGGCCGGGGCGACCTCGAAATCTCCCCGCTGGGCCATGGCCTACAAGTTTGCGGCGGAGCAGGCCGAGACGGAGCTGCTCGCCATCACCATCCAGGTCGGACGCACGGGTGTGCTGACGCCGGTGGCAGAACTTGCGCCGGTCCAGCTTGCCGGCACGACGGTTTCGCGGGCCACCTTGCACAACCGCGACGAGATCGCGCGGAAGGACATCCGCGTGGGCGACTTCGTTCGCGTGGAAAAGGCCGGCGAGATCATCCCGGCGGTCGTGAGCGTGAACACGGCGCGCCGGCGTCCGCAGTGCACCCCCTACGCCTTTCCCGAGACCTGTCCGGTCTGCGGTACGGGCGTGGTGCAGCTCGAGGGCGAAGTCGCGCTGCGGTGTCCGAACTACGAGTGTCCGGTGCAGGTGCAGCGGCGCGTGCAGCACTTTGCCTCGAAGGCCTGCGTGGACATCGACGGGCTGGGGACGGCGATGGTCGAGGCCCTGGTGAACAAGGGCTGGGTGCGCAGCATCCCCGACCTCTACCGCCTGCGGCGCGACCAGTTGCTGACGCTCGGCAAGAACGTGGAGAAATCGACAGGCAACCTGCTCGCGGCGATCGAAACGAGCAAACATGCCGAGCTCTGGCGGTTCGTGCACGGCCTCGGGATTCCGCACGTCGGGGCGGCGGCGGCGAAGGACCTCGCGAAGGTGTTTGGCAGCCTCGAGGCGCTGGCCGAGGCGAAGTTCGACGACTTCATCGGCGAGAAGAAGACCAGCCGCATCGAAGGCATCGGCGAGACCATGGCGCTCGCCATCATCGATCACTTCAACGATCCGCGGAACCGCACGCTGATCGCCGAACTCGCGTCCCTCGGCGTCGCCCCGACGGCGCCGACCGCCGGCGGTCCCAAAGGCACGGCGTTGGCGGGCAAGACCTTCGTGCTCACGGGCACGCTGCCCACCCTGACGCGCGAAGCGGCCGCGGCGATGATCGAGGCCGAAGGCGGCAAAGTGAGCGGGAGCGTGAGCAAGAAAACCCACTACGTGCTCGCGGGCGAGGAAGCCGGATCGAAGCTCGAAAAGGCGAAGTCGCTTGGCGTGCCCGTAATCGACGAAGCGGAGTTCCGGCGGATGCTCGCGGGCGGCTGAATACCCGGACTTAATCATCCGTTGCTTTCGAGCAGTATACCGGACGCAAACCTATGAAACCGCTTCTAGCAGCAGCTTGGATGTTTCTCGTTAGTCTACCAACCTCCGCTGCCTCACTGGTGCTAAATGAGAATGGCACCCTTGTTTTTGCAGTAAAGGTCCCGGAGTCGCGGTTTGTTTTTAGTTCGGTTTCGCAGGCTATAGTGCCGATTTCGCTCTTGGTAGATGGTTTAGTGAAGGAACCCCAAGTGGTTCAAAGTTCATTCGTAGGAGGAGGTGTGCAGCGTTGTTCACCGGGGGTGGAGCGCTTATTCATGAGCATGACTCCAGACCAGGCCCTGATCTTCCTGCGCCCGGCCCATATGGATGGCGGAAAGGTTGTTGCTTACGAAATCGACGAGAACTTCAAAGTGCTCGAGATGCGCTACAGAGTGGCCTATCCTGACGGCACCTTGGGCGAAGAGCAGACAATCCAAGTGTCGCGAAATGGAGCTGATCCGTGTCAAGCAGGTGGATTCTTCGCGATTGAAGAGACACGCGAGGTACGTGAGGAGGTTAATCGAATCTTTGGGGTGTCAAGGGATGCATGTCCGGAGGAGCTTTTAGAGAGCATTCAAGGATCTTTCCCAACAGGCATGCCGCTCCGCCGCTTGATTGAAGATATAGATCGTCTTGCCGCGAGGTCGAAGCTTCCTGTTCGGCGCCTCATGCGGGATAGTACAAACTCAGTTCCTGCCTCTCCCGTACTTCGTTTCGAAGACAGAGATGGGGTGTACGGTATCGACCTCGCCTTTTGGCTGGATGCCGAGCAGCGACTGGCAAACTTTTCTTACATCTGGCGGAGGTCTGATTGGCCAGTGTTTGCGAAGGGTGCGTTGGCTGATTGAGTAGTCTCAAACACCTTCCGTCTGGCGATCGTAGAAGAGCCGTCGGCCGGTAAGGTCGTTGATGGCTGAGCGGAGGATGCGAAACTTAATTCAAATCGAACCCGGAGCTGCTTCTTCGCATCCGACCAGTTCACCACTTCTTCATTTCCGGAGACGAGGCCTTCCTAAGGCACGCGGAGCGCATCACGATGCGAGTCGGGCGACTCAACCGCGCCGTCGTCTAACGAGAGACCCGCCCTGATAGCCTCCATTAGTGTAATTTTTGCGAGACGACACTTTTGGGCTAGCTCAGCCGAGCTCATGACTGAGGAGCTATCGCGATGAGCCAGATTGGGAACTCGGATTTCTGGACGACCGACTTCCGATTACCGACCTCTCCTGTCGCTCCGTTTGCCGCGGCATACCGAGTTTGGGCAGACTATTGTACCGTGATGAGAGCCCGGGCAGGAGTCTAACGCTGAGGCGCGGAAGTGAGCGCAACGAAGGCTTGGCCAGCCGGTGGGGCTCTCTCTGCGTCCTCCCCGGCTCTGCGTTAAACTCCCTCCACCGGCCGTTCAGTCGAACGGCACTGGCAGGGCGGGCACGGCCGGGGGCGGGGCCGGCTCGGGCGGGGCTGATGGTGTATCCGCCGGTTGGACACGCGGGGCGGTGGCGCCGTTGACCCACCGGCTGTCGATCATGAGCGTCTTGGCCTTCTCCGGCAGCCCGCGTTCGTGGCGCAGGAGCTGGCCGGCGAGCAGGTCGATCGCGCAGGCGCCGATGCTGGTCGCATCCTGGTAGATGCCCGCGACGGTGCCGTCGGTGGTGGCGAGATTGAGATCGGCGTAGGCGACCTGGCCGGGGACCTTGAGGCCGGCGCGGCGCAGCCAGGTGGCGATGTTGGGATCGGTGCCGATGACAGCGTCGACCCGGGCGCGTTTGACCCAGGCGAGGAGGGACGCCTCATGCAGTTCGTCGGGCCGGTAGATGAGCGTGTCTTCGACGAGACCGGCGGCCTGCATTTCCAGCAGATAGCCGGCCGTCCACAGGCCGTTGACGCGCTGGTGGAAGTCGGTGGTGAGGGCGAGGCCGATGCGCCGGCGTCCGGCGGCGTGCAGGCAGGCGACGGCGAGGCGGGCGGAGGCGCAGTGGTTGTCGGTGGCGCGGTGAAGGCGCGGTCCGATCAGGGTGTAGGCCACACCGACCGAGGAGAATTTTTCCCAGGGGAGGGGAATCGACTCGGGCTTGGGCAGGGGGGAGACGACCAGTCCGGTGATGCCACGGGCGACGAGAATGTCGCCCAGCCGTTGCGCGTTGCGGTCGGCGTCACCGAGCCAGAAGTGTTCGAGGTGATAGCCGGCGGCGGCGGCACGGGCCTGGGCGCCCTCGAAGCAGCGGCGGAAGAACGGCTCGCGTTGCCAGCCGTCGCGTCGGGCGTGGCCGGTGATCCAGGCGAGGGTGACGCGGTCGGCCGGCGGCTGGCCGGCGCGGATGGCGGTCATGACCTCGGCGAGCAGCGGATTGGGTTTCCAGCCGAGCCGGGTGGCGATCTCCTGCACGCGGGTGCGCGTGGCGGCCGGGATGCGCGGGTGGTTGCGCAGGGCCATCGAGACCGTGGCGCGCGAGACGCCGGCTTCCTCGGCGATCCGCCCGAGGGAGGCGGTGCTGGCGTGGCGACGCATGACGGATCAGGCCGTGACGGTGCGGGAGTGGGCGCCGAACTGGCGGCGGATGGCGCCGGCGAGGTCGTGGGACTTGAGAGGCTTGGTGATGTAGTCGTCCATGCCCGCGTCGAAGCACAGCTGCCGGTCGCCCTGCAGGGCGTTCGCGGTCAGGGCGATGATGCGGGGCTGGCGTTCCGCGGGCAGCATCCGGCGAATCTGGCGGGAGGCCTCAAATCCATCCATCTCGGGCATCTGCAGGTCCATGAGGATGAGTTGGTAGTCCCGGGCCGAGACGCTGGCAAGCGCTTCGAGCCCGTTGCCCACGGCGTCCGCGCGATAGCCCAGCTGCTCGAGGAAACGCAGGGCGACCTTCTGGTTGACCGGGTTGTCCTCGACGAGTAGGACGCTGAGCGGGATCTCCTCGCCGAGCGAGCGGGCGGGGCTGGCCTCGGCCTCCGCCGTGGCGGGATCGATCGGACTTTGCAGCAAGGTCTGCAGGCTGCGCACGAGGGCGAGGGTGCGCAGGGGCTTGCCGACGGTGGCGAGGCGACCGAAGGGGAACGGCGTCTGGGCTGACGGGAATCCGGCGGGTTGCAACATCAGCACCGGGATCGGCTGGGTGGCGAACCGGGCGCCGAGGCTGGAGCCGGCCTCGCCGGTGAGCAGGGCGACGTCGATGAGCACGACGGCCGGCTGGAAGTTGCCATCGAGCAGCGTGAGCGCCTGTTCGGGCGAGGTGGCGGCGACGAAGGTGACGGCCCAGTGCTGGAAGAGCAGCTCGAGCCGGCGCACGGTGACCGGGTTGTCGTCGACGCAGAGGATGGCGCGGTTGCGCAGCGCTTCCGGCGTCGGGGGCAGGCCGCTTCCGGCCGGGGGGCGTGCCGCCTCGGTCAGGATGGTGAAGATGAAGCGCGAGCCCTTGCCGGGCGTGCTTTCCACCCGGAAGCTGCCGCCCATCAGGGCGCACAACCGGTGACAGATCGCGAGGCCGAGGCCGGCGCCGCCGTACTTGCGCGCGTGCGAGGCGTCGAGCTGGCTGAACGGCTGGAACAGGCGCCCGAACTGATCCTCGGCGATGCCGATGCCCGTGTCCTGCACGGTGAACTCGAGCATCTGCCGTCCGGTCGGCACCACTGCGTCGGGCACGGCGCGCACGGTGACGTCGATGCAGCCGCCCGGGGTGAACTTGACCGCGTTGTTGACGAGGTTGACCAGCACCTGGCGGAGGCGGCTGATGTCGCCCAGGATCCACGGCGGCACGCCGGGTTCGATCACGTAGGCGAGCTCGAGCTTCTTGCCGCCGGCCTCGTCGGAGAGCAGGTCCAGGGTGTCCTCGATGCAGGTGGCGATCTCGAACGGCAGGTGGTCGAGCTCCATGTGGCCCGACTCGATCTTCGAGAAATCGAGAATGTCGTTGATGATGCCGAGCAGGTGTTCGCTGCTGCCGCGGATCGTGTTGACGAACTCGCGCTGCTGCTGGGTAAGGCCGGTGTCGAGCAGCAGGCTGGTCATGCCGATGACGCCGTTCATCGGCGTGCGGATCTCATGCGACATCGAGGCGAGGAATTCGCTCTTGGCGCGCGAGGCGGCGTCGGCCTCGAGCTTGGCGCGGCGCAGGGCCTGCTCGGTTTCGACGCGGGCGGTGATGTCCGCCAGCATGGCAATGAAGGTCTCGACCTCGCCGACCTCGTTGCGCACGGGCTGGATCTCGAGGTGAAGGTGATACTTGCGGCCCGACTTGGTGTAGTTGACCACGTCGCAGCTGTGGCCCTCGCCCCGGGCCATGGCGCTGCGGATGCGACGCACGGTACGCGCGCTGGTTTCGGGCCCGATCATGAACGTCGCCGGGTTGCGCCCGCGGATCTCGTCGAGCGTGTACTCCATCACGCGGGTGAAGCTATCGTTGACCCACTCGATCGCGCCGGCCTGCGAGCAGATGAGCACGAGGTTGTCGGTGCGGCTCGCCACGAGGGAGAGCTTGCGGGTCGTGGCCTGGCTGACGCGCAGGGCGTCCTCGGCGGTGCGCCGGGCGGTCACGTCGCGCAACGTGCCCACGATGCGTGCGGCGCGCTGCTGCTCGTCGCGCAGCTCGATCAGGGCCCGGTCATGCAGCCAGCACCAGGATCCGCGGGCGGTGCGCACGCGGTACTCGGGCTCAATCACGGCCTCGAGGCCGGCAAGCTGGCGGCCGACCGCTAGCGTGTACGCGGGCAGGTCCTCCGGGTGAATGAGGGCGGTCCAGTCCTCGGGCCGGGGGCCGACGGCGGACGGCGCGTAGCCGAGAATCTGGAGCAGGCTGGCGCTGTGGGTGAGCTCGTTGCGTTGCACGTCCCACTCGTAGAAGGCGACGGACGTGGCCTGGAGGGTGAGGTTGAGCCGGGACTCGGTGGCGGCGACGCGTCCTTCGAGACGCACGGCGACCGCCTGTTGCTGTTCGGCCTCGCGCCGGACGCGTTCGCGCTGGCCCAGCAGGCGGGCGCACCAGGCGAGGGCGGCGCTGGCCACGATGCCGAGGGCGGCGACGGCATCGGCGACGAAGCCCACGTCGGCATCGGAGGTCTCCTTCAGCAGCCAGGCGCGCACGCCTTCGCGAAAGAGCAGGGAGCCCGAGGCGCCGGCGGCGAAGAGCGAGACCTGATTCCACCGGGAGGGACCGGCCGGCCGGTCGAAGGTCGGGGTGCGCAGCAAGGCCACGCCGGCACTGAGCAGACCGAGCAGCCAAAGCCATGTCGTCAGCACCGGATGCGGGGGCGCAATCCGCGCCGCCACGCCGTGCAGGCCCGGGATGTCGGTGATCCACGACACGAGCACGAAAACCGCCAGTCCGAGCGCAGCCCATCCCGCCGCCACGAACAAAGGTTCGGGCCGGACAGTCCGGAAACGGAGGCTGGCGCGTGACATAGGGGCTAACCCCTATAAAGCCGCCGGCGCCCGGGGCCGGCAACGGTTTCCTGACCCACTACGTAGTTTCCCTACTGCGGCGGCCGCTCGTCGGTGGGAACAGCCGGCGTTGGCGGCGTCGGCGAGTCCGGGGCAGGGGTGCTCGGCGCCGGTGTCGGAGCAGGTGCCGTCGGCGTGGCGGAGGTCGCGTCGCTGCCGGTCAGGGCGCGGAAGAAGCTGGTCGGTCCGTAGACGAATGCCCACGACGGGTTGTCGATGCGACCGGTGAGGTTCACCTCGAGCACGGACGACAGAGGGGCGAGCACGGTGCCGAGGGCGGTGCCGAGCAGGCTGCGACTTTCCTCGAAGGGGTAGACCTTGGTGACGAACTCCAGCTGCTTATCCTCCATGTGGTAGGTGCCCGAGGCCTCGATCGCAGCCCGCGGACCGCTGATCCGGACGAGGGGGAAGACGAGCGACGATCCGGCCAGCGCGAAACTGGCCTGGGCGTTGTCCAGCTGCAGCGTGCTGTAGTTGAGCAGGGTGCGGCGCAGGAGGGTGGAGAGCACGCCCAGCAGGTTGATCTCGCCGAGGTTGGCGTCGGTGATGCGGGCGTTGCCCGAGCCGTCGAAGCTGCGCAGGTTGTCGGCGAAGCCTTTGGCCGAGAGCGTGAGGTCGAGGCGGCCGCTGGCGATCTGCTGCTGGAACCGGCTCTGCGGTGTGGGCGGCACGCCGGCGCGGCGGGCGCTGAACTCTTCCACGATGCGGATCGCCTCGCCGACCTTGCCGCCGTCGAGGCGGGCGTCGAAGGTCAGCCGGCGCGACGGACCGGGACCGCTCAGTTCGCCGGCGCCCCGCACCTCGCCTTCGGCAAAGCCGGCCACGACGTCGTCGACCAGAATCCGTTCGCCGGCGACGAGCGCGCGGAACGACAGCCGGGAGAGCGGAAAATCGAAGAACGTCATCGCGGCCTCGGTCCGGCCCTCGATCTTCAGGTCGGCCCGCGTGCCGTCCGGCGAGGCCGGACCGCTCAACCGACCCTCCACCTTCACCTCCGGCGGGGCGGTGAAACGATACGGCTCGGTCAGCGCGACGACCTCTGGTCCGGCGAGCTGCGCCGCGAGGTCGGCCGGAAGGTTGCTCTCCATGGCAACGTCCATCCATGCCAGCGCCCGGGCCTCCAGATCCTGGTTTCGGGTGAAGCGGCCGCGGGCGGTCCGGCCGTCGCGCACGGCGCGAAAGGCCAGGCCGTCGTAATAGCCCGGCCGGATGAACAGGCGTGTTGACACCTCGTCGAGGGCGACGCCACGCAACCCGGCGTTGCGTCCGTGGGCGCCGACAAAAACCGTGGTCAGCTCCGGCCGCCCCCAGCGGCCCGCGACCTCGACGTTGGCCTCGGGCGTGCCGCGGCTGAAGTCGAAGGTGGACCAGAACCGGGGCCACCAATCGCGGAACCAGCCGTTGATGTCGGCGGGCTGGAGACTGCCCTCGAGCAGGAACCGAAAATCGTTCGTCGCCGTATCCATCGTGTAACGACCGTGGGCAAGGCTGGACGGCGTGCGCAGCTCGATGTCGTCGACGGACACGGTCGTGCCGCTCCAGGCGAACCGGCCGCGGACGCCGTTGAGGGCGACGTTGCGCGCCACGACCGGTCCGGTGACGAGGTCGCCGGAGGCGGACAGCAAACGGGCCTGGTCGCCGAGGACCAGACGGACCGCGACGTGCGGGGCCTGATCGTAGGCGACCAGTTGCACCAGCCGGGGGCTGGCCCGGGTGGCGAGACGCTGGAAGAGCGACCACGGCAGGTCGCCCGCGGCGGCGATCTCGCCGGCTCGGGTCAACGGGTCGAGCTCGGCCGCAAACGTCCATGATGCGTCGTCGAGCCCGGCGGAAATCGCCGCCTGCCAGCGCCGGTCGGGCGCCGGCCGGAGCGAGATGGCGACGGGGGTCGCGGTGAATCCCTGCGCGGACAGGCGCGAGGCCTCGATCTCGACGGCACGAGGTTCGATCCGCCGATCCGCGGCGAGCCAGCGGGCGTCGAGGCGGAGCTGGAGTGCGCGGACGGAGGTGTCCGTTCCCAGCGTGGCTGCAGTGGCGGCGACGCGCAGGCTGAGCTCGCGATCGCCCGGCACGCGCAGGGGTTGGCGGGTTACCCAGCGCGGCTGCGTGAGCTGCAGGGCCGCGGGCAGGCCGAAACGGCCGGCATCGAGGGTCAACGCGTCGGCCTGCAGCCGGGCTGCGACCGTGGCGATGCGTTCTGCGTCGGGCGTGAAGACGAGATCGAGCCGTGGCGATTCCAAGGCGGCGAGCTCGGCGGTGAACGCGGCGGCGCGCCGGGCGGCATCGAGGTAGAGGCGAAGCACCTCGTCGAGGACGGGCAGGGACTGCGGCCGGGCGGGCGGAAGGGTGAACGCGCCCGTGGCGGTGAGCTCAAGATTCGCCATGCGGGCGCTGGCCTCGACCAGATCGAAGGTCGGGTCGTCTTCGCGGAAGCGGAGCGTGGCGTAGAGCGAGCGCACGACGGGCTCGGCCCGGCCGCTCGGCGAGAGCATGGCCGGCACCCGCAGATCGACGCCGGCAGCGCGCACCTCGGTGAGCTCGACGTCGCGGATCAGCAGATCCCACGGGTCGAGCCGCACGTAGAGATGATCGGCGGTCAGGAGGGCATCGCCGAGCGTGGTCGAGTGCAGCTGCACGCCCTCGACGAAGACGTGTCCGGTCGGGTCAAACCGCGCGCGTTCGAACTCCAGGCGCAGCCCCGAGGCGCTGAGGCGGGCGGAGATCTCGCGCAGCACAAAGCGGGGCACGGCCAGCTCGTGGGCGGTGGCGATGTACACCTGCACGCCCAGCGCGATCACGAGGAGCAGCCAGACGGACCACAGGGCAAAGGACCCCACGCAGCGGCCGCAAAAGCGAGACCCCTCCCAGCAGGCCTTGAGCAGACGGTTCATGGCATGGCTTGCACGCGCACCCTCGCAGCCTCACGGCACGGGTGTAGGCGCTGGCGTGGGCGCGGGCGGCGGCAGGCTGGCGGGCGGTCCTGGGTCGCGCGGGCCGTACACGAGGGTCCACAGCGCATCGAGCAAGGGTTGTCGGGCCTCGAAGACCACGCCGCCCTGCAGGTCCGGCGAGCCGGCGAGTTGGGTCGATCCGCCCAGGCGTTCGCTGAAATAGAGGGATGACGTCGTGGCCGCGCCGCCATCGCCGCCCACGAGGGCCAGGGTGGCGTCGAGGCGGTAGGCCCAGACGGTTTCTTCGCCGTTGATCGGGATGGTGGCGGGGAACCCGTCGATCACGAACGCGTGGGCGCGCAAGGTGCGCAGTTCGTCGCGCAGCGCGAGCAGGGCCTGACGGCGCGGCTCGGTCTCGCCGGCCACGGCCGCCTCCCAGGTCTGGTCGCCGTTGAGCGTCAGTTGGTAGAGCACGGACGAATCGGCATTCCGGCGCAGCGTGATGCCCGTGATGCGCGCCCCGGCGGGCAGGTCGCGCAGGACGCGCTCGCGGTACACGCGGGGGACGACCGGTGTGGCGCGGAGGATGAGCGGTTCGACGAGGAAGACCGAGTCCTGGTTGGCGAGCTTGGCGTAGATCAGGTCGTCGCGGCCAGCGGAGGCGCCGAGCAGCAGGGTGACGGTCGCCGGGGCGGCCTCGGGACCGCCGGCGAGGGACAAGGTAATGACGCGCTCGGCCTGGCGCGGGGTGGCAAGGCCCCAAGTCTCGAGGTCGGGCGCACCGGGGGCATCGGTGAGGAATTCGCGGGCGGACAAGGCCTGCAGATGCAGCAGCAACCGTTCGACGATCTCGCGATCGGCCGGCACGGGGGCGGAACCGTTGCCCTCGCTGCGGCGGATCATCTGCCAGGCGGTACCGCCGGCGCCGGCGTCGAGGCGTTGCAGCGACAGTTCGGGCAGGCCCGGTGCGGACAGGGAAACGGACGTGATGGTGCGCTGCTCGAGGTCGAGGATGCGGCGGTCGCGCAGTTCGACCTGCGCATTGCGCAAGGTCTTGAGCAGGACGGCGGGTACGGCGACGGAGAAGACCGGGGAGCGGTCCTCGAGCTCGTTCTCGAGTTTGGCGTGCAGTTCGAAATCGGGTTCGGCGTTCGGGTCCTCGGCGACGGGCAGGCGTCCGATCTCCGAGCCGAGCAGCAGGGTCTCGCGGCGGTTGTTGCCTTCCAACGTGACGCGCAGCGCGCGCGGGCCGAGGCCGGCCTTTTCGGCGAGTTCGCGGTTGCCGCGTTCGGTCCCGAGGAAGGTGCGGGTTTCGAGGGCATTGAGCCGGTTGATCGTGAGCTGCACCTCCGTGCGGTTGGCGCGGGCGATGATCGGGTTCTCGAGCATCCAGCGGTCGCCCTCGCCGCGGCGCACGCGCGTCCGGAGGTTGGCGGCGGCGGCGGTCTGCACGCTGAGCGAGCGCACCTCGAAGAACGGAATCGAAAAGAAGGTCGGGGCGCGCAGCTGGTCCGCGGTCAGCCGAAGGCTATCGAGCAGGCTGCGGTTGACCACGTGGACGCGGGCGCCGTCGGGCGACAGCACGTAGAGACGGTTGCCGGTCGGCGTCTCGGCGCCGATGCGCAGGGTCTGGGCCGGACCGGACTCGTCCGATCCGGTCGAGGCGGGCTCGAAGGTCACGCTGGCCTGAGGGGAATCGAGGCCGTAGTCGGCGAGCGACATCGCGCTGCGGGCGAGGTCGGCGACGGCGAAGCTCGCCTCGTGCTCGAGCAGTTTGAGCTGGTTGAGGATGACCTGCACTGCGTTTTGGTTGGCCGGCCACTCCAGCGGGGCGGTGAGCGACCAGGTTTCGCCGCGGCGTTCGAGCCGTAGGACGGGCGTGCCGGCGGGGCCGGCGATTTCGAGGGTACGCAGGTTCGCCGCCTCGGGCCCGAGCACGCGTTTGCGCGATTCCAGCATGGCCTGTTCGGTGCGCCACTCCCGCTCGAAGCGGAAGATGAAGAAGAACAGCGCCACGTTCAGGAAGAGCAGGACGAGAGTGACTTTGGTGCGCATCGGAAGGCGGCGAAGAAGGGCGGCTCAGTGGCGGCGGGTCCAGTAGACGATGAGGCCGAGGACGGCGGCGATGCCGGGCAGGGCCAGCATGAGACTGTAGCGCAGGCGCAGGAGTTCCTGCTGGCTGAGGGAGAGTTGGAACAGCTCGATCGGGCGGGCCGGGATGTTGAGCTGGGTGTCGCGATCGAGGCACCAGTTCACCGCGTTCAGCAGGATGGTCTGGTTGCCGAAGTGGACGAGGCGCTGATTGGAGGCGAGGTCGGCGTTGCCGAAGACGACGAGGCGGCCGCCGCGCACGCTGAAGGGCAGGTCCTTTGGCGGCACCACGCGCTCCGAGGCGGTCACGATGCCGAGGCGGTTCTCGGGATCGAGTCCAACCCGGCCCTTGAGGTCGAGGCCCGGGTTGTAGGCGGCGGTGGTGGCGCGGTAACTCGACTCGCCCCAGGCCGAAGTCGAACTGGCGGCGAGCACGGTCACCTTCAGGCTGCCGTCACGGGCGCGGTTGCCGTCCTGGGTGGCGACGCGGGTCGGGCCGAGGATCAGGGCGGTGCCGCTGAAATCCATCAGAGTCTGGGTGATCGGATGGGGCGTGTACGCCGCGATGCGCAGGTCGCCGCTTTGCGTGATGTGCTCCGGGTCGGTGTCGAGCACGAGCACGTCGTCGCCCGCGCGGATGCCCCAGTCGGAGAACAGCGCATCGAGGCCATGGGCGGCGCCGGGTGCAAGGAGTGCGATGATGCGGCCGGCGCCGGCGCTGGCGAAGGAGCGCAGCATCTCGACCTCGGAGGGGTCGTAGCGTCCGTTCGGTCCGGCGATGACGAGCAGGTCGGCGTCCTCGGGGATGCGGCGGTTCTGCATCAGGTCGACCTGGCCGATCTCGTAGTTGCGCAGGCGCAGCTCCTCGGCGAAGGCGGAGAGGCCGCGGACGGTGTCGGTGTCGGTTGGGCTCATCTCCCCATGACCGGCGAGGAAGTAGATCTTTTTGCGCTCGAGGCTGGAGACGTCGAGGATCGCCGCGGTGATCGCGCGTTCGCCGCGGAAGCCCTCGCGCTTGCGGTCCTTCACGTCGTAGAGGTCTTCGATCGGCACGATGCGGCGGCCGCCCGAGCTCACGAGCAGCACGACGTCGGACCGGTCGATGCCCAGCTGCTCCGCCTCGCGGCGCTGCAGGTTTACGTCGAGGAATCGCACGGTGATCCGGCCCGTCTCGGCCCGCTCTGTGGCGTAGACGTATTCGCGCAGCAGCGCGCTGACGTCGCGGTAGGCCTGAGCGGTCGTGGGGTAGTCGGGATCGCTTTCCGGGATCGTGACGTAGATCTGGACCGGCTGGCCGAGGTTGGCGAGGTAGGAGAGTGTTTCGGGCGAGAGCGAGTGACGCCGGTGCTCGGTCAGGTCGAACCGCCACGAGTAGCGGAGCGACAGGTAGTTCAGGCCGCCGAAGAGCGTGAGGAACAGCACCGCCTGCAGCACGAGGTTGAGCGTGCGGATCCAGCGGGCGGCGCGAAAGCTTTCCAGAAAGGACATGCGGCGGGGGTCAGGAGTGGAGCAGCTTGGCCTCGACGCCGAGGATGCTGAAGATCAGCGCCAGCACGGTGCCGCTGATATAGAAGAGCAGGTGGCGGGAATCGATCACTCCGCGGGTGAAATCGTCGAGGTGGGTGAACACCTGGGTGTAGCTGAGGGCCTCGCGCAGTGGCGCGAAGAGCTCGTGGTCGAGGGCGGCGACGCCAGCGAGGAACCGCAGGCCGATGATCACGGCAAAGACGAGGCTGAAGCCGAGAATGCCCGCCACCGCCTGATTGCGCGAAAGGGCGCTCGCGAGGATGCCGAGGGCGATGAAGAAGAGCCCGGAGATCGCGATGAACAGATAGCCGCCGATCAACGGACCGGGATCGAGGAAGCGTTGGTCGGCCGCGAAGCGGTGCAGGATATAGAAGAAGCCGCCGGTCGAGGCCCAGAGCAGCATGTAGAGCACGTAGGCCGCACCGAACTTGCCCAGGACCACCTCGGCCGTGGAGACCGGCGTGGTGAGCAGGGTCTCGAGCGTGCCCATGCGGCGTTCCTCGGAGATGCTCTTCATCGTGAGCAGCGGCACCATGACGAAGACCGGCAGAAAGAAGAGCTGGAAGAATTGCGCGGTGGGCGACGTCTCCTGCGGTCCGCGGCTGAAATCGTCGAGGATGTTGGTGAACACGAAGCCCATCAGGGCGAGGAACAGCACGGCGGCGACGTAGGTGCTCGGGTTGACGAGCAGCATGCGAATCTCGTGGCTGAGGATGGTGAGCAGGTGGCGCATCGGCGGGTGGGGGCGGTCGGATCAGCGCGGGAAGGGCAGAGCGGATTTGCGCGTGCCGGCGGGCCGGTCGGTCACGTCCCAGCTGCGTTTGGTCGCGGCAAGGAAGACGTCCTCCAGGGTCGGATGGTCGCGGCTCACCGCCCGGACGCGGAAGCGCGCGTCGGAGGCGAGGCGGCGGACGAGCGCCTCGCCCAGGTCGGCGTCGCGTTCGGCGACGAGCGTGAGGTGTTGGAAGCCGTCGGCCTCGGTCTCGGCCGGTCCGGCGACTTGCAACGACGGGTCGACCTCGGCGAGCACTGCGGGCAGGGCGGCCGTGTCACCGGCGATTTCAAGGCGATAGCGGGCCTGGCCGAGCAATTCGCGGCGCAGCTCGGCTGGCGTGCCGGTCGCGACCACGCGGCCCTGGTTGATGATCAGCACGCGGTCGCAGGTCATCTCGATCTCGGGCAGAATGTGCGAGGAGATGATCACCGTCATCCGGCCGCGCAGCCGGGCGATCAGATCGCGCACGATCAGAATCTGATGCGGATCGAGGCCGATGGTTGGCTCGTCCATGATGATCACCGGCGGCTCGGCCAGGATCGCCTCGGCGATGCCCACGCGCTGGCGGAAACCCTTCGAGAGCTTGCCGATGATCCGGTGGCGGACGCGTTTCAAATCGCACAGCTCAAGCACCTCGTCGATCCGTGCACTCAGTTTGCGCCGGGCGATCTCCTTGAGGCGGCCGCGGTAATACAGGTACTCGGCGACCCGCATATCCTCGGGCAGGGGATTGTTCTCCGGCATGTAGCCGAGCAGGCGTTTCACCTCGTCCGGCTGGCTGGCGACCGGAACCCCGCAGACCCGCACCTCGCCGGCCGTGGCGGGCAGGTAGCCGGTGAGGATGCGCATCGTGGTCGACTTGCCGGCCCCGTTCGGGCCGAGAAACCCGAGAATCTCGCCCTGCGCGACGCTGAAGCTGATGTTGCTGACGGCCGACACCCCGGCGAAGGTTTTGACGAGGTTCTTGACGTCGATGGCAGGCGCGGAATCGGACATGGGAGGCGGTTCGCAGGAGGCGTTCCCCAAGAGACAAACGCAATTAATGGAAGTGTCCATCCGCGTTCGCGGCGGGGGCATTCATCGGGAGGGGAGGCGGGATCAGGTTTTTTCGAGGGTTACCTCGCCGGCGCGGAAACGCCGGCTCGCCCCGGCGTCCGTCCGCACGATGAGCGAGCCTTCGTCGTCGATGCCCGCCGCCGTGCCCCGGGTGCGTTCGTTGCCTTGGATGACGGTGATCTCCCGCCCGCGCAACAGGTCGTGGCGGTTCCATAGGTCCGCAAACGTCTTGAGGTAGGTGCCGGCGAGGAAGCGGTCGTAGGCGTCCTGGACGCGTCCCACGAGGGCGGCGGCGAACCGATTGGTGTCGAGCGGGGCCTGGGTGTGCTCGGCGAGGGCGGTGGCGCGGGTCGCCAGTGCCTCGGGCCAGCCGCCGGTGGGACGCTGGAGATTGAGGCCCAGGCCGAGGACAAGATCGCGGATCTGATCGGCGTCCATCCGGGCTTCGGTCAGGATGCCGCCGGCCTTGCGACCGGCGAAGAGCAGGTCGTTGGGCCATTTCACCGCAGGGGCGGCGCGGCAGAAGTTGGCCAGCAGTTCGCAGAGGTTTGCGCCCATCCAGAGGGTGAAGGTCTGCATGCGCGCGGGCGGCAGCAGGGGTCGGAAGGCGAAGCTCACGTAGAGGTTGCCGTTCGCCTCGCTGTGCCAGGCGCGTCCGAACCGGCCGCGGCCCTTCGTCTGGCAGCGGGCAAACACGGCGAAGGGCGCGGCCGCGCCCGCGGCCAGGCGGCGCGAAGCCTCGTCGTTGGTGCTGTCGATCTCGTCCAGCACCTCGACGGGAAAATCGCGCACCGCCGGGGCGAGTTGGGCGCGCAGGAGGATGGCGTTGAGCCCGGCCGGCCGGGCGGTGAGCCGGTAGCCGCGGGCCCGCACCGCCTCGAAGGCGAAGCCCTGCTCGCGCAGCTTCTCCATGTGCTGCCACACCGCCACGCGGCTCATGCCGAGCGAACGGGCGAGCGCCGTGCCCGACACGAAGCCGTCGCCGGCCGCGAGCAGGGCGCGCACGATGATGGTTTCGGCGTCGACGTTCATCGCATCCAGTCGAGCCCGAGGTCGACCCAGACGCTGTGATGCACCAGGGCGCCGGTGGAGACGAAGTCGAGGCCCAGGCCGGCGAGCCGGGGCAGCGCCTTGAGCGTGATGCCGCCGCTGGCCTCGGTGAAGGCCCGGCCGTTGATCAGCGCGACGGCGCGACGGAGCTGCGCCGGGGTAAAATTGTCCAGGAGGATGACATCCGCCCCGGCGGCAAGCACGGCGGGGATCTGATCGAGCCGGTCGACCTCCACCTCGACTGCGAGGTCGGGCGCCGCCTTGCGCGCCGCCGCGACGGCGGCGGCCAGGGCGGAAGCTGCGGCGTCGCCGCGGCCGTCGAAGCCGAGCAGGGCGAGGTGGTTGTCCTTGAGCATGACGCGGTCGAAGAGGCCGAGCCGGTGGTTCCAGCCTCCGCCGCAGGCCACCGCGTACTTCTCTAGCATGCGCCAGCCCGGCGTGGTCTTGCGCGTATCCAGCAGGCGGGTACGGCCGGAACCGAGGGCGTCGGCGTACCGGCGCGTCATGGTGGAGATGCCGGCGAGGCGCTGGAGGAAATTCAGGACGACGCGTTCGGCCGCGAGCAGGGTCCGCGGATCGCCGGTCACGGTGGCGACGGCCGTGCCGGCCTCGACCCGGACCCCGTCGCGGGTGTGCAACTGGGCCTCGGCCCGGCCGCCATAGGCAGCGAGGATGAGCGGCACGAGCGGCAGGCCGCACGTCGTCAACGGCTCGCGGGCCACGATGCGGGCCTGGCCGACGCGGGCGTGGCCGGGCAGGCTGCCGGTCGAACGGTCGCCTGTGGCGCGCGGCCGGCGGCGGAGGCCGAGCCCGGCGAGGTCCTCGTCATGGGCCATGGTGACGAGCGAGCGCACGTGACCGAGGTCGAGGTCATCCCACGAGAGGCGTTTGAGCAGGCTTTCGGCCGGAACGGACATTCCCTAGATGACGCGCGAGTTGGCGCGAAAGTCGAACGGGATTTCTGGATACGTCCGGCGACAACGCACTGGCCAAACGCGCCGCCACGACGCAACGTTGTCCCTGTGACTCCCGCCGCGTTCCAATCCCTCCCGCACGCTTCCGCGTACAGCCTGGCCCTGCAGGCGCTTTGGCACGATGCCCAGGGGAACTGGGACGAGGCCCACACCGTCGCGCAGCAGGCGAACAACCGGGACGGCGACTGGGTTCACGCCTACCTGCACCGCAAGGAGGGCGATTTGGGCAACGCCGGCTACTGGTATGCCCGCGCCCGCCGGACCATGCCGTCCGGTCCGCTGGAGGACGAGTGGGCGGCGATCGTGACCGAGCTGCTGGCGCGGGGTTGAGGCGCGGCCGCCGGGCGGCTGGCGAAGGGGGAAGGCAGAAGGATGAAGGATGTGGGGAGAGGCTCCTGTAAGAAGTGACAGTTACGGCCGGACGCGGCTTCGGCGTACACTGCGGCGGTTAAAGGCGCCGGGGCGCCGTTGATCTTCCGCATGACCTTCCTTCGTTTCGTCCGTCTGCTCGGCGTGATCGCGCTTGTGGCCAGTGCCGCGGGTGTGCGCGCGCAGATTCCCTACCAGTACGTCTATCCGAAGGCGCCCTTCGACCCGGTGTGGGCGGAGGCGCAGATGGGGCCCGGCACCGCGACGTTGCGCGGCACCCTCACGGTCAAGGAGCGCAAGGCGCTGATCAAGGCCCTCAACATCAGCAAGGGCCACCGGGCGCCGCGCGGCACGATCGTGACGCTCTTTCCGCACACGAAGCATCTCGAGGAATGGCTGGCGCTGGACAAGAAACTGAGCCGGCAGGCGACGTTGCAGAAGGCCGCCATGACCCCCGAGGCGCTGTCGTACCGCTTTCTCACCAAGGTGACCGACGATGAGGGCGGCTTCGAGTTCACCGGCCTGAAGCCCGGACGCTATTTCGTGTATGCGATGGTGAACTACGTCGACGCCGGTACGGTGATGGAGCAAACTGGCAGCGTCGACAGCTACATCGGCGGCGCCCGCGTGGAGTCGATCCCGACGTTCACGAGTTCAAGTTATGCCATCAACATGGCGAAGGCCGCCACCGCCGTGGTCGAGATTGCGTCCGAGGGCCAGGTCGTTGTCACCACCATCGTCAGCCAATGAACTCCCTCACGACCTTCCTCGTCCTTTCGGCCCTGTGCCTCGTGCCGGTCGTGCAGGCCCAGACCGTGCGGATTCCTGACGCGAAGTTCCGCGACCGCCTGATCGCGCTCGGCTACGACGCCAATGACGACGGCCGGCTTCAGGAATCTGAGGTCGCCGGCGTGCGCACCCTCGACCTGCGCGGGCTCGGCCTCGTCAACCTCGAGGGCATCCGGGCGTTCACGGCACTCGAAGAACTCGATGCCTCGCGCAACCCCGATTTGACCGTCGTAGACGTATCCGGCCTGGCCCGGCTCCGGGAGCTGAATCTTAACTTCAACACGCGGCTCGCCGAGCTGCGCGTTAGCGGGGCCGTCCGGCTGGCCGGGATCTACGCGATGAACGCGAGCCTGCGTTCGCTCGATCTGACCGGCATCACCACGCTCGTGAATCTCATCCTCGATGGTAATCAGCTGACGGAGATCGATGTGTCCGCGCAGAAGGCGTTGAATGACCTGCGGGTGACCCGCAACCGGCTCACCCACCTCGATCTGTCCGGCCTCGCCTCGCTCGCGGACCTCTGGGCGGAGGGGAACCAGATCGAGGAGCTTCGCCTCGACGGTGCGGTCCGGTTGCAGTTCCTCCAACTTGCCGGCAACCGGGTGACGGCGATCGACCTGCGACCCTTCCGCCAACTCGAGACGGTCAACCTCACGGGCAACCCGCTGCGCGAGGTGCACGTCCGCGGGCTCGCGAAGGTGAAGACCCTGTACCTGAGCAGTCCGGAGTCGCGCCTGAAGCAACTCGACCTCTGCGGAACGGTCAGCCTGGAAGGCCTGCAGTGGTGAGCAGGCCTGCGAGGCTTCCGCTGCTCACCGCGCCAGAAGCTGGCGGGTGAGGAAGGCGGTCTGGGCGGAGGCGACCTCCTTGATGCCCTTTTGGGCGAGGCCGAGCAGACTCTGCAGCTGTGCGTGCGAGAACGTCGCCTCCTCACCGCTGCCCTGGACCTCGACGAACTGGCCGCGCCCGGTCATGACGATGTTGAAGTCGACCTCGGCGTCCTTGTCCTCGACGTAGGCGAGATCGAGCAGCTCGGCGCCGGCGCAGACGCCGACGCTGACGGCGGCGACGGAGTCACCGAGGGGATTCTCGGCGATTTTCTTCGCATCGATCAGCTTTTGCACGGCGAGGCGTGCCGCGAGGTAGGCACCGGTGATGGACGCGGTGCGCGTGCCGCCATCGGCCTGGAGCACGTCGCAATCGATCCACAGCGTGTTCTGTCCCAGCTTCTGGAGATCGATGATGGCGCGGAGGGAACGGCCGATGAGGCGCTGGATCTCGACCGTGCGGCCGTCGAGCTTGCCCTTGCTGATGTCGCGCGGCTTCCGGTCGTGCGTGGAGTAGGGCAGCATTGAATACTCCGCAGTGAGCCAGCCGCCCGGCACCTTCTGCTGCTTCATCCACGTGGGCACGTTCGCCTCAATCGTGGCGGCGCAGATCACGCGGGTCGCGCCGAAGCCGACGAGCACGGAGCCGTCGGCATGGGGGGCGATGTTGGCCTCGAACGTGAGGGGACGCAGTTGGTCGGCGCGGCGGCCGTCGGCACGGGCGGTTTGGGTCATGAAAAGAGAATCAGGCTTCGCGATGCAGTTCGTCGAGGCGGGTGGTGCGCGGCTCGTCGTTGCGCTGGGTGGACATGTACGCGATCAGCCGGTCGTTGAAATCCTTGGCCGGATCGTGGCCCATGAGCTTCAGCGCCTGGGTAAGGGCGGCCACCTCGACGAGGCGGGCCATGTCGCGTCCGGGACGCACGTAGAGCTCGATGTGGGGCAGGCGCAGGCCAAGGATCTCGTAGTAGTTTTCCTCGAGGCCGGTGCGTTCCTCGACCACGTCGGGTGTCCACTCGCAGAGCGAGACGACGATATCGACGCGCTTCTCGAGACGCACGCTCTTCACGCCGAACATTTCGGCGATGTTGATGATGCCAATGCCGCGGCACTCCATGTAGCCGCGGTTGAGCGGACGGCTGCTGGCGTTGAGTTCGCGTTCGTCGACCACCTTGACGACGGTGAGGTCGTCGGCGACGAGCGAGTGGCCGCGCTCGATGAGGGCGAGGGCGCATTCGCTTTTCCCGACGCCGCTGGAGCCGCGCAGCATCACGCCGATGCCGCGGATGTCGAGGGTGGTGGCATGCTCGGTCGACGACGGGGCGAATTCATTGTCGATGCAGAGGGTGGCGAGGTTGACCCAGTTCATCGTGATCATCGGGGTGCGGATGATCGGCAGCTTACGCTCGCGGGCGACGGCGAGCATGGCGTGGGTCGGATGGAAGTTGCGCGTCAGCACGAGGCACGGCACGTGCCGGTCGACCATCTCATTGAGAATCTTGATCTGCTGCACCTGATCGAGCGTCTTCAGGTAGGTCATCTCGGCCGCGCCGAGCACCTGGATGCGTTTGTTCGCGAAATACTTGAAGAAGCCGGTGAGGGCGAGGGAGGGGCGGTTGATCGAGCCCTCGCGGATGAGGCGGTGCAGGCCGGCCTCGCCGGTGACGAGCTCCATCTTCAGCTTCTCGCGGTAGGATTCGAAAAAGTGGGCGACGGTGATGCCGTGGATGACTTTGGGCATGGGGCGAGGACGGGTCGGGACGGTGATACAGGGAAACCGGCGCCGGTGGGGAGAAAATAACGCCGGGCGGCCTGCGATTGCCCGGCGGCTCAGGCGGGACGGCCGATCGCGGTGTAGTCGAGCACGGTGTGGCTGATCAGGCCGGCGTCGAGTGCGGCGCGGTCGGTGAGCGGTTCGGCGGGCGACAGGTCGCGGCCGAGGTTGAAGATGAACCGGTGCGTACCGTCGTCGGCCGCCGGAGTGAAGAGACCGGGCACGATGACGCGGGCGGGCACGGTGCGCCGGACGGCGGTGACGGGCGAGCACGGCAGGGGAAAGTTCACGTTGTGCACGACGAAACTCTGGCGCGGGGTCAGGCGGACGAGATCGGGCGTGAGGCGGGCGGCGTGGCGGGCCGCATGGGTCAGGCTGGAGTGAACCTCGTCGGACGGCCGGCTGGGGTTCGCGTGGTAGGCCTCGAAGGCCTCGCGGGTGAGATCGAGCGAAAAGGCGAGGCCGGGCAGGCCGTGGACCGCACCCTCCCACGCCCCGGCGATCGTGCCGCTGGCCAGAATGAACCCGAGGCTCGCGTTGCGCCCGACGTTGATGCCGCTGACGACCCCCTCGATGGCGGCGTCGGCCGGCAGCAGGTGGGCGAGACCGATGCTGACGCAGTCGGACGGCGTGCCGTCGACGCTCCAGGTGGGCACGCCTAGGCCGAGGTCGACGACGGCCGAGGCCACGTGGCGCCGCCGCGACTTGGCGCATCCGATCCAGCTCTGTTCGGAGGCCGGCGCGACGGCGAACAGCGTGTGTCCATCGTCGCGCAGCGCGCGCACCAGGGCGTGCAGAAAGGGTGAGGCCACGCCATCGTCGTTGGTGAGGAGGAGGTTCACGGTCACCAGCTAGGCAAGGCCGCGGGCTGGGGTGAAGCCCCGTATCACCCAAATCGTTCTCGTAATCGTTCTCGTTCTCGTCCGATCCAATCGATCCGAGAACGAGAAAGAGAACGATTACGAGAACCAGGGGGCATCGGGCGGATCGGGCGGAGCCGATCGATCGCAAAAAAGCCGCGCCCCGGAAAAGGGGGCGCGGCTTGAAACGCTACGGAAGGTTTGCGGGCGACCCTCAGCCTTGGGCCGGGGCGTCGGCGGCCGGGGCCGGCGCGGCGTCACCGCCGGCCTGCTTCTGGGCCTCGAGTTCCTTCATGGCGGCCTTGCGCGAGAGGCGGACCTTGCCGGTCTTCTCGTCGATGCCGATGCACTTGACCGTGATCGAGTCGCCCATCTTGACGACGTCCTCGGTGCGGCGCACGCGGAAGTCGGCGAGTTCGCTGATGTGGCAGAGGCCTTCCTTGCCGGGCAGGCACTCGACGAAGCAGCCGAAGTCCTTGATGCCCGTCACGCGGCCCGTGTAGATCTTGTTCAGCTCGATCGGGGCGCCACCGCCGCCGCCACCAGCGCCGCCGCAGAGGCTGTCGATCTCCTGGATCGCGCGGTTCATGGCATCGCCGTTGTTGGAGTAGATAAAGACCTTGCCGGAGTCGTCGTCGGCGATGTCGATCTGCGCGCCGGTCGTCTCGGTGATGCGGCGGATCGTCTTGCCGCCCGGTCCGATGAGCAGGCCGATCTTTTCCGGATCGATCTGGATCGTCTGGATGCGCGGGGCGTACTTGGACAGGTCCTTGCGCGGGGCCGGGAGGGCGGCGAGCATCGTCTTCAGGATCTCGACGCGCGCGTCGCGGGCCTGGTAGATCGCGGTCTTGGCGATCTCGAACGGCAGGCCGTTGATCTTGAGGTCGAGCTGGAAGCCGGTGATGCCCTTGGTGGTGCCGGCGAGCTTGAAGTCCATATCGCCGAAGTGGTCTTCCTCACCGAGGATGTCGGTGATGGTGGTCCACTTCGCGATCGAGCCGTCCGGTGCGGTCTCGGTCATGAGGCCGCAGGAGATGCCGGCGACGGGGGCGATGATGGGCACGCCAGCGTCCATGAGGGCGAGGCAGCCGCCGCAGATCGAGGCCATCGAGGTCGAGCCGTTGGAGGCCATGATCTCGGAGACGACGCGGATGGAGTAGGGGAACACGTCCTCGGGCGGCAGCACCGGCACGAGGGAGCGTTCGGCGAGGGCGCCGTGGCCAATCTCGCGGCGGCCGGGACCGGTGAACCGGCCGGTTTCGCCGACGGAGAAGGGCGGGAAGTTGTAGTGGAGGATGAACGACTTGGAGGTCGCGCCGCCGGTGAGGCCGTCCATCTCCTGGGCTTCCTTGGTCGGGCCGAGGGTGGTGATGGCGATGTTCTGGGTGTCGCCGCGCTGGAACATGGCCGAGCCATGCACGCGCGGGAGGACGCCGACCTGGGCCTGCAGCGGGCGCAGGGACTTCGCATCGCGCTTGTCGGCGCGGACGCCGCGCTCGAGCACGGTCTTGCGGTAGGCCTTGTACTGCAGGTCCTCGAAGACGACATTGAGGTCGACGTCGGTGAACTTGCCCTCGCCGAGTTCGGCGAGCAGGGCGGCCTTTGCCTCTTCCTTGAGCGCCTTCACGTTGGCGGAGCGGACGGCCTTCTCGAAGCCGAAGATGGCG
>VFQR01000440.1_pt1 | contig 59186 bp, 57 predicted proteins | sample 3512321 | NCBI WGS metagenome assembly VFQR01 (sample SAMN10412374, study PRJNA504923) | tailings metagenome | isolation source: Relicate 3 Philex TSF1 revegetated site | place: Philippines: Tuba, Benguet | collected 2017-08-29 | reverse complement strand
CGAAGCCGGCCAGGACCTCCAGCAGGCTCGCACCCGGCGGAGCCGACCCCTGCGGGGCCGTGAGCGTCGGGGCGAGGGCCAGCTCCTCCGGCGGCTGCTGGGCCGTCAGGAGCGGGAGCTCCTGGGCGACCGGCGCCGGGGGCGTCGTGGCCGTGTCGAACGCGCCGTCGAAGTGGTCGTCACCGAAGACGTCCGCGGCCTGGACCGGTGCGGCCGGAGGCGGTGCGACGTCGTCGGCCAGCATCCGGGCGTCGGGCGCGGCCGGCGCGCCGAGCGCGGCCTCGAGGGCCGGGGGCGCGGTGGGCGGCGGGACGACCGGGGTGCTGAACGCCGGGGTGACCGGGGCGACCGGCGGGCGGTCGGCCGGCACGGCGTCGGGCGTCGGGGTGACGATCGCGACGATGGGCCGCGGGGTGACCGTCTCCGGCGCCGACGGGACCGGCACGAGCTCCGGCAGCGACGGCGGGAGCACCGGCTGCAGGATCTCGAGGATCGGCGGGATGAGCTCGGGCAGCACCGGCGGGAGCGCCGGGCCGTCACCACCGGGGGCCGGCGCGGGCGCCGGGTCCGTGGGGACCTCGGCCGCCGGGGGCGGCGCGGGGTCGTCGACCGGTGCGGGGTCGCCCGGTGCCGGGGACTCCGCCGTGGGGGCGGGGGCCTCGGTGGCCGGGGGCTCGGCGACGGCCGCCCCGGAGTCCTGCGCGGCGGCGAGCGCCGGCACCAGCAGCGCCAGGAGCGCGGCCAGCACGACGGCGCGCATGAGCGCCGCGAGGGAGAGGGGGGATGTCGTCGAGCGGGTCACGCGATGGATCCAGACGCACCGATCGCCGGGGGGGACGGACGGCCGAGCGCGCCGACGATACACCGGGATCGGCGCCCTGACACCAATTGCGGGGTCGATCGGGAAGAGCCGTTACAGGATTTTCACGGCTTCGACGAGTTCGCCGAGTCCACGGATCCGCCGACAGGGCCCGTCGGGTGCCCCACCGGCGCGGTCGACGAGGACCGCGCGGACCCCCGCCGCGTGGGCGCCGGCGCAGTCGGCGGCGGGCAGGTCGCCGCAGTGGAGCGCGCGGGCGGCGGGCACCCCGAGGCGGCGCAGGGCGTCGTGGAAGATCGCGGGGTCGGGCTTGGCCGCGCCCACGACCGCCGACACCGAGACGACGTCCAGGAGCGGCGCGATGCCCAGGTCGTCGAGGACGTCGCCGAGGCCGCAGTCCCAGTTGGACACCACGGCGAGGCGCATCCCGGCGTCCCGCAGGGCGGCGAGCGCGGGGAGGGAGTCCGGGAAGGGGACGAACCGGAGGGCGGCGACGAGGATGTCCGCCAGGCGGCCCGTGGGGGGCGCGTCGCCGCCGAGCGCCGCGGAGAGCACCCCCGCGCACTCCCGGCGCAGCGCGGCGAGCGACGCGGCGTCGCGGCCGCGGTCGTGGTGCTCCCGGTAGTGCATGACCTCCGCGCGGAGGGCGGCGCCCACAGCCTCCTCCGGGTGCTCGTGCCCGTCGGCCGCCAGCAGGGCCCGGAGGCGGGGGACCGGCGCGTCGAGGGTCACGAGCGTCCCGTAGGCATCCAGGAGGACGGCCTCCACCGGCGAACCGGTGCCATGGGTGGATCCCGGGGTCTCGGCTATCATCCCGCGTTCCTCGCGGAGCAGGGGGTTCGAGGCATGCGCGGTTCCCGGGGGCGGGTCGCGCTGGCGGTCGCCCTGGTCATGGTCCTGATCGTCGCCGTCGCCCCCACTCTGGTCGCGCAGCGTTTCACGGACGGGCCCGGTGGGGCGGAGGTGGGGAGTGCGAGGCTGGATCAGGGATGGGAGTTCCTCTATCACGCCGTGCGTGAGTCACGCGGCGCCCGTCTCGGTTCCGAGGACTTCGCCATCGCCCGCGCCCGCAGCGCCTGGGCGGGCCCCCCGGCCGTCGCGGACGACGTCGAGCTCGTCTACATGGACGGCCCCTTCGACGTCCCCGTCCCGCCCGGCGGCACGCCGCCGCCGGAATCGCGCCGCCGTGCCGAGCCCCTCTCCCGCCTGGGCTGGGTCGTCTACGGGAGCGTCCGGGGCGGTCCCCGCCAGATGATCGGCCTCCTCGACTACGGCTCCGGGCGCGTCGCCTGGAACATCCGCCCGCTGGACCCGGCGTGAGCGACCTCCGCCGACGGCGCCGCGGCCGCAGGCGCCGCGCCCAGCGCAAGCGCAGCAACCTCGTCTTCATCATCGCCGGGGCGCTCGCCGCCGTGATCGGCGGCACCGTGCTCGTGACGGCGCTGGCCGTCCACTCGGTCACCGAGAACCTGCGCGCCGAGGGGGACAACCTCAAGGAGATCCGCCTCGGCCAGAACACGCGGATCTACGACAAGAACGGGAAGCTGCTCGGCATCGTCGCGGGCGAGACGAACCGGACCGTCGTGGGCACGAAGCGGATCCCGCGGGTCCTGAAGGACGCGACCGTCGCGATCGAGGACAAGCGCTTCTACAAGCACGACGGCGTGGACTACTACCGCCTGATCGGCGCCGGCGTCCGCGACCTGCAGAGCGGCGCGGCCACCCAGGGCGGCAGCACGATCACGATGCAGCTCATGAAGAACCTCTACGAGCCGCAGGCCGACCGGACGCTCTCGAAGAAGATCGAGGAGGCGTACCTGGCCTACCAGTACGAGGAGCGGTACACGAAGGACGAGATCCTCGTGAAGTACCTCAACGGGGTCTTCTACGGGCAGAACGCGATCGGCGTTCAGGCCGCCTCGCTGACGTACTTCAACAAGGACGTCTCGGAGATCACGCTCCCGCAGGCGGCCCTCCTCGCCGGCCTCCCCCAGGCCCCGAGCCAGTACAACCCGTTCGAGAACCCCGAGGACGCCCGCGCCCGCCGCAACCTCGTCCTGCAGGAGATGGCCGAGCAGGGCTACGTCACCCAGGCCCAGGCCGACAAGGCGAAGAAGGCCGGCCTCGACCTCGAGCGCGGCAACGCCTACACGCGCAAGCGCGAGGAGTACTTCTTCGAGTACGTCCGCCAGGAGCTCATCGACCGCTACGGCGAGGCGGAGGTCCAGAAGGGCGGGTTCAAGGTCTACACGACCATCGACCCGGCCCTGCAGAGCGCCGCGCGCACGGCGATCCGGGAGAACCTCTACTACGACGACGACCCGGCCTCGGCCGTGGTCACCATCGACTCGCAGAAGGGGTTCATCCGGGCGATGGCCTCCTCGGAGACCTTCAGCCAGAACCAGTTCAACTTCGCCACGCAGGCCGAGCGGCAGCCCGGATCGACGTTCAAGACGTTCGTGCTGACCGAGGCCATCCGCCAGGGCATCAACCCGTACACGACGCTCTACGGCAGCCGGAAGCTCGACTTCGTGGACCAGAAGTACGGGCCCATCGACGTCGCGACGTACTCCGACTCGTACCGCGGCGCGATCCCCATCGCGAGCGCCACGCTCTCCTCGGACAACTCGGTGTACCAGCAGCTCACGCTGGACGTGGGGCCGAAGAAGGTCATCGAGACGGCCTACGAGATGGGCGTCTCGCGCGACCGGGAGCTGCCGGACGTGGCCTCCATCGGCCTCGGCGCCGGCGAGGTGACCCCGCTCGACATGGCGACGGCCTACTCGCCGCTGTCGAACGGCGGGTACCGGGTGGAGCCGATCGCGATCCGGCGCATCGAGCTGCCGGACGGCACCGTCGAGGGCTTCGCGCCCAAGCGCGAGCAGATCTTCGAGGACGGCGTGGCCTACGAGGTCACACGGATCCTGCAGCAGAACGTCACGAGCGGCACCGGCGGCAACGCCGCGATCAGCGTGCCCGTGGCCGGCAAGACCGGCACGACGGACGACTTCGGCGACGCCTGGTTCGTGGGCTACACGCCCGAGTACTCCACGGCGGTCTGGGTGGGCTATCCCAACGACGACGGCGTGAAGCGGTACATGACCAGCGTCCACGGCACCGCCGTGGCCGGCGGGTCGTTCCCGGCGATGATCTGGGGCGACTACATGCAGGTGCTGGTGAACCGGCTCGGCTCCTCGGGCTCGTTCCCGCTGCCCGTGAACCCGGTCGACTGGTCGCCGTTCTCGAGCGACTTCACCCGCGCCGCGGGCGAGGCGAACTCGGAGCGCTCGGAGTCCGAGGCCACCACGACGGAGGCGACGACCGCCCGGTCCGAGCGCGGCCCGAGCACGCGCGCCCCGGTGACCCCGCCGGTGACGCCGCCGCCGCCCACGGTGACCCAGCCGGTCACGCCCCCGCCCCCGACACCCACCCCGACGCCGACGCCCCCGACGCCGACGCCACCCGCCCCGACGCCGACGCCACCCACGCCGACGCCACCCACGCCGACGCCGCCGACGCCCACACCCACGACGCCGGCACCACCGACGCCGACCACGCCCTAGGGCCCTAGGATCGGGCGTGACACCGGCGATGGAGTGTCCACGCGGATGAGACGGCCCGACAGGGAACGCGTCGCGCGGATGGCGCGGCGCTGCTCGAGCCCCCTGGGGGCCGCGATCATCGCGGCCGCGCTCGCGGGCGCCCTGCTGCTGGTGGGCCCGGCGGGCGGGGACCGCGCGGCGCACCTCTACCTGACCCAGGCCTGGCGCGACCACGGCTGGCAGCTCTGGGACAACTTCTGGTACTCGGGCCGCTACGCGCAGGTGAACTACAGCCTGCTCTTCTACCCCCTCGCCGCGGTGGCCGGCTGGGCGACGGTGGTGATCGGCTCGTGCGCGGGCGCGGCGGCGGCCTTCTCGGCCCTGCTGCGCCGGCGGTGGCCGGCCCTGGCGACCTGGCCCGCGCTGGCGTTCGCCGCCCTCGTGCCGCTCGCGGCCCTCGCCGGGACGTACCCCTTCCTGCTCGGACTGGCGATCGCCCTGGCCGCGCTGCTCGCCCTGCAGGCCGGCCACCCGCTGCTCGCGCTCGCGGGCGTCGCCGTCACCGCGCTCGCCCACCCCCTCGCGCTCGCCTTCCTGCTCGTGGTGCTCGCGGCCGTGGCCGTCGCGAGCCGCGGCTGGTGGCGGGACCGCGGGATGCTCGTGCTCGCGGGCGGCACCGCGCTCGTCGCGATCGGCCAGGCGCTGCTCGTGCGCGGCTTCCCGACGGACGCCGAGTACCCGTTCGACCCGAAGGACGCCCTGGCGATCGCGGGCTTCTGCGTCGCCGGCCTGCTCCTGACCCGGGGCCTGGAGGACCAGCGCCTGCTGCGCGCGGTGTTCATCGGCTACGGCCTGCTGGGCGCCGCCGCGTTCGCGCTCTCGTCGCCGCTCGGCGGCAACGCCGTCCGGCTCACGCTGCTGATGGGCGCGCCCCTGCTGCTGCTGCCGCTGGCGGCCCGCGGGTTCCGCCCCCGCGCGACGACCGTCGTGCTGCTGCTGGGGGTGCTGCTGTGGCAGACGATCCCGGCCGTGGCGGGCTGGCGCACCGCGTCCGAGGCGCAGGCCCAGGACAAGTCCTACTGGTACCCGGTCATCGCCTTCATGGAGAAGCACGGGGAGCCGGACTACCGGGTGCAGGTCGTGGCCACGGCCGACAACTGGGAGGCCTACTACCTCGCGAGCCGGGACGTGCCGCTCGCCCGCGGCTGGTTCCGCCAGGACGACTTCCCCGCCAACGCGGTCCTCTACGGCTCCAAGCTGAGCCCCCGGGCGTACCAGGCGTGGCTGCGCCGCACCGGCGTCCGGTACGTCTTCCTGCCCGACGACCCGCTCGACTACAGCTCGGTCAACGAGGCGGAGCTGCTGCGCTCGGGCTACTCCGGCCTGACGCAGGTGTCCCGCAACGGCGGGTGGACGGTCTACGAGCTGCCCGACCCGACGCCGATCGCGACGCCCGCGGACGGCATCGACGTGGTGGCCCTCACCTCCGACGCCGTGACCCTGCGGGTGAGCGAGCCGGGCGTCTACCGCCTGCGCCTGCGCTACACGCCGTACTGGCGGGTGGAGCAGGGCGTCGCGTGCGCCCAGCCCCGCGAGCCGTGGGGGACGGACCTGCGCGTGAGCGAGGCGGGCATCGTGCGGCTCTCCTTCCAGGTGCGCCTCGGCACCTTCGTGGACGCCGTCCTGGGCGGGCGCGGCGGCTGCGGCACCCCGGTCCTCGGCCCGCCGGCGCCCGGGACGCCACCCCCCGCGTAGGCACGATGGCGGGCGCCCTGCGGGTCCTCACCTGGAACCTCTTCCACGGCCGGGACGGCCTGCCCGGCCTGGGCGCCACCCGGCGCTCCACCTGGCGGCGCGTGCCGGAGGACGACGGCGTGCACATGCACGTCAACCGCAAGCTCACCGACCTCATGGCCCGCCGCATCGCCGGCTGGGCGCCGGACGTCGCCGCGCTGCAGGAGGTGCCGACGGCCGGCATCTCCCGCATCGTCGAGGTGACCGGGATGCGGGCCGTCTGGACGACCACCGGCCCGCTCATCGGCCCGCGGCGGGTGCGCGACGCCCTCGCCGAGCGCAACCCCGACCTGTGGCGCACGCACGAGGGCAACGCGAACGTCCTGCTGGTGGGGCCGGGCCTCCACGTCGTGGCCGGCAGCGCCCGGTCGGTGCGGCTCAACCCGGTGCGGACGGTCCTGCGGCTCGCCCGCGAGCTCGGCCTGGAGGGCGGTGAGCTGCTGCGCTACCTGCCGGAGCCGCGGCGCCTCGTGCTGGCCCGGGTGGCGCTGCCCGGCGGCGGGGAGGTGGCCGTCGGCTGCGCCCACTGCCACAACGCCCGGCACCCCGGCGTGGTGGGGCGGGAGATCCTGCTCGCCGCGGCGAGCGTTGACGCGGCCGCAGGGGGCGGCCCCGCGGTCCTCGCGGGGGACCTCAACGCGCCGCCCTCGCACCCGGCGATGGCCGAGCTGGCCGGCCTGGGCTGGGAGGGCGCGGCGCCGCTGCCCGGCATGGGCATCGACCGCATCCTGCACCGGGGCCTGCTGGTGGAGGACGCCGTGCGGCGCCTGCCCCCCGCCGACCGCGACGCCGGGGTCTGGTGGCGCGGGCGGGAGCGGCGGGTGCGCCTCTCCGACCACGACCCGGTCATCGTGACCCTGCGGGTCCCCTCGCCCTAGGGGGACCGCATCGAGAGCTGCGCGACCAGCAGGACGATGAGGACGATCGCGGCGCCGATCGCCCAGGGCCTGCGGCGCCGGTCCTCCTCGACCCAGTCGGCCAGGGGCCAGACCAGCGGGAAGGCCATGAGGCCGAAGCGGGCGAGCGAGGTGATCGTCCCGCTCGAGAGCGGCACCACCAGGACGGCCGCCGAGTAGGCGACCCAGGGGGAGCGCAGGCCGCCCTGCGCCCGCCAGAGGCGCACGAGCAGCCAGGCGTAGAGGACGAGGAAGCCGAGGTCGCGAAGGGTGGCGTGCCAGGCGGCCGTGAGGTCGCCCTGCCGCACGAGGTCCCAGCCCGCGGCGATCTCCTCGGGGGCGGCGGTGATGATCCCGATGCCGAGCTGGCCGCGGTCCCATGCGCGCTGCGCCTCGAACGGCAGCATGGCCGAGCCGCGGGCCGCGGCCATCCAGGCGAGGAACGCCAGGACGGCCAGGACGCTCGGCGCCACGGCGAGCGCGGCCCGGCGCCAGCGGGCGGAGGCCGGCCCCGGTGACTGCAGGGCCAGCATCCCCACGAGCAGCGCCACGATGCCGCCGGTGGGCCGCGTGAGCGCCGCCACGGCCGCGACGAGGCCCGCGAGGGCGAACCGCTCGCGCACCGCCAGGAGCGCGGCGAGGATCGCGCACGCCAGCGCGATCCCCTCCGTGTAGGCCATCGAGCAGTAGACCGCGGGCGGCAGGAGGGCGAGCGTCCAGGTGGCCCGCGTCGCCGCGGCGTCGCCCCAGAGGCGGCCGGTCAGCGCGTGGAGACCCGCCAGCGCGCCCAGGAACGCGCCGTTCGAGACCACGAGCGCCCCGACGAACGGGTTGAGCCCCACCTGCAGCAGGAGCCACATGATCCCCGGCACGAGGGGGAAGAACGCGAGGTTCGTGAAGACCTCGCCGACCTGGCCGGTGTCGTGCGCGTACCCGTGGCGCGCGATGTCGAGGTACCAGGTGGTGTCCCACCCGCCGAGCTGGGTGAGCCAGTCCGGCACGGCGGGGTCCACGCCGCGCGTGGGCGGCCCGAAGGCGATCGAGCAGGCCACGCCGACCGCGAGCACGAGCGCCCGCGAGGAGGCCCACGCCGCGAACGGCGGGGCGCGCCACCAGCGGGCGGTCACCGGCGGCGCCCGGACCAGGCGACGGCGACGCCGGCGGCCACGAGCATGAGGGCCAGCACCGGCGCGGCGTAGGCCGCCGGCTCCACCCGGACCGTGGCCGGCACGACCTCCGTGCCGCCCGGCAGGTCGGCGGTCAGCGTGACCCGCGGGTCGGCCGCCGCCCAGACCGTGAAGCCCAGGGCCACCAGGCCGGCGAGCGCCGCGATGATCCCCGTCCGCACCGCCGTCGCGTCGCGGGCGTCGGCGCGGCTCGACAGGAGGGCCGCACCCGCCAGGACGGCCGCGGCCCCGGCGACCGGCATCAGCAGCAGCTGGCCGGCCCCGGCGAAGCCGCTGGCGCGGACGGCGCCGTCCGCGGCCGGGACCGAGTACCACGTGAATGCCGGGACCACGGCGAGGACGGCGCCGATCACCATCACCACCAGGCCCGCGCCGCGTCCGTTCATCCGGTGCCCTCCGGCAGCGCGCGGCGGAAGACGACGATGCCGTCCTCCTCGTGGACGAGCGTCATGTCCGGCCGCGCCCGCAGGGCGGCGAGCCGCGCGGCGTGCGAGGCGGGCAGCAGGCGGTCGCCCACGTAGGGGCGGCGGGAGTCCGTGATGACCCACTCCGCGTCGTCGATGACCGGGAAGGTCAGGATGCGCTCGCGCTCGGACAGGTGCGCGCCCAGCAGGTTGCCCGCCGACACCGGGACGTCGTCGGGGATGAGGGCGATCGCCCGGGCCATGGCGCGCGAGTGGTCGGTGACCCGGTACTGGGCGAGCCGCTGGTTGTCGGAGCCCACGAGCGGCGCGTCCCGCCACCACGGCAGGGGGCCCTGGAAGGCGAGCGCCACCGCCACGACGCCCACCCAGACGGCGGCGACCGCCCACGTGTGGTCGAGGGCGCGGGCGAGGAACGCGGGCCGGTCCAGGCGGCGCATCTTCGCGAGGCCCAGGATGGAGGCGGCGACCAGGAACGGGACGATCACCGCCACGTACTGGAACTCGATCGAGTACTGCGGGAACCAGTCGGCCAGGATGTTGATGAGGATCTCGGGCAGGGCGCCCGCCGCCAGCAGGGGCGCCGCCAGCGGCAGCAGCAGCAGCGGCGCGAGGAGGGCCACGAGGTAGCTCAGGCGGTCGTACTCGAGGATGAGCTCGGCCGCCTCCCACGGGCGGGTGATCACCGTCGTCGCCACCTCGCCCCCGTCGCCGCCGAGCGAGCCGTACCGGTCCACGAACGCCGACCCCTCGCCCGCGTTGAAGTGCGGGATGACCCACAGGACCGCGAAGGCGACCCACGTCAGCGACGCGACGGCCAGGATGATCCCGTAGCGGCGGCCGAGGCCCCGGACCACCATCCAGATCCCGAGCATCACCAGCGCGAGGCCCACCTCCTCCTTGCACAGGGCCGCGAGCACGGCGAGCACCGTGAGGGTCGCGTACCGCCGCTCCTCCGCGGCCCAGATGCACCAGAGCAGGAGGGGCGCGGCGAGCGTGACCGGGTGGAACTCGGTCACCGTCGCCCACGCGAGCGGCGGGTAGAGCAGGTAGACCGCGGCGCCGGCCACGGCCAGCCGGTCGTCGGCAAGCCAGCGGCGGCCGAGCCAGAAGGCCGGGATCGCCCCGGTCGCGACGATGACGGCCTGCGCCACGAGGAGCGCCTCGGGGAGCACCCCGGTCCAGGTGAGCGGCGTGAACAGCACGAGCACAGGGTCCACGTGGGCGCCGAGCCGCGTGAACTGCCGCCCGGCGATGTCCGTGGTCTCGAGTGGCCGGCCCTGGGCCGTGCTCCACACGGCCTGGACCATGTTCCCCACGTCGAAGCGGCCGGTCCAGTGGGCGCGATGGCGCGCCACCGACAGGTACGAGTAGACCCCGGCGTAGACGGCCATCATCAGCCCCACCAGGAGCTGGGGCACCGGCGGGCGGCGCCGCATCCACTCCGCCCGCGGCCGCGCCAGCGGCACCGGCGGCGCGCCTGTCACTTCCCGCGCCCGAGCAGGACGACGATGCCGATGAACGCGAGCTCCACCAGGGTCAGGACGAGCCGGGTGCCCACCGAGAGCGCGACGGCCACCGATCCCGGGACGTTCTGGGCGAGCGCGAGCGCGAAGGCGCCCTCCCGGATGCCGAGGCCCGACGGGAAGATCACCACGAGCATCGAGACCGCGAACGAGAGCAGGAAGGCGAGGCCCACGAACGCCGGTCCGCCCGCCTCGGGCCCGGCCGCCGACCGCACCACGAGCCAGATGCCGAGGGCCAGGATGACGGCCGTCGCCGTGTACCAGGCGACGATCCCGAGGAGCGGCCTCGTGGCGATGAGGCGCGGCAGGGGCTCCCGGCCGGCCTTGCGCAGGAGCCACGAGGACACCGGCCCGAAGATGCGCGGATGCAGGCCCAGCAGGCCCAGCGGCAGCAGCACGAGCAGCCAGGTGCGCCCGTCGCCCTGGTTGCCGTAGAGGGCCAGGAACACGACGCCCCCGCCCGCGGCCACGCCGACGGACAGGAGCTGCTCGTAGGCCATGGCCGCGACCGTCGTGCGGCGCGGCACCCCGCGCTCGTGGCTCAGGACGACCCGCCCCACCACCATCACCACGCTCCCGGGCACGTACCGCCCCAGCAGGGAGCGCGCCCAGATGGAGAGGGTCACGCGCGCGGGCGGCCCCGGGTGATGGAGGCGGTCCGCGATCGCGCCCCAGCCGAGGCCGCTCGCGAGGTAGAAGAGGAGCAGGACGAGGCAGCCGGCGGCGAGCAGCCCGGGGTGGATCTCCCAGTCGTAGTCGGCGACCGCCGTCCAGCCGTCGGCCAGCGCCCAGCCGAGGAACCCGAGGACCAGCAGCCCGGCGGCCAGACCGCCCCAGCGCCGCCAGGGGCTCCGGGCCGGCGGTGGGGCCGCCTCAGGGCCCGGTGTCGCCATTCCGGGCCAGGGCGATCAGGCCGTGCCAGCCGGGACGGCGGCCGCCGAAGGCCGTGTCCACCTCGAGCGCCGCGCGGACGACCTTCGCCGCCAGCTTCGGGGGCGCACCCCCGCCCGCCTCTGCGCCCCCGCCGCCGCGCGCGAGGCGCCGCTTGAGCACGCGCCGGTACACCTGCCGGTGGTAGAGGCCGGTGAGCGGGAAGCCCCAGCCCCGCACGTCGATGTCCGTGAAGCCCGCCTGCGCCATCCGCTCCGCGAGCATCTCGACGGAGTACCGGCGCCGGTGCCCGGCCCACCGGTCGGTCCAGTCGTAGCGGTAGGGGTTGGCCGGGACCGTGACGAGGAGGAGGCCGCCCGGGCGCAGCACACGGTGCAGCTCGCCGAGGGCGGCCGCGTCGTCGTCCAGGTGCTCCAGCACCTCGGCGCAGACCGCGGCGTCGAAGGCGTCGTCCGGCAGGTCGAGGCGCTGGAGGTCGCCCTGCAGCACCGGGTTGCCCTCCTCGGCGCCGCGCGCGCGCAGCGCCTGCCGGGTCCACGCGCAGAGCTCTTCGCTGTAGTCCGTGGAGGTGACGCGCAGGCCGGCGTCCACGAGCTTCAGCGTGAGGCTTCCGGCGCCGGCGCCCGCGTTGAGCACCTCGGGGCCGGGCAGGGCCGGCAGCAGCCGCCGCAGCACGAGGGCCTCGCGGTAGTCGTGGCGCGGCCCGAACAGCTCGGGGGTCGCGCCCCAGTCGTGGACGACGGGCTCTCCGGTGGTCATGACCGCAAGGTTAGGGGGGTCAGCGCCCGGAGCAGCGCGTCCGCGGCCGCCTCGGGGGCCCCGAGCCGGGTGAACACCCCGTGCCCGGCGTCCGCGAGGCGGGCGCGCAGGGCGGGATCGGCCGCGAGGCCGGCGAGGGCGGCGCCCAGCGCGGGGCCGTCGCCGGCGGGCACGAGCAGGGCGCTCTCGCCGTCGGTGAGCACCTCGCGGACCGCTGGGGTGTCGGCCGTCACCACCGGCCGGCGGGCGGCGAGCGCCTGCCAGACCTTGTTCGGCACGACGCGCGCGGCCTTCTCGCTCGTGCCGAAGACGCCGAGGGCGACGGACGCCGCGGCGAGCTCGCCCCCGAGGTCCGTGTACGGCACCCAGCGCTCCCAGGTGAGGCCGGGCGGGCGGTCGCGCGCGAGCTCCGCCTCGAGCCACGGGCCGAGCTGGCCGTCGCCGATGAGGCGCACCGGCGGCGCGCCGGGCGCCCGCGCGGCCTCGAGCACCGTCGTGAGGCCGTGGAGCGGGGCGAGCTTGCCGTAGAAGAGCGCCCGCGGGGGCCCGTCCGGCAGCGGGGTGGGCGGGAACCGGTCCGGCTCGGCGCCCACCGGGACGACGGCGATGCGGCGGCGGTCGACCCCGAAGCGCGCCGCGAGCCAGTCGGCGCCCGCGGTCGTGTCGGCCAGGACGAGGTCGGCGACGCGCAGCGAGACGCGGTCGACGCCCGCGAGGGCCGCCGCGGCGGCCTTCCCGGCGAGGGCCCGGTCGCCCGCGAGCGTGTCCCAGAGCGAGATCATCATGTCCACGACGAGCGGGACCCGCTTCGCCCGGGCCACGGCCCAGGCCGGGACCGCGTCGGGCTGGGCGGGGTACCCGGCCACCACCGCGTCGACCGGCCGCTCCCGTCCCCCGGACACGGCCAGGCGCCCCCAGGCGCCCGCCCACCGCCCACCGGTCGCGAGGAGCGGCAGGGGCCGGAGGAACCCCGTCCCGGCCTTGTGGGTCGCGCGCTCCCACACCGGGCGGTGGTGCTCCACCACCTCGACGCCACGTGCGCGCAGGCCGGCGATGAGCACCCGCGGGCGCGGGTACTCGCGCTCGTAGGTGCCGAGCCACATGACCCTCACGGCGTCAGCGGAGGACGCGCTCCACCCGTGACCGGGCCTCCTCGTCCTGCGGGCGCAGGTGGTACCGCTGGATCATCTCGCTCACCAGCCCGATCGTGAACAGCTGGATGCCCACCACGATCAGCAGGACGCCGAGCAGCAGCAGGGGCCTGCCGCCGATGCCCTCGCCCGTGAGGCGGATGACGGAGAGGTAGGCGCAGATCACCACGCCCACGAAGAGCAGGAGCATCCCGAAGCCTCCGAAGAGGTGCATCGGGCGCTGCCGGAAGCGGCCCACGAAAAGGATCGTGAGCAGGTCCAGGAACCCGCGCAGGTAGCGCTCGAGGCCGTACTTGCTCTTGCCGTAGGGCCGCGGCCGGTGGTTCACCGGCAGCTCGCGCACCTTGAAGCCCTCGTTCGCCGCGAGCACCGGGATGTAGCGGTACTGGTCGCCGGTGAGGGCGAGGGAGCGGACCACCTCGGCCCGGTAGGCCTTGAAGCCGCAGTTGAGGTCGTGGAGGCCGATGCCGGACATCTTCCGGGTGACCCCGTTGAACACCTTGGAGGCGGCGCGCTTGCTCCAGGCGTCCTTGCGGTCGCGCTTCCAGCCGCTGACGAGGTCGGCGCCCGCCTCGAGCTCGTCGAGCAGGCGCGGGATCTCGGCGGGGTCGTCCTGCAGGTCGCCGTCGATGGTGACGATGGCGTCGCCGCGGGCCTCCCGGAAGCCGGCCATGAGGGCGGCGGCCTTGCCGAAGTTGCGGCGCAGGCGCACCACGGCGATCTCGGGCTCGGCCGCGGCGAGCTCCGCGAGGATCTCGGTCGTGCCGTCGGTCGACCCGTCGTCGACGAAGAGGACCTCGGTGCGGCGCCCCAGGTTCCGGAGGACGGTCAGCAGCTCCTCGGAGAGAGGGCGCACCGACTCGCGCTCGTTGTAGACCGGGACGACGACCGAGACGAAGGCGAGGCGTGCGGCCACCGCGGGCGATGCTACCAGCGGCCCGGGGCGGACCCCGGCGCGCGCCCCTCCCGCACCGTGCGGGATGCGCGGCGGCGCGGCGGCGCCGATGACCCCGGCGGGACCCCGATGGACCGGGGTCGACCGGATCCACGTCAGGAGGACGCCATGAACTCGAGGATGCTGCGCCGCGCGCTCGTCGCCGTCGCCGTCGTGGGGGCCGTCGCCGCGCCGAGCGCGATGGCCTGTCACGGCGGAGGGGGCGGGGGAGGCGGAGGAAGCTACTTCCGGGGCGGTGACGACGGTCCCCGCACGAACGTCTCGTACCAGCGCGACCGCGACCGCGGCGAGCGCGGACGGGACCGCGACCGCTCGCGGGGGCGCGACTGCCCGCCCAAGGTGACGCCGCCGGTCACCCCGCCGCCGACCACGCCCGAGGAGCCGCCGGCCCCTCCGGGACCGGAGTTCTAGGCCCCTAGGGGCTCTCGGGCGCGCCGCCCCGGCCGACCGGCCGGGGCCGGCGGCCCTCCCGCCCGTCGTCCGTGCGCGGATGGACGGAGCGGGGGAGCCGCGGGCGCGTGAAGCCGGGGCCCGTGCGCCGGCGGCGCCGGGGCCGGTCGGTGGCGCCGATGCCGCGCCGTGCGACGAGCACCCCGACGGACCAGATGCAGGCGACGATGAGCACGCCGAGCACGAGGCCAGTGGCGCCGCGCGCACCGGTCGCGGCCGTCTCGAGCAGGTACCAGACGGCGAAGAACGGCGACGAGTCCAGCAGCCCGCCCATGCGCCCGATGAGCAGCAGGACCGGGATCGCCACGAGCAGCCCCAGGGCGGCCAGGTGCCAGCCGCGCCGCGCCCCGGTGGCGAGGATCGCCGCGTGGGCCGCGGGCAGCGCCAGCACGAGCGCGTAGGGCGACAGGACCCAGAGGATCAGCACGAGGACGGCGAGCGCGCCGATGGCGGCGGTGCCCTCGGCCAGCGGCGGCACCGGGCGCCGGCGCGCGCGGTTGCGCACGACGAACCAGGTGAGCGCCGCGACGGCCGCGATGATGGCGACCGCGAGCAGGGACATGACGTCGAACGGCACCTGCGCGGGGATCGGCGGCGAGCCGGCCGCGGTGCCCGGGAGCATCCCGGCGAGGACGAGCAGGTGCGCCGTGATGAGCCCGGCGACGAGGGGCAGGGAGCGCCGCACGACCGCCCGCAGGCCCTTGCCGAGCGGGAGCTTCGCGCGCCGCTGCCGGGCGACGATGTCCAGGGCGAGCACGAGGACCGGCAGCGCCAGGAGCAGCAGGGCGAGCCGCGCGATGGTGGGCCGCAGGGTGCGGCCGGCGATGAGCAGGCTGCCGTCCGCGGCCGGCACGGCGGTCGAGGCGTCGAGGACGCCGAGCAGGTCGTTGGCGGCGTTCGCGACCAGCTCCATCCGGTCCGCGCTCGGCTCTCGGCCCTCGCGCAGCGGCGACTCCGCCCGGGCCGAGAGGGTCACGGACGGGAGGCCGGCCGCGATGGCGGCGCCCTGGTCGCCGAAGGTCTGCGGCACCCCGAGGCGCATCATCTGGCCCGTGATCGACGAGAGGAGCTCGGCGCGGCCGCCGGCCCGCTCGACCGACCGCTCCGCGAAGCGCGCCAGCCCGAGGGCCTGGCGGTCGGTGCGCCCGGCGTCCCAGACGTGCACGCGGTCGCCGGTCGCCTCGCCGGGGGCGTCCAGGACGATCGCCGCCGACAGGGGGAACGCGCGGAAGCGCTCCAGGAACCAGCGCATGCCCGCGTTGCCGACGGTGGACCCGTCGGTGGAGACGAAGAGGTGCGGCCGCTGGTGGCGCGTGGTGGCCGACACCTGGGCCATGCGCAGCAGGACCGCCGTGGAGCTGGTGCCCGCGGCGACGCCGGGAGGCGTGTCGCGGGGGGCGACGACGACGATGCCGGAGCGGAAGCGGCCCTCGCCACGGCCCGGCACCACGACGTACACATTCCGCAACTGCACCGTCTCACGATCGTTGCGGGCCTCGAGCTCCTGCACCTGCACCTTGCCGGCGGCGCCCGGGATCTGGGAGAGCTGGTCCTGCACCCAGCGGGCCGCGGCCTGGTCCGGACCGGACCCCGCCGTGCGCTCGGGCGCGATCCCCGCGAGCTGGCGGTCCAGGTCCAGCACCTGTTGACCGTCGATCGCGGACGGGAGCGCGGGTTCGGGACCCGTGTCGGGTGTCTGGAGGGTCAGGAGCGCGACCACGAGGGCGACGCCTGCGACCAGCCAGCAGGTGCGATAGAGGCGGGCGTTCAGCACTGTCGGCGGCCACCGTGACCCCGGCGGCTGGCGGTAGAGTGTGCCACGTCCTCCCCTCCGACGGGCGGAGACCCCCCGGTGACCTCAAGCGACGAGGGCGGCGCGCCGCTCATCCTGGTGTCGAACCGCGGGCCGGTCTCGTTCGGCTTCGGCGACGACGGAGGCCTCGTGCGCAGCCGCGGCGGGGGTGGCCTGGTGACCGCGCTGCTCGGCCTGACCGAGCACACGCCGGCCCTCTGGGTGTCCGCCGCGACCTCCGAGGCCGACGAGAAGGTGTCGGCCGAGGCGGGCGGCGGGCGGTTCCCCCTCGACCTGGGCGAGGACACGCAGGGGCGCTTCGTCCACATCGAGCCCGACGTCTACCACCGGTACTACAACGTCATCGCGAACCCGATGCTCTGGTTCATCCAGCACTACCTCTGGGACCTGAGCAACGCGCCGGACATCCGCCGTGAGGAGCTCGACGCCTGGGAGCACGGGTACCTCGTCGCGAACCAGGCCTTCGCCGACGCCGTGGTGGCGGAGCTGGACGACGACCCGGACCGGGTCGTGATGCTCCACGACTACCACCTGTACACGGCGCCCGAGGCGATCCGCGCGGCCCACCCGGACGTCTTCCTGCACCACTTCATCCACATCCCGTGGAGCCAGCCGGACTACTGGCGCATCCTGCCCCCGCACATCCGCGAGGGGATCCTGCGCGGCCTGCTGGCGAACGACATCCTCGCCTTCCACACCCGTTCGTACGCACGGAACTTCCTGCTCTGCTGCGAGGAGCTGCTGGACCTGCGCGTCGACTACGAGAAGCGCCAGGTGCGCTGGGAGGGCCGCGACGTGTGGGTGCGGTCCTACCCGATCTCGGTCAACGCCCCGATGTTCGAGGAGCTCGCCCGCAGCCCCGCCGTGGCGCACGAGGAGGGCGAGGTCCTGCGCCGGCGCCGCCAGCACCTCGTGGTGCGCGTCGACCGCACGGACCTCTCGAAGAACACGCTGCGCGGCTTCAAGGCGTTCGACGTCTTCCTGGACCGGCACCCCGAGTTCCACGAGGACATCACGTTCCTGGCGCTCCTCCAGCCCACCCGCCAGGACGTGGACGAGTACGTCGAGTACCTCCAGAAGATCCGCGACGTGGTGAGCCACATCAACACGAAGCACGGCACGACGGACTGGATGCCCATCAACCTGCGCATCCAGAGCGACATCAACCGCGCCGTCGCCGCCTACAAGCACTACGACGTGCTCGTGGTGAACCCGATCTTCGACGGCATGAACCTGATCGCGAAGGAGGCGCCGCTCGTCAACGAGCGCGACGGCGTGATGATCCTGAGCGAGAACGCGGGCGCTCACGAGGAGCTGGGGTCGTTCGCGCTCACGATCAACCCGTTCGACGTGGAGGCCACGGCCGAGGCGCTGCACCAGGCGCTCGTGATGCCGGCCGACGAGCGCGCCTTCCGCCTCCAGGAGATCAAGCGGATCGTGCGCGAGAACGACGTCGGCAAGTGGCTCAACGCGCAGCAGGTGGACATCCGCTCCAAGCGCTCCGCCGACCAGAAGCGGCGGAGGAAGGCCAAGGCGAAGGGCAAGGCGAAGGCATGAGCGACCAGGGCCTCGGGCTCACCCACCTCGACGCGCGCGGCGACGCCCGCATGGTGGGGGTGGGCCACAAGCAGGTCGTCGGGCGCCGGGCCGTCGCGGAGGCCGTGGTGCGGATGGCGCCGGCCAGCGCCCGCGCGATGCTCGACGGCGACCTGCCGAAGGGCGACGCCGCCGCCGTCGCCCGGATCGCCGGGATCATGGCCGCCAAGCGCACCCCGGACCTCATCGCCCTGTGCCACCCGCTGCCCATCGACCGGGCCGGCGTGGACGTGGAGATCCTCCCGGACGAGGGCGCCGTGCGCATCCGGGCCGAGGTCGAGACGACGGCCCGCACCGGCGTCGAGATGGAGGCCCTGACGGCGGCGTCGGTGGCCGCGCTGAACGTCTACGACCTGGTGAAGGGCATCGACAAGGAGATCGTCATCGAGTCGGTGCGGCTGGTCGAGAAGGTGAAGGGACCGCCGGTCGCGCCGTGACGCTCCGCGTCGCCATCGTCACCGTGTCGGACCGCTCGGCGCGGGGGGAGCGCGAGGACGCCTCCGGCCCGGCGCTGGCGGCGGCCGTCGAGGCGTCGGGGCACGACGTGGTGCGCCGGGACCTGCTGCCCGACGAGCTGGAGGCGCTGGCCGACCTGCTCGCGGGCGTCTGCGACGACCCGGAGGCGCCGGACCTCGTCCTGACGACCGGTGGCACGGGCCTCGGCCCGCGGGACCGCACCCCCGAGGCCACGACACGCGTCTGCGAGCGGCTGGTGCCCGGCATCGCCGAGACCCTGCGCGCCCGGTCGCTCGCGGTCACGCCCCACGCCATGTTGTCGCGGGCCGTCGCCGGCGTGCGCGGGCGCACGCTGGTGGTCAACCTGCCCGGCTCACCCGGGGGCGCCCGCGACGGCTGGGAGGCACTGGCCCCTGTCGCCCCCCACGCCGTGGCGCAGATCCGCGGTGGCGACCACTAGGGCACGGTGACGCCCGGGGGGAGCTCCACGTCCTCCTGTACGCCCAGCTCGGGGTCGATCCCCGGCATCGCCGCGATCTCGCGGGTCACGCCTCCCAGCGCGGACGGCACGACCTCGATCCGGAAGACGGCGGGGACCGGGTTCGCCGTCAGATCGTCGAGGATGGAGGGGTCGTCGAGGCGCCCGCGCAGCTCCGCGAGGCCGTCCTCCGCCGAGAGGTAGGAGTAGGAGACGACCCGCCCGTCGACCGTCATGGCCTCGAGGCGGCCTGCGATCGCCTCGCGCTCCGTCGCGGAGACGCCGGCCTCGAGGTAGGCGGACAGGGACGCCGGCGGAGGGGCGGTGGCCGTGCCGGACCCGGAGGGGCCGTCGTCGGAGCAGCCCGCGACGAGGGCGCCCAGCACGAGGAGGAGGAGCGCCCACCGGGACATGGCCCCATGAGACCAGCCGGGGCGGATGCCCACCCGCCCGCGTCGACCACCTCCGGCCCGGGGAGTAGGTTGGCCGCGATGCCGGACCGGGTGCCCCTCGAGCTGTCGGCCATGGGCGCCGTGCGCCCGCCCGCCTCCGCCGCCCTCGCCGCCGCCCGGCGCCGCGAGCAACAGGGCTTCGACGCCGTCTGGTGGGCCGACCACCTCCTCCACTGGTTCCCGGACTCCATCTGGACGCCGGAGCTCGTGCCCCAGGCCGCCGCCCAGGCGAGCCCGCACGTGTGGTTCGACCCGGTGCCGGTCATCGCCGCGGCCGCGGCGGCCACCCGCCAGCTGCGCCTCGGGGTCGGCGTCACGGACCTCGTGCGCAACCACCCGGCCGCCCTCGCCCGCACCGCCCTCACCCTGGACCACCTCACGGGCGGGCGCTTCGTGCTCGGCGTCGGCTCGGGCGAGGCGCTCAACCTGAGCCCGTTCGGCATGGCCAACGAGCGCCCCCTCGCGCGCCTGGAGGAGGGCCTGGAGGTGCTGCGCCTGCTCATGTCGACGACCGCGCCGGTCGACTTCGAGGGCGACCACTTCCAGCTCCGGGAGGCCTCGGTGGGCCTCGCGCCGGCCGGGGACGCCCCGCCGCCGGTGTGGCTGGCCGCCCACCGCCCGCGCGGGCTGCGCCTCGTGGGGCGGACCGCCGACGGCTGGCTGCCGCTGGCCACCGACCCGGACGCCTACGCCGGGATGCTCGCGACGGTCCGCGGCGCGGCCCAGGGCGCCGGCCGCGCGGCCGAGGACGTGACCCCCGGCCTCTACGCCCGCGTCGTCGTGGCCGAGACGGCCGAGGACGCGCTCGCGGCCATCGACGGCTCCCTGCTGCTGCGCTTCATCGCGCTCACCCGCCCGGCCGAGGCCTACGAGGCCCACGGCGCCGAGCACCCGCTCGGCCCGGGGGCGTTCGGCCTCACCACCTTCCTGCCGACCGCCCTGGGCCAGGAGGAGGCGCTGGAGCTGGCCCGGGCGGTGCCGGAGGCGGTGCTGCGCGACACGGTCATCCACGGCACGCCCGACGACGTGGCGGCCACCGTGCTGCGCTTCGTGGAGCGCGGCGCCCGCCACGTGCAGATCACCAACATGACGCCGATGGCCGATCCCGCCCGGGCGGCCACGAGCGAGTCCCTGCTCGCCGACACCGTCGCCGCACTGCGCACCGGCGCGCCCGCCGCCACGTGAGGGCGCGGCGCCCCATCGCCCTCGCGGCCCTCGCCGCGGCGGGCGTCCTGGCCGCGTGCGCCGTCCCCGCCGCCGGCGCGTCGCGCACGGTGACGCTCGACGGCTGGAGCCAGCGCACCCTCGCCTTCAGCGGCGACCGGCTCGTCTGGACCGAGGCCGCGACGGTGCGCGTGGACCCGGCGAAGATCGCGGGCTCACCGCCCGGCGCTCAGCGGTTCGACTACTACCGCGCCGAGACCTCGCGCATCCGCCTCGACCGGCGCTCGCAGCGGTTCCTGGGCTCGCCGGAGACGCCGGTCGCCGTGCGCACCTCGATCGCCGCGATGGGGCCGGGCCTGCTCGTGCCGACGGGGGCGGGGAACTTCATCGCGCTCCCGTCCGCCCGGCGCTTCGCCACGCCGCTCGTGCAGTGCTGCGACGCCGAGGGCCTCGAGACGGTCATCGTCAGCGACGGACGCGCGGACGCTCCCGTGACGCTCGCCGCGTCCCTCGTGGGGACGTCGGTGCACTACGTCCAGGCCGACGCGTCCGGGGCCCTCGTCCAGGGCTCGTTCCCGGACGGCGCGCCGGTCGCGGTCTCCCCGGGCGCCGGCGCCGTGCCGCTCGTGGCGATGCAGGGCGCGCTGCGCGTGCAGGTCGACCCGGCCCAGCCCACCCTGCTCACCTGGCGCGACGGGGCCACCGTGGTGCGGACGGCCGCCCTGCCGGGCCCGGCGCTGCGCGTCTGGGCCGACGGCCGGGCCGCCGCGGTGGCCGTGCGCCTGGGCACGCGGGTCGGCCTGCTGCGCGTGGGCGCCGGGGCCCCGGTCCTCGCCTGGACCGGCGCGCGGGTGCCCGCGGTGGCGGTGGGCGGCGGGAGCCTCGCGGTGGCCGACGGCCGCCGGGTGCTGGCCTCGCGGTCCGGGCGCCTGAAGCCGGTGGCGACCGCCCGTCGCGCCGTGGACGCCGTGGGCGTCGACGCCGCGCGCGTCGCCTGGGTGGAGCGCGGCACCCGCAAGGGCGCCCGCGTCGGGGTCGTGCGGCTCGGGAGGGTGCGATGAGGACGGCGCTCCTCGCGCTGCTGCTGTGCCTGGCCGCGGCGGCCGGCATCGCGTCGGCGGCGCCGATCATGTCGCTGCAGGACGACAACCTCGTCAACGTCCGCGGCCCGGAGCTGGAGGCCCGCCTCGACGCCCTCGCGGCCACCGGCGTGAAGGTGACCCGCGTCGACGTCCTCTGGCGCGAGGTGGCGCCGCGCAAGCCGGCCGACGCCCGCGACCCCGCCGATCCCGCGTACGACTGGAGCCGCTACGACGAGATCGTCCGCGGCCTGAAGGCCCGCGGGATCGCGATCATGCTCGACTTCTACCTCACGCCGGCCTGGGCCTCGCGCAGCGGCGAGCGCACCGCGGCCCCGCGGCCGGCCGACGGGGCCCGCTTCGCCGGCGCCATCGCCCGCCGCTACTCCGGCGCCTACCCGGACCCGCGCGGCGGCACCCTGCCGGCCATCCGCAGCCTGGAGATCTGGAACGAGCCGAACCTGCCCGGCTTCTGGACGCCGCAGTGCCGTCGCCGGGGCGGGAAGGCCGCCCTCGTGTCGCCGCGGGTCTACGCGGCACTGCTCGCGGCCTCGTACCGCGAGGTGAAGCGCGTGGCCCCCGCCATCGAGGTGGTGGGCGGCGTCGCGGGCCCCGCCGGGCGCTCGCCGACCTCCTGCCCGGAGGACGGCCGCGCGGCCGTGGGATCGCTGGACTGGGCCCGCCTCGTCGCCGACGAGGGTCCCCCGCTCGACGCCTGGAGCCTTCATCTCTACCCTCTCGGGGGCCCGCTCCAGGCCTTCTTCGTGCCCTCCTGGAGCACCCTGCCCCGGGTCGTGCAGCAGGTGGATAGGCTTCGCCCGGGGGCTCCCATCCACGTCACCGAGACGGGGTACCACACGTCCTACAACCGCTTCCACCGCTACTTCGTGAGCGAGGCCCAGCAGGCCGCGTGGGTCGACGAGACCGTCGCCGCGGCCGCCCTGCAGCCCCGCGTCCAGGTGGTGACGTGGTTCAACTTCCAGGACAACCCGCGCTGGACCGGCGGCCTCCTGAGGGGTGACGGCACCCGCAAGCCGTCCTACGACCGGTTCGCCGCCATGGCCGCCGCCAACCCGCCTCCCGCGGGGTGGGCGCCGTGAGCGAGAACGGGAACGGGGGCGACGAGCGCCTCGACCAGGTCCAGGCGTACTACGACCGCATGGCGCCGCGCCTCGTCGCGGTGGAGGACCGGAACTGGCACCTCCAGTCGCGGATGGCGCTCAACCTGGAGACGATCGACCGCTTCGCCGGCCACGGCGGCCGCGTGCTGGACATCGGCTGCGGCACCGGCTTCCTGCTGGAGAAGCTCGCCGAGCGCGGCTACTCGGGCATCGGGGTGGACCTCTCGCCGGAGTCCGTGGAGCACGCTCGGACGCGCCTGGAGGAGATGGGCGCCGGCGACCGGCTGACCGCCGTGGTGGGCAGCGCCTACGAGCCGCCCGAGGGCCCCTTCGACCTCGTCACGCTCACCGACGTGCTGGAGCACCTGGAGGACCCGCGGGCATGCCTCACCGCCCTGCGCGCGCAGATGGCGCCCGGAGGCCTCCTGGTCATCTCCACGCCGAACCGGCGCTCGCTGCCCGGCGCCCGCCGGTGGATGTCGGAGCACGGCGTCCCGGGCATCAAGCTCAACCTCGCGCCGGTGGACAACTGGCAGACGTGGACCGACCTCGAGGGCCACGCGGCCTCCGCCGGCCTCGTCGCGGTCTCGCGCCGGGGCATCTTCTTCCGCCCCGGCGGGAGGATCGGCTCCCAGATCGGGCGCCTGTACCGCCATCCGGCGCCGCGGCGCGCGGAGCTGGCGGTGTCACGGACGCCGCTGGGACGCTTCGGCTTCTACATCTGCCTGGGGTTCCGGGCACTCTGAGCGCCACCCGATGAGCCCGCCGCCGCCGGGGGGCCGCGGACGGCGGGTGGCCGTCGCCGCGGCGATGCTGGTCCTGTTCGTCGTCGCGCTCGGCGTCTTCCTGCTGCCGTTCGCGTTCCCGACGCCGCCGCCGATCGTGACGCGGTTCCAGGCGACCCAGCTCTTCTCCCCGAACTCGGACGGCCGCCGCGACGTCGCGACCATCGGCGTGCGCCTGAGCGAGCCGAGCGACGTCACGCTCACCATCCAGCAGGACGGCGAGCCGGTCATCACGCTGATCGACGACGAGGCGCGCCCGACGGGCTTCTTCACCACGGAGTGGGACGGGCTGGACTCCGCCGGTCGCCGGGTGCCCGACGGCTCCTACGCGATCAAGCTCGTCGCCCGGGCCGGCGCCAAGAAGTTCGAGACCTCCCGCCGCGTCGTCATCGACACGTCCGCGCCGCAGCCGGCGCAGATGGACGTCGTGTCGGCGACCCTCGCGGACCCCGGCGTCGGCGAGTGCCGCGTGACCTTCTCCGCCCGCGACGCCGCCTCGATGACCCTGGAGGCCGTGCGGGCCGACGGCCGCGGGGACGCGCTGCGCCGCCTGGGCCCGCGCCCCGTGCGCGCCGAGGAGACGGTCCGCTGGAACTGGACCGGGCAGACGGCGGGCGGCGAGCGCGTGGAGCCCGGCCTCTACGTCATCCGCGCCTCCCTCTTCGACGCGGCCCGCAACCGCACCGTCCGCGACCGCACCTGCTGGGTCGGCTACATGGCCGGCACGGCGCGGCCCGCCGACCCCGCCCCGCGCGACCAGGTGGGCGTGTCCCTGCGCGACACGGACGGCGAGACGATCTCCGGCGCCACCACGGTGTCCCTCGTCCTGCGCCGCCGCACCGGCGTCCCCGGCGAGACCGCGGGTGACCCGATCGGCGACCAGGTGGGCCCCGGCGCCCGCGGCCCGGCCGGGCGCGTGCGCGTGCGGATCCCCGCCGGCGTGAACCCCGACGCCCTCTGGCTCGTGGTGACGCGCACCGACGGCGAGGCCTCGGCGCTCATCGACCTGCGGGGCGGCGGATGACGGACCTCGCCACGCACATCGCCGCGGTCGCCGCGGCGATCGCGGTCGTGGGGCTGCTGGCCCCGCTGCCCGGCCTGCGCCCCGAGCGGCAGCGCGCCGCGTCCCTGGCGCTGCTGATCGGCGCGTGGGGCTTCCTGGTCGCGTCGCTCATCCCGGGCGACGACGCCTCGGACGCCCTGGACAAGCTCGCGTCACCGACCCGCGCGGCCATGGCGGCGGTGGCCGTGGTCGTGGCCGTCGCCATCGTCGTCGTCGCGGTGCGGCTCATCACGGCCCGCCCGACGATCTGGTTCGTGCTGCTGGGCCTCGCCCTGCCCATCCGGGTGCCGGTGAGCGTCGGGAGCCTGGAGGCCAACCTCCTCATCCCGCTCTACGCGGTCATCGGCATCGGGATCATCGCGTGGGTCTGGGCCCGGGCCCGCGGCCGGGTGGGCCCGGCCGACGAGGCCCCGGCGGCCCTCGCCTGGCCCCTCGCCGCGTTCGCCGCCTTCGTCCTGGTCTCGGCCGTCTGGAGCCCGGACATCGAGGAGGCCGCCATCAAGGCCGCCTTCTTCTACGTGCCGTTCACGATCCTGCTCGTCCTGGTCATCGCCTGGTGGCGGTACGCGCAGGCCCTGCGCGCCCTGGCGATCACGACGATCGCGGGCGGCACGCTCGCGGCGCTCGTGGCGCTCTACCAGTACGCCACCGAGGACATCTGGTGGAACCAGACGCTCATCCAGGCGAACGTCTACTCGCGCTTCTTCCGCGTGAACGGGATCTTCTTCGACCCGAACATCCTGGGCCGCTACCTGGCGATCGGGATCCTGGCCTGCGTCGCCCTCGCGTGGGTGCGCCCGCGGGCCGCCGAGCTCGCCGCCCTCGCCGCGGCCGCCGTCGTGATGACGGGCGGCCTGGCCGTGACCTTCTCCCGGTCCAGCACGCTCATGCTCATGGTCGGGGTGCTGCTCCTGGCGATCCGCGCCCTGGGCGCACGCCGCGCCCTGCCCGCCGGCCTGGCGGTGCTCGCGGTGGCCGGGGGCATCGCCCTGCTGACGAGCGACAACGTCCGGCGCGCCGCGACGGACTACGACCGCCTCGAACGCGTGAGCGAGGGGCGCTTCGACCTCATGCGCGGCGGGCTCACGATCTGGCGGGACGACCCGATCCTCGGCACGGGCCTCGGCGGCTTCGAGGACCGCTTCGAGGAGACCCTCACCCCGACCGAGCAGCGCCGGGTGCGCGTGGTGATCTCCCACAACACCCCGGTGACCGTGCTGAGCGAGACCGGCGTCGTCGGCTTCGCCCTGTTCCTCGCGCTCCTCGTGGGCGCCGGGTGGGCCGCGGTGCGCGGGTCCCGCGGCCAGGGCCTCGACGGCTGGGCGCGCTGGACCCTGGGCGCGATCCTGGCCGGGATCGTGGTCCACTCCCTGCTCTACGCCGCCCTCTTCGAGGATCCGTTCACCTGGGTCGGTGCCGCCGCGGCCGCCGCGATCGGCCTGCTGGCGCTGCCGCCGCCCCGGGAGGACGAGCCCGAGCCGGACGAGGAGGCCCCGCCCTCGCCCACCGCCACCCTGCCGGTGACCCCGTGAGCCTGCGCGTCCTGTGCCTCAGCAACATGTGGCCGGGGCGCGCGGACCCGGACTACGGCGCGTTCGTCGCCGACATGTGCCGGGCGCTGGAGGGGCGCGGGATGACCGTGGACCCGGTGGTCATCGACACCCGTGCCCGCGGGGTGCTGCGGACGCCCGCCAAGTACGCGGGCCTCACGGCCCGGGCGACCCGGCACGCCCGCCGGGCCGACGTGATCTACGCGCACTACCTCTTCCCCACGGCGGCGGTGGCGGCGACGGCCGCGAAGGCGGCGCGCATCCCGTACGTCGTGACCGCCCACGGCGGCGACGTGCGCAACCTGGACCGCCCCTCGGTGCGCCGCGCGACGGCCGGGCCGCTGGCGGGCGCCGCGGGGCTCATCGCCGTGAGCGAGCACCTGGCGGAGGGGCTCCGCGACTCCGGCCTGACGCTGCCGCCGCTCTCGGTGATCGACATGGGCGTGGACGCGGACCGCTTCCGGCCCGGTGACCGCGACGTGGCCCGGGCCTGGCTCGGCGTGCCGGCCGGGGTGCCCCTGCTGCTCGCCGTCGGCGGGCTCACCGACCGCAAGAACCCGCTCGGCCTGCTGCAGGCCTTCGCCCGGGTGCGGGCGGCCCGCCCCGACGCCCTGCTGGCGCTCGTGGGCGACGGCCCCCTCGCCGGCGCGGTGGACGCGGGCGCCCGCCGCCTGGGCCTGGAGGGCGCCGTCCTGCGCCCGGGCGCGGTGCCGCACGAGGCCGTGGCCGACTGGGTGGCCGCCTGCGACGTCCTCGCGCTCGTGAGCCGGGTGGAGCCGCTCGGCGTGGCGGCCCTGGAGGCCATGGCCGGGGGCCGCCCCGTGGTGGCGACCCGTGTCGGCGGGGCGAAGGAGGTCGTGCCCGACCCCGAGGCGGGCCGCGTGGTGGACCCGCTCGACCCCACCGCCATCGCCGCGGCGGTGCTGGACCTGCTGGAGGCGCCGCCCACGCCGGAGGCGTGCCGGGCGGCCGCGATGCCACACGCCCTCGACCGGCAGGCGGCGCGGGTGGCCGAGGTGCTGGAGCGCGCCGTGGAGGCCCACCCGCGCACCTAGGGCGGCCGCGCCCCTGCGCTACTGTGCGCGGCCGATGTCGACGACCGACGCCCCCGCCCGGCCCGCGGGCTCCCGGGACACGGCCGCGATCGCGGTCGTCGTCGGCGTCCTCGTCGGCGCGGCCCTCGCGGTGTGGCAGCCGCTGGTGGGCATCGGCCTCGCCGTGGTGGTGCTGATCGGGACGCTGCTGCGGGACGTGCCCGTCCAGCGCCTCGCCCCGGTGCTCGTGGTGCTCACGGCCCTCGCGGCCGTCGGCGGGCCCAACCTGGCCGCGCCCCCGGCGCCGTGGCTCTTCCTGTTCCGCATACTGATCGTGCTGCTCGGGCTGGGCCTCGTGGGCTACCTGCTCATGGACGGCCGGCTGGTGCTCCCGGCGGGCCTCCCGCGGCCGGCCGGGATCCTGGCCGTCTGGTGGCTGTGGACCGCGCTCTCGATCGGCTGGGCCGACGACGCCCTGGCGGGCCTGCGCTGGACGTCCTTCATGGCGATGATGGGCGGGCTGGCGATCGGCATCGCGATCATCTGCCGCGACCGGCGGCGCGCCCGCATCCTGCTCTGGTGCCTGCTGGGCGCGTTCGTCCTGGCGTGCCTCGTGGCCGTCGCCGAGGTGCTCACCGGCCTCCACCTGCCCACCTTCCGGGCCGGGGTGGAGAACCGTGGCGGCCTCATCGGCGTGGGCTCCCTGTTCGGCAACCAGAACAACTTCGCGGCCTTCCTGGCCCTGAGCCTGCCGTACCTGCTCGCGCTGCCGGTGGTCTACCGGGACGTGCGCCTGCGGTTCCTCGGCCTGGGCGGGTCCGCCGTCGCGCTCGTCCTGATCCTGCTGACCGGGTCGAAGTCGGGCCTCGCCGCCGCCGGGCTCGTGGTGCTCGGCATGCTGGTCCTGGTCGGCACGGACCGCGGCTCGCGCGGGCGCCTGGTGGTGGCCGGCGGGATCGCCGCGCTCGCGATCGCCCTCGTCGTGCCCGCCCTGCAGGGCAGCGGGCCCATCGCCCTCGACGAGCGCACCGTGACCAAGCTCGACTTCGGGATCCTCCAGGACCAGGCGGCCGGCGGCTCCGGCTCCGGCGCCGTGCGCGAGTCGCTGCTGAGCGACGGCCTCGGCCTCGTGGCGGAGACGGACGGCCTCGGCGTGGGCGCGGGCAACGCCGAGACGCACGTGCGCTCCCTCGAGGCGTTCCCCGGCGTCGCGAACCTGCACAACTGGTGGCTCGAGGTGCTCGTGAACGGCGGCATCGTGGGGCTCGCGCTCTACGTGGCCTTCTACCTGACCCTGCTGCGCGGGCAGATGCGGGCCGCGCGCAGGGCGGCCGACCCGCTCGTGCGGTACATGTCCCTTGCCGGCGCGCTCGCGTTGGTGGGGTGGATCATCGGCAGCGTGGGGCCCTCGACGGCCATCCACTACGCCCCGATGTGGATCGTCTTCGGCCTGGGGATGGGCGCGCTGGTGCTCGCCCGCCGCGAGCGGGCCGCCCGCGATGAGGAGGCAGCGCCGTCCGCGTCCTGATGCTCAGCCACATGTATCCCAGCGCGGTCAACTGGACCGCCGGGATCTTCGTCCACGAGCAGGTGCGCGCCCTGGTGCGCCGCGGCCACGACGTGCGGGTCGTCTCGCCGACCGGCTGGGCGCCGCCGCTGCTGCCCCGGTGGAAGGCGTTCCGCGAGGTGCCCGGCGTCGACGTCTTCCAGGGCGTGCCGGTGCTCTACCCGCGCAAGCTGACCCTCCCCGGCGCCCGCCTCGGGCCGCGCAACGGGGACGCGATGCTCGTGTCGATCGCCAAGCCGCTCCGCCGCATCCAGGAGCGCTGGCCGTTCGACGTCATCCACGCCCACATGCTCGTGCCGGACGGCTGGGCCGCAGCGCGGATGGGCGCCTCCCTCGGCGTCCCGGTGGTGGCGACCGCGCACCGGGCCGACGTCCTCGACGTGCCCGCGCGGGGCCCGGCGAGCGCACGCCAGGTGGCGCAGGCCGTCTCCTCGATCGACCAGGTCTGCGCCGTGAGCGCGGCCATCGCCGACGCCGCCGAGACGCTCGCGCAGCCCCGCCGCCCCGTGGCGGTGGTGCCGAACGGCGCCGACACGACGGTCTTCACCCCGCGGGACGCCGCGGAGGCGCGTGCCCGGCTGGGCATCCCGGACGACGGGCCGGTCGTGACGTTCGTCGGCAAGCTGCTGCCCCGCAAGGGCGTGGACACGCTGATCGAGGCCTGGGGCATCCTGGGCCGCCGTCCCGGCGGGGCGCCCCTGCTGGTCGCGGGCGGCATCGGCCCGATGCGCGAGGGGCTCGAGGCGCGGGCCGCGGAGCTCGGCGTGGCCGACCGGGTGCGGTTCGTCGGGAAGATCCCCCACGACGACGTGGGCTGGTGGATGTCGGCCGGGGACCTCTTCGTGCTGCCCTCCCTCTCCGAGGGGCTGCCCACGGTGGTGTGCGAGGCCATGAACTGCGGGCGGCCGGTGGTCGCGACCGCGGTCGACGGCACCCCGGAGATCGTGCGCGACGAGCAGACGGGCCTGCTGGTGCCCACGCGCGACCCGGAGGCCCTGGCCGCCGCGATCGCCCGGATCCTGGACGAGCCCGGCCTGGCGGAGCGCATGGGCGCCGAGGCGCTGCGGATCGGCCGCGAGACGTACACCTGGGACGCGAACGCCGCCCGGATGGTGGAGATCTACGAGGAGGTGACGGCGTGAGCGCCCCGCCCCCCGCGATCGTCCTCCAGGCCTCCGGGCCCAACGCGCTCGGCATCATCCGCTCCCTGGCCCGGGCGGGCGTGGAGGTCATCGCGGCCGACCACGACCCGCGCGCCCTGGGCCTGCTGTCCCGGTACACGACCGCCGTCCCGATGGCCGACCCGCTCACCGAGCCGGACCGCTTCGTCGACGACCTCGTCGCGCTCGGCAACGGCCGGGGCGCCGGCGGCGTGCTGTTCCCCACCCACGACGAGGCGATCGCGGCCATCGGGCCGCGCGAGGCCGAGGTGGACGCCGTGCTGCGGCGCCCCTGGAGCCCCTGGTCCACGATGCGGCTCCTGATCGACAAGGGCCACCAGCACGAGACGGCCCGGCGGGTCGGGTTCCCCGTGCCGGCCACGGTCGAGCCGCGCGAGGACGCCGACATCCTGGAGGCCGTCGAGGGGCTGCGCTTCCCGATGGTCCTGAAGCCGCGGTACGCGCCGGAGTTCAAGCGCCGGTTCCACGCCCAGGTGATGGAGGCCGGCGACCGCGAGGAGCTGCTGCGCGCCTGGGAGCTCGCCGCGGAGTACCGCCCGCAGGTGAGCGAGGTCATCCCGGGCGGGGACGACCGCCTGTGGACGCTCGGCTCCTACCGCGACCGCGACGGGCGCCCGCTCGCGACGTTCACCGGCCGCAAGCTGCGCCAGTGGCCGCCGCGCTTCGGCACCGCCCGGTCCGCGGAGGCGCGCTGGGACCCCGGCCTCGTGCACCGCGGCCACGCCCTCCTGGACGCGCTCTCCTTCCACGGCATCTCCCAGCTCGAGGTGAAGCGCGACCCGCGCGACGGCCGCGACCAGCTCATCGAGGTGAACCCGCGCTCGTGGCTGTGGGTGGGCCTCGCGACCCGCGCCGGGGTCAACATCCCGCACGCGGCCTACCTCGACGCGATCGGCACCCCGCGCACCTGGCCGGTGGGCCACCAGGGCGGCTGGCGCTGGTTCCTGGCGAGCAAGCACCTGGCCGGCAGCGCGCGCGAGATCCGCCGGGGGCAGTGGGGCGCCGGCGCCTTCGCCCGGTCGATGCGGCCGCCCATCGTGGAGGGCGTCATCGACGTCCGCGACCCCCGGCCCGCCCTGGAGCTCTACGGGCGCCACCTCCGGCGGCGGCGTGGCTGAGCTGAGGATCCGCGTCGCCGGGTGCCGCCCGGCCTTCGCCCCGCGGGCCCGCTGGGTGCTGGAGACGATCGCCGAGGCGCTCGGCCACGAGGCCGTGCACGTCGACGGCGGCGACGCCGATCTGGTGTACGCCCCGGACCGGCCGGACGGCGGGCTCTGGATCCCCGCCGATCCCGCCGCCCAGGCGTTCTTCGAGGGCGACGAGCCCTTCCCGGCGACAGCCGTCTTCCGCGCGCGGGGGCTCACGCTGCTGTTCCCGCCGTCCCACCCGGAGGAGCCGCTGCCGGGCGACCTGGTGGCGAGCGCCTTCTACCTCCTGGCCCGCTGGGACGAGCTCCGCGTGACCGAGCGGGACCGCTTCGACCGGCTCCCGCTGGCGGCGAGCGCATTCGGGCGGATCGCCGGGCTGGAGCTGGAGGACCCCCCGGTGGAGGGCTACATCGCCGCCCTGCGCGCGGCGCTGCGCATCGCGCCGCCGACGACGTGGGAGATCGCGCTCACCCACGACATCGACCGCATCCGGCGGCGCACCCCGAAGGGGCTCGCGGGCATCGCGCGGCGCCGGGGCCCGCGCGGCCTGGCGCACGCCCTCTCCGGGCCGGACCCCTGGGACAACGTCCCCGACCTGCTCGAGGCGGCCTGGCGGCGGGGGGCCCGGCCGACGGTCTTCCTCATCGGCCGCAACGCGCACCCGCTGGACGGCACGCCGCGGGGCACCTACGAGCGCGAGCGGCGGCGGATCGCGGCCGGGGTGCGCGCGGCCGGCGCCGAGGTGGGCCTCCACGGCTCGTTCGGCTCCTCCGAGGACGGGGCGGCGCTCGCCGCCGAGCTCGCGGGGCTGCGCGAGGAGGTGGGCGGCGCGGTGGACGGCGTGCGCATGCACTACCTGCGCTTCCGGTACCACGAGACGGTGCGCTGGCTCGAGGCGGCCGGCGCCGCCTACGACTCCAGCCTGGGGTTCAGCGAGGCGCCCGGCTTCGCCGCGGGCATCGCCCGCCCGTTCCGGCCCTGGCTCGTCGGCGAGGAGCGCCCCGCCCGCCTGCGGCTGCTGCCGCTGGCGGTGATGGACACGACGCTCCACTCGCACCTGGGACTCGCCGCCGACGAGGCGGGCGCCCGCGCCCTGACCGTGCTGGAGCGGGTGCGCGCCGCGGGCGGCCGCGCCGCCCTGCTGTGGCACAACACCTACCTCGCCGACGACCGCGCGCCCGGCTACGGGGCGCTCTGGGGCGACCTGCTGGACGAGCTCCTGCGGCGCGGCGCGACCCTCGGCCCGGCCGGGGACCTGCCCGCGGCGCCGGAGGGGGCGCGCCTCGACGGCCGACGCGTGGTGCACCTGACGAGCGTCCACCGGCCCCGCGACGTGCGCATCTTCCACAAGGAGGCCACCGCCGCGGCGCGTGCGGGCGCGGACGCCGTGGTGGCCGCGCCGGCCGCGCCCCTGCCCCGCGCGGGACGCCTCGCGGCCGGGTGGCGCCTTGCCCGCCGGGCCCGCGCCGAGGGCGCCGACATCTACCACGTGCACGACCCCGAGCTGCTCCCCGCGGCCCTCTGGCTGGCGCGGACGAGCGGGCGGCCCGTGGTCTACGACGTCCACGAGTACCTCGGCCGCACGACCCGTACGAAGCGGTGGCTGCCCGCGCCCCTGCGGCGCCCGCTGGCCCTGGGGGCCGAGCGCGCCGAGCGGCGGCTGGCGCGGCGGCTGGACGGGGTCGTGACCGCGAACGAGGACCTGGCGGCCCGTTTCGCCGCGGCCGGGGCCCGCGCCGTGGCCGTGACGAACTCGCCCTGGGCCGACGCCTTCCCGGCGCCCGCCCCGATGCCGGACGACCCCGTGGTGCTCTACGTGGGCGGCCTGGGCCCGCTGCGCGGCCTGGAGGTGATGCGCGAGGCGTTCCCCGAGGTGACGGTGCCCGGCGCCCGCCTCGTCCTGGCCGGGCCCGGCGACCCGGGGGAGATGCCCCCCGGCGTGACGGCCCTGGGGCTCGTGGACCACTCCGCCGTGCCGGGCCTGCTGGCCGCCTGCCGCGTGGCGTGGATCCCGCTGCAGCGTCACGGCAACTACGATCGCGCCGTGCCCACGAAGCTCGTCGAGGCGATGGCCGCCGGCCGTCCCGTCGTCGCGTCCGACCTCGGCCGCATGGGGGCCATGGTCCGCGCGGCCGGGTGCGGCCTGGTGGTGCCCCCCGGGGACCCCGCCGCCCACGCCGCCGCGATCGACGGGCTGCTGGGCGACCCGGACCTGGCCGCGCGCATGGGCGCCGCCGGCCGCCGGGCATTCGAGGACGGGCTCGCGTTCGAGGCCCAGGCGCGCGCGCTGACGGGGCTCTACGCCGGGATCCTCGGGACGTGAGCGCGATCACGTACGTGTCCCAGTACTTCGTGAGCGCCGACCAGCCGGGCGGCGTGCGGCACTGGCAGCACACGCGGGCCCTGGCCCGGGCCGGCCACCACGTGAGCGTCGTGACCTCCTACGTGCAGCACAAGGAGCGCACGGTCCCGGAGCGGTACGCGGGGCGGAAGGTGGTCCACGAGGTGGAGGACGGCCTCGACGTCTGGCGCACGTACTCCACGCCGGGCTACGGGCGCGACCTGCGCTCCCGGGTCGCCTCCTACGGCACCTTCGCCTGGTGGTCGGCGATCGCCTCGGCCCGGGCCCCGAGGCCGGACGTCGTCGTGGCCTCCTCGCCCTCCCTGCCGTCGGCGGCGGCCGCGGCGGCGATCGCGAAGGCCCGCGGGGCCCGCTTCCTGCTGGAGGTGCGCGACCTGTGGCCGGACTCGGCCATCGCGATGGGCCTGGTGAAGGACCCGAAGACGATCGCCGTCGCGCGTCGCCTGGAGGCCTACTGCTACCGCAGCGCGGACCGCATCGTGGCCCTCACGGAGGGCATCCGGGACGGGATCGTGGAGCAGGGCGTCAACCCGGCGCGCATCACCCTCATCACGAACGGCGTCGACCTGGACGTGGGGGCGGACGCCGCACCCGCGGACGTGCCGGTGCCGGACGACGCGATCGTCGCGATGTACGTCGGCGCGCACGGCACCTACTCGTCCCTGGAGACCCTCCTCGACGCGGCCGACCGGCTGCGCGACACGCCGCGTGTGCGCGTCGTGCTGGTGGGCGGGGGCGACCGCAAGCCCGCCCTCCTGGAGGAGGCGGAGCGCAGGGGCCTGGAGAACGTGGTCTTCGTGGACCCGGTACCGAAGCGGGCCGTGCCCTCGTGGCTCGCCCGGGCGGACATCTGCATCCTCCCGTACCAGGACAACCCGCTCTTCGCGGGCGCGCTGCCCAACAAGACCTTCGACTACCTCGGCGCCGCGCGGCCCATCATCGCCTCCGCGCCGGCGGGGGAGCTCACCACGGTCGTGGAGGCCGCGGGCTGCGGCATCGCCGTGCCCCCGGAGGACGGCGCCGCCCTGGCCGACGCGATCCGGCGGCTGGCCGCCGACCCCGAGGGCGCCCGCGCCATGGGGGAGAGGGGACGCGCGTACGCCCTGGAGCACTACGACCGCGCCGCCCTGGCCGCCCGCTTCGTCGCCACGGTGGAGTCCTGTGCCTGAGGGGGCGCCCGAGCCCGTGGGGGGCCGCGCCAAGCGGGCGCTGGACCTCGCCGTCGCGGTCCCGCTGACCGTCGCGCTGTCGCCGGTCATGGCGGGCATCGCCCTGTGGGTGCGCCGCGACTCCCCCGGCCCCGCGATCTTCCGCCAGCAGCGCATCGGCTACGCCGGGCGCCCGTTCACCATCCTCAAGTTCCGGACGATGGTCGTCGGGGCGGAGGGGATGGGGGCCGGCCTGGCGGTGACCGACGGCGACAGCCGCATCACCCGCTCGGGCGCCCTGCTGCGGCGCCTGTCGCTGGACGAGCTGCCCCAGCTCTGGAACATCGTCCGCGGCGACATGAGCCTCGTGGGGCCGCGGCCCACCGTCCCGTCCCAGGTCGAGCGGTACGACGCCCACCAGCGGCGCCGGCTGCTCGCCCGCCCCGGCGTCACCGGGCTCGCCCAGGTGAGCGGCCGCAACGCGATCCCGTGGTCCGAGCGCATCGAGATCGACGTGCGGTACGTCGACCGCTGGAGCATGCGGCGCGACCTCGCCGTCCTCGGCCGCACCGCCCTCGTGGTGCTGGGGCGCGAGGGCACGTACAAGGGCCCGCGCGGCGGGTTCGACCTCCCACCCGGACCCGGAGCGGCCGATGGCTGAAGTGAACGTCCTCCTGACCTGCGCGGGGCAGCGCGTGGACATCGTCCGCGCGTTCCGTGCGGCGCTCGCCGCCGGACCGCACTCCGGGCGGGTCATCGTGAGCGACCTCGACCCGCTGTCGCCGTCCCTGTTCGCCGCGGACCAGGTCATCGAGCTGCCGGCGGTCAACGACCCCGGGTACGGGGCGGCAGTCGCCGAGGCCTGCCGCCGCGAGTCCGTGCGCGCCGTGCTCCCGCTCACGGACCTCGACCCCGTGGTGCTCGCGGAGGCCGCGCCCGCCATCCGTGAGGCCGGGGCCGCGGTGTTCCTCCCCACCCCGGAGGTCGCGCTGGGCTGCCAGGACAAGTGGGAGTGCCACGAGCTGCTGCAGCGGGCCGGGCTGCCCTCGCCGCCCACCTGGCTGCCCGGGACCGTGGACCCCGCCGACCTGCCCTGGCCGGTGCTCATCAAGCCGCGCCTCGGGTTCGCCGGCCGGCACATCCACCACTGCGCCGACGCCCGCGAGCTCGAGTTCTTCCTGGGCTACAGCCCCGCCGAGAGCGTCATCCAGCAGGCGCTGCCCGGCCTCGAGTTCTCGATCGACTGCCTCGGCGACCTCGACGGGCGCGCGCTGGGCGCCGTGCCGCGGGCGATGATCCAGAGCAAGGGCGGGGAGCAGATCAAGGGCGAGACGCTGGACGACCCGCAGCTCGTGGAGCTCGGCGCGGCCACCGTGGAGGGTCTCGGCCTGGTGGGCCCGAGCACGGTGCAGTGCTTCCGCGAGAACGGCCGCATCCTGGGCATCACGGACATCAACACCCGCTTCGGCGGCGCGTTCCCGCTGCCCCAGGCGGCCGGCGCCGGGTACCCCCGGATGATCCTCGCGATCGCCGCCGGGGAGCGGCCCGAGCCCCGCCTCGGCGCCCACACGCCGGGGGTCGTCATGACCCGCCACCTGGACCAGACGATCCTGCAGCGGCGACCGGAGGGGCTCGTCCCCCTCCCGCCGGTCCTCTAAGGTCCGCCGTCGTGGATCGGGAGATCACCCTCCGTGACTACGGCCGCGTGCTCTGGAGCGGCCGCTGGATCATCCTCATCACGACCGTCGCCGCGGCCGTCGTCGGCCTGTTGCTGACCTTCGTGACGACGACGACCTACACGGCCACCGCCCGCGTGTTCGTCGGCCAGGCCACCACGGTCTCGGGCGCCCCGTTCAGCACCCCGGGCACGAACCCCGCCACGGTCGCGACGGTGCTCACCGGCGACAACCTCGTGAGCGAGGTCGCCGAGGAGATCGACGTGAAGCCCTCGCGCGTCCGCAGCGGCGTCACCCTGACCGCCCCGCGGGCCCCCGGCGGCGCCGCCGGCAACCAGCCGACGGTCGTGACGATCACGTTCGTGGACAAGAACCGCGAGATCGCCAAGGACGGGGTCAACGCGTACGCCGAGGCGGTCAACCGCCGGGCGCTCGCCAACTTCTCGGGCGTCTTCGACACGTACGCCCGCGGCGAGGAGCGGGCCCAGGCGGACGTCGACCGGCTCACCGCGCAGATCGAAGGGCTCCAGACCGAGCTCCGCGGCGCCAGCCCGGAGGACCGCGCGACCGTCGCGACGCTCCTCTCGTCGGCCGGCCAGCAGCTCTCGCTCGCGCAGACGACGCTCACCACGCAGGAGCTCAACCGGGCGAAGGCCGAGGCGAACGAGAAGCCGGAGATCATCTCCCTGTCGGAGAACCCGAGCTCCTCCACGAGCGCGCCCAACCGGCTCCGCTCCGTGATCCTGGCCGCGGTGATCGGCCTGATCATCGGCGTCATCATCACCTTCGTCTGGCGCGGCAGCCCGGCGGGTCGCGCGGCTCGTGAGTAGGCGCGCCGCGCTCCTGGTCGCGGCGGCGCTGGCCGCCACGGCCGCGGGCTGCGGCGGGGGCGGGGGCGACGACGCCTCCAGCACCCCGGACACGGCCCCCGCGCCCGGCGGCGACGTCGCCGTGCAGGTCGTCGACGCCGACACCGGGGCCCCGCAGGGCGGCGCCGAGGTCGTGGGCTTCCGCGGCCGCGACGAGGTCGCACGGGTCACCGCCGACGCCGAGGGCCGCGCCACGCTGCCCGAGGGCGTCCGCTTCGCCGAGGCGGAGGTCCCCGGCCGCCCGGTCGCGCGAGCCCGCATCGAGGGCTCCTCCCTCGAGCTCGGCGTCTACGACCCGGCCCTCCAGAGCCCCGAGTACGGGGGCGGCCCCGAGCGCGACCGCTACGTGCCGGGCGTCGAGGTCCCGCCGCCGGACGGCGAGCCGGACTGGAGCTTCGAGAGCCGCACCCTGCTGGAGTTCCCGCCCGCCGTGGCCGACGGCCTGGTGGCGATCGGCAACAACGCGGGGCGCGTCTACGCGCTCGACTCGGAGACCGGGGAGCTGCGCTGGGCCCGCCGCCAGAAGGGCGAGATCGCCTCGAGCCCGGCCATCGCCGACGGCGTCGTCTACATCTCGTCCATGGACGGGGCCCTGACGGCCTACACCGCCGGCGCCGGCACGCAGCTGTGGCAGTACGGGACCGGCGGCAGCCCCATCGAGAGCTCGCCCCTCGTGGTGGACGGGATCGTCTACTTCGGCGCCTGGAACGGCACCCTCTACGCCATCGACGCGGAGACCGGGAAGGAGCGCTGGACGTTCGCCGCCGGCGCCGACATCAAGGGCTCCGCGGCCCTCGCGGACGGCCGGATCGTGGTGGGCGACTACGCCGGCCGCGTCCACGCCCTCGACCCCGCGACGGGCGCCGAGGAGTGGACCTACACCGGCGGCCAGCGCTTCTACGGCGGGCCCGCGGTGAGCGACGGGACGATCGTGATCGGCGACGTCGGCGGGTCGGTCATCGCCCTCGACGCCACGACCGGGAACGAGAAGTGGCGCCACGGGACGGGCGCGTTCGTCTACTCGACCGCGGCCATCGCGGACGGGACGGCCTTCATCGGCTCCTACAGCGGCGCCTTCGAGGCGCTCGACATGGAGACCGGGGCCGTGAGGTGGACCTTCGACGCCGGCGAGCGCATCTCCGGATCCGCGACGGTGGTGGACGGCGTCGTCTACACGTCCGTCCTCTACAGCCCGGGGACGCCGCGGCGGACGTACGGCCTCGACGTGACCTCGGGCGAGAAGGTGTTCGAGTGGGACGACGGGCGCTACTCGCCCGCCGTCGGCGCGGGCCGGACCCTGTACCTGGTCGGCGTGCGGACGCTCGATGCGCATCGGGCGCCGTAGGGCCCTCCTCGTCGCCGGGGGGGTCCTCGGCGTACTGGTGATCGTCGCGGGGATCCTCGCGTTCGGCCTCTCGCGGGGCTGGTTCGACGAGGGCAGCGTGGAGGGGACGACCGAGGGCTTCGTGCCCCAGGAGGCCCCGGCCGCGACCCCGATGGCCGGATCGTGGCCCGAGTTCGGCCGCGACGCCCGGCGCACCCGCGCCAACCCCGGCCTGGACCTCGCCCCTCCCTTCCGCGAGGAATGGCGTTTCGACGCAGGTTCGCTGGTGGAGTTCTCCCCCGTGATCGGTGACGGGCGCGCGGTGGTGGGCACGAACGCCGGCGTCGCCCTCGCCCTCGACCTGCGGACCGGCGAGGAGGTCTGGCGTCACGCCCTGCGCGGGCGGGTGGCCTCGTCCCCGGCCCTCGCCGGCGACCTGGCGCTGTTCACCACGATCCGCGGCGACGTGATCGCCCTCGACGCCGCCACGGGCGAGCGCGTCTGGCGCCGCAAGGTGGGCGGGGCCGTGGAGTCGTCGCCGCTCGTCGTGGACGGGACGGCGTACATCGGGACGCTCTCCGGCCGCGTGATGGCCCTCGACGCCCGCACGGGCGGCGTGCGCTGGACCGCCGACGCCACCGGCGACGTCAAGGCGAGCCTCGCCCTGGCGGGGGACACCGTGGTGGTCGGGGACTACGCCGGCCGCGTCTCCGCCTGGGACAAGGACGACGGGACGCTCGTGTGGCGCACGGAGAGCCCCGGCGAGGCCCTGCGCGGCCCCGGGCGCTTCTATGCCGGCCCGGCCGTCGCCTACGGCCGCGTGTACGTCGGGAACGTCAACGGGCGCGTCGTCGCCCTCGACCGCGACACCGGCGAGGTCGCCTGGGTGCGGGTGCTCGACGACTTCGTCTACTCGAGCGCCGCCGTGGCCGACGACCTGGTGTACGTCGGCTCCTACGACCAGCACCTCTACGCCCTCGACGCGGTCACCGGCCGGGTCGTGTGGTCCTTCGACGCCGGGGAGCGCATCTCGGGCTCGCCGTCGGTCATCGGCGACGTCGTCTACGTCTCGACGCTCGCCCGGGTGCCGAAGGAGGGCCGCACGTTCGGCCTGGACGCCCGCACCGGCCGGCGGGTGCTCACGTTCCCGGACGGCCGCTACAGCCCCGCCGTCGGCGTGCGGGGGATCCTGGTGATGACGGGCGTGCGCACGATCTACGGCCTCACCCCCCGGTGACCGTCACCCGGCTCGCCCGGGCGGCGGCCATCGTCGCCCTCTTCGGCCTGCTCTCCCGGCTGCTGGGCTTCGCGCGCGAGATCGTCCTGGCGGCGGCCTACGGCACCTCCGCCCAGACCGACGCCTTCGTGAGCTCGCTGCTCGTCGTGAACTCGGTCGCGGCGATCCTGCTCTACACGCTCGTCACGCTCATCATCCCGACGTTCCAGCGCGAGCGCGCCGAGTCGGGCACCGAGAGCGCCTGGCGCCTCGTGTCGGCCCTCGCGGTCTGGACGGGCCTGGGCCTCGTGGTCCTCGCGACCCTCGCGGCGATCTGGCCCGAGGTGCCCGCGGCGGTCTTCGGGCTGGACGCCGAGCGCGCGGCGGAGACGGCGACGCTCATCCGCATCATGGCCCCGGCCCTCGCCCTGCAGGGCTTCTCGGCCGTCTTCACCGCGATGCTCCAGATCCACGGGCGCTTCGCCGGGCCCGCGGCCGTCGGCGTCGCCTTCAACGCCGGCATCATCGCCGGCGTGCTGGTGGGGCAGGACTCCATCGGCATCGAGGCGGCCGCCTGGGGCGTCACGGTGGGCGCGGCCTTCCAGGTGCTGCTGCAGCTGCCGCAGTTCTGGCGCCTGATGCGCGAGGCCCGCACGCGCCCGGTGCTGCACCACCCGCGCCTCGGCGCGGTGGGCCTCCTGGCCGTGCCGGTGCTGGGCGCCTCCGTGCTCCAGCAGATCAACAACTTCACGGACAAGATCTTCGCGTCGAGCCTCGACGCCGGCCGCGTCTCGGCCCTGGCCTTCGCCAACGCGCTCGGGCAGGCGCCCCGGGTGGCGCTGCTGCTGCCGCTGCTGACGCCGCTCTTCCCGCTCATCGCGCGGCTGGTCTCCGAGAAGCGGGAGGCCGAGGCCCTGCGGGCGTTCCGGCGCGTGTTCGGGCTGCTGGGCCTGCTGTCCATCCCGATGATGGCCCTCGTCGCGATCTACTCGCACGAGCTCGCCCAGCTCGCGTTCCAGCGCGGCAAGTGCGGCACGGACTGCGTGGACGAGATCGCCCCGCCGCTCCTCTTCTACGCCTTCGCGCTGTGGCCGGCCTTCGCGTCCCAGCTGCTCAACCGGACGCTGTCGGCGGGCAACTTCCAGCGGGCGATCTTCTGGACCACCGTGGCGACGGTCGCGATCACGATCGCCCTGGACATCGCGCTGCTCGGCCCGATGGAGCAGGCCGGGCTGGCGCTCGCCGGGACGATCGGGGTCTACGCGAACGCCGCCATGCTGACGGTGCGGCTCAAGTCGTCCTTCCCGGCGGTGCCGCTGCGCGCCCTCGCCCGCCGCCAGGGCCGGCTGCTGACGGCCGGGGCGCTCGCCGCCGCGGTCGCCCTGCTGCTCAACATCGTCTTCCCCACCGACGACATGGGCTCGCTCGAGATGCTGCCCGCCCTGATCGCGAAGGTCGTCGTGGCCGGGGCCGTGTACGTCGTCGCGGCCTGGCTCCTGGCGCGGGACGAGCTCGACGACGGTGTGCGCTCGGTCTCCGCACTGGTGGCACGCGGGGACCGCGCCCGCTAGGGTGCCCGGCGTGCCGATCTCAGTGGTCACCGGCGGAGCCGGGTTCCTCGGTTCGCATCTCTGCGACCGCCTCCTCTCCGAGGGCCACCGGGTCATCTGCGTGGACAACCTCGACACCGGGACGCTCGAGAACATCGAGCACATCCGGCAGCCGGAGTTCACGTTCCTGCAGCACGACCTGATCGAGCACCTCGAGATCGACGAGCCGGTGGACTACGTGTTCCACCTGGCGTCGCCCGCGAGCCCGATCGACTACCTGCGTCTGCCGCTGCACACGCTGAAGGTCGGCTCGTACGGCACGCACAACGCCCTCGGGCTGGCGAAGCGCCACCGGGCGAAGTTCCTGCTCGCCTCCACCTCCGAGGTGTACGGCGACCCCAAAGAGCACCCCCAGAGCGAGACCTACTGGGGGCACGTCAACCCGATCGGCCCGCGCGGCGTCTACGACGAGGCGAAGCGGTATGCCGAGGCGCTGACGATGGCGTACCACCGCCAGCAGGGCGTGGACACGCACATCGTCCGGATCTTCAACACGTACGGCCCGCGCATGCGCCCGCACGACGGCCGCGCGATCCCCACGTTCGTCCGGCAGGCCCTCGAGGGCAAGCCGATGACCGTGTTCGGGGAGGGCCAGCAGACCCGGTCCTTCTGCTACGTGTCCGACCTCATCGAGGGCTTCTGGCGCCTCATCAACTCGGACATGCACCTGCCGGTGAACATCGGCAACCCGGGTGAGTTCACGATCCTGGAGCTGGCGGAGGTCATCCTCAAGATGACCGGCTCGCCGTCCCAGATCGTCTACGAGGCGCTGCCGCAGGACGACCCCACGGTGCGCCGGCCGGACATCACCCTCGCCCGCGAGATCCTCGGCTGGGAGCCGACGATCGAGCTGGAGGAGGGCCTGCGCCGCACCCTCACCGGGATGGGCGTGGAGGTCGTGGTCGCCTGATCCCGCGGCTCCCGCGGTCGTCGCGCGGGGGCTCGTGAAGCGGTACGGCGCCTTCACGGCCGTCGACGGCCTGGACGTGACCGTCCCCGCGGGCGCGTGCTTCGGCTTCCTGGGCCCGAACGGGGCGGGGAAGACCACGACGATGCGGATGCTGTCCTGCCTCGCCCCGCGCGACGCCGGCGAGCTGAGCGTGCTCGGCCTGGACCCCGACCGGGAGCCGCGGGCCCTCAAGCGGCAGATGGGCGTGGTGGCGCAGGACACGACGCTCGACCTGGAGCTCACCGTCCGCGAGAACCTGCTCGTCTACGCCCGCTACTTCGACGTGCCGCGGGACGAGGCGCGGCGGCGCGCCGACGAGCTCCTCGCCCTGATGGCCCTGTCGGACCGGGCCGGGGACGCCGTGAACCACCTGTCGGGGGGCATGCGACGGCGCCTTCAGATCGCGCGGGCGCTGGTGAACCGGCCCCGGCTCGTGCTGCTGGACGAGCCGACCACCGGCCTCGACCCGCAGGCACGACACGCCGTCTGGGAGCGCCTGCGGCTGCTGCGCGCGGGGGGTGCGACGCTCGTCCTGACGACCCACTACATGGACGAGGCGTCCCAGCTCTGCGACCGGCTCGTGATCATGGACGGCGGCCGCATCGTGCGCGAGGGGGCCCCGGACGAGCTCGTGGCCCGCGAGGCCGGGCGGGAGGTGCTGGAGCTGCGCGTGGCCGCGGACGACCGGCCGGCCCTGTTCGCGGCCGCGCAGGGAGGGGCGTCCGGCCACGAGGTGGACGGGGACCTCGTCCTGCTGTTCACCGACGACGCGGAGGCGCTCCACGCCAGGATCCGCGCCGCCGGGGTGCCCGCGGCGCTGCAGGCCGCCCGGCCCGGGGGGCTGGAGGACGTCTTCCTGCGGCTCACCGGCCGCCACCTGCGGGACTAGGCTCCCAAAGGGAGCGTCAGGCGCCACCGGGGGCGGCGTCGTCCTCCGCGTCGGCCCACGCCTCACGGGCCCACAACGGTGGCCCGCCGAACTTCTTGGCGAGCAGGATCCCCAGGCCGTAGAGGACGACCTGCGGGATCATCAGGAGCAGCATCGAGAAGGGGTCGCCCCCCGGCAGGATCGCCGCGAGCGCCGCGATCAGGACGAGCGCGATGCGCCACTGCTTGATGTAGACCTCGGCGGTCACGACGCCGATGCGAGCCAGCGCGAGCATGGCCACGGGGACCTCGAACATCAGGCCCGACGCGAACATGAGCGTCGTGACGAAGGCGAAGTACTCGCCGGCGCGCACCTCGGTCTGGAACGTCCCGTCGCCGAAGTTGAGGAGGAAGTCCAAGGCCACGGGGAGCACGACGTAGTACCCGAAGGCGACGCCGGCCAGGAACAGCGACGACGCGCCCGCCACGATCATGAGCATCCGCCGCCGCGACTGGTCCTGCACCGCGGGGATCACGAACGCGTACACCTGGTAGAGCCACACCGGGACGGCCAGGATGATCGCCGTCCAGAAGCAGACCTTCAGGGTGGTGAAGAACGGCTCGGTCGGCGACAGGGTGATGAGGCCCGTGTCCTCGAACCTCTGGGGGAGCGGCTTCTCGAGGAACTCGATGAGCTGCTCGTGGAAGCCGTAGGCCAGGCCGAAGGCGACCAGGAGCGCGACGACCGAGACGATGAGCCGGTTGCGGAGCTCGTCGAGGTGGTCGACGACGCTCAGCTGCTCCTCGCGGCCCGCACGCTTCAGCCGCCTGTCCCCCATGATCCCCATGCCGGGGTGTGCCGGTCCGCGCTAGGCCGGGTCGGAGGACCGCGGCGGGGCGTCGCCGGGCACCACGAGCCCCTCGAGCACGGCGTCGTCGTCGTCCGCCACGCTCACGGCGGCGGCCGGCGTGGCCGCGGCGCCCGATGCGGGGGCCGTGGTGGTGGCGGGGGTCGGCTCCACCGGGCGCGCCGGCGTGGTGGCCGGGCCGTCGTCGAGGATCGCGCCCTTGAACTCGCGGATGCCCCGTCCGATGGAGCGGCCCATCTCGGGGAGCCGCTTCGGGCCGAAGACGAGCAGGGCGATCACGAGGACGATCAGGATCTGGATCGGTGAGATGTCGAACACTGGTCCGCGGCTCTCCTCGTCGGCGTGGTCCCCAAGCCTAGCCCCGCCACGCGGGCCGGGCCACCTCGGCGGCCCGCGCGGGGCGACTGGTAGCGTCCACACGATGGCCGACCCCACCGCCGACGCCGTCGTGCGCCAGATGCGCGACGCGATCATGGACACCGACCTCAAGATCCTCGCCGCCGTGAACACCCGGCTCGAGCTCGTCGCCCGGCTGCGCACCTACAAGCGCTCCCAGGGCATGGAGTTCGTCGACCAGGCGCGCGAGGACTGGATGCACCGCTACCTCGCCGCGGCCAACAAGGGCCCGCTCAGCGAGGAGGGCCTCCACGAGATCTACGGGCGGGTGCTCGACCTCACCAAGGCGGAGACGGCCGAGCCCTCCTGAGCCCGGCGGCCGGGGTCAGCCCTCGGTCTGGAAGTCCTCGGGGCTCACCTGGTCGAGGAACTCCTTGAACTTCTCGACCACCTCGTCGGTGTCCTCGACCTCGTGCTCGAACTCGATGCCGCTCTCCTCGATGACCTTGTCGGCGGCGAAGATCGGCGCGTTGGAGCGGACGGCCAGGGCGAGGGCGTCGCTGGGGCGCGAGTCGATCTCGATCTCGGAGGTCGCGGCGCGGAGCGTGATGAGCGCGTAGAAGGTGTTCTCGCGCAGCTCGGTGACCGTGATCTTGGCGATCTCGGCGCTCAGCTCGGAGACGACGTCCGTGAGCAGGTCGTGGGTCATGGGGCGGGGCGTCTCGGCGCCCTGCAGCTTCATCAGGATCGCGGCGGCCTCGGCGTGCCCGATCCAGATGGGCAGGAACTTGTTGCCGCTGACGGTCTTCAGCAGCACGATCGGCTGCTTGCCGACCATGTCGAAGCTGACCCCGTAGATGACCATCTCGTGCACGGCCCGCCTCGCTTTCGTCGGGCCCCGGGTGGCGACCGGGGTGACGATCATAGCCCCGCCCCGCCGGGCACGGCCCCTGGCCGGGGGACGAGGATCCCGGGCCCGGCGATGGTTCCTTGGCCATCCCCCGAAAGGGTTGATACCCTGCCGCGACCCGCTCGGGCGGGGGCGATTAGCTCAGTCGGTTAGAGCGCATCTCTGATAAGGATGAGGTCCCTGGTTCGAATCCAGGATCGCCCATTTCCACGGACGGCCGGACCCGCACCGATCCGGAGGGTGGCACGAGCGTGAGCACGGGGCTCGGCACGTCAGGGGCGTCCGACGGACGCCGCATCTCCTGCCTCGTGGCCGACGACCACGCCATCGTGCGCGAGGGCCTGCGGCGTGTCCTCTCCCAGTTCGACGACATGGTCGTGGTGGGCGAGGCGTCGTCCGGCGAGGCGGCCCTCGAGCTCGTCGCGCGCCGCCGCCCGGAGGTCGTCCTGATGGACGCCCGCATGCCGGGCATGGGCGGCGTCGCCGCGGCCGGCCGCATCACCGCCGACCACCCGGACGTCCGCGTCGTGATGTTCACGGCCCACTCGGAGCAGGACCTGCTCTGGGAGGCGCTCGACGCCGGCGCGCAGGGCTTCGTCCTGAAGGACACCGAGAGCGCGGTGCTCGTCGGCGCGGTGCGCCAGGTGGTGGGCGGCGAGCCCTACGTGGACCCGCGCCTCGCCCCCGGCTTCCTGAGCCAGCTCGCCCGGCCCCGCCCCGGCGGCGTCCTGAGCGCCCGGGAGCGCGAGATCCTGCAGATGCTCGCCGACGGCCACTCCAACCGTGAGGTCTCGGAGAGGCTCGTGGTGAGCGTCGAGACGGTGAAGACCCACGTGAAGCACATCCTCGCCAAGCTCGAGGCCGAGCACCGCACGCAGGCCGTCGCGATCGGCATCCGCCAGGCCCTGATCCGCTAGGCACCGTGAGCGGATCGGCCGGCGGGCAGGGGGCCCTGGCGGGCATCGTCGCGCTCGTCGGCACCGCCGTCGAGCTCGAGCCCGCCCTCGGTGGCGCGCTCGACCTCCTGGCCGGGGCGTCCGGCGCGCGGCTCGCCGCGGTCTACGTGGGCGACCCCGCCGCGGGCGGGCTGGAGCTGCGCGCGGTGGGCGGGCCCGGGGCGACCCCCGGTCGCCCCGTCACCGGCATCCGCCCGGCCACGGCCCCCGGGGCGTGCACGGCCCTCGACGGCGGCCACGACGTCACGGCAGCGGGGCACGGGGACGAGCTCGCCGGGCTCGGGCTGCCCGGCGGGGTCGTGATCCCCACGCGCATCGGCGGGCGCACCGTCGCGGCGGTGGGCCTGTCCCCGGCGTCCGGGCCACCCGGGCCGGAGGTGCGCGCGGCGGTGCAGGTGCTGGGCCTGGCGCTGCGCAACGCGCGGCTGGCCGCGGGGTTCCGGGACCGGGTGCGCGAGCTCGACCGTCAGGCCGTCCAGCTCGGGGCCCTGACGGAGGTGGCACGGCGCGTGGCCGCGGCGATCGAGCCGGGGGACGCCCACCGCGTGGTGGCGGCCGAGGCCCGGGCCCTCGTGCGGGCCGAGGGCGCGGTGCTGCTGCTGCCCGGTCCGGACGGGCGCCTGCGCCAGGCCGCGGCCGACGGCGCCCCCGGGGCGGCGGGTGCCGCGGGTGACGTGGCCCACGAGGCCTTCGTGTCGGGGAGCGTGCGGCGGCGGGGCGGGGCCGCGGCGGTCGCCCTGCCGGGATCCGGCGAGCCGCCCGGTCCCGCCGGGGTCCTCGCCGTGGTGCGCAGCGGCGAGGTGCCGTTCGAGGACGACGACCTGGAGCGCCTGCGCGGCCTGGCCGACCAGGCCGCGATCGCCCTCTCCAACGCGCGTCTGCTGGCGGACCTGCGGCGTGAGCAGAACGAGCGGCGGTCGCTGGCCGCCGCGATCGTCCTCGCGCAGGAGCAGGAACGGCGGCGGATCGCCGAGGAGCTCCACGACGGCCCGGTGCAGGAGCTCGTCGGGGTCGGCCTGCTGCTGGATGCCCTGGCCACCGACCTCGCGCCGGGCTCGCCGGAGGGCGCCGGCGACGTGGAGCGCGCCGCGGGCGCCGCCCGTGAGGCGGTGCGCGGGCTGCGGCGCGCGATCGCCGACCTCCACCCCCTCGTCCTGGAGCAGCTCGGCTTCGCCGCCGCCGTGCGCGCCCTCTGCGAGCGGCTGGAGTGGTCCGGCGCCACGGTGGAGGTGGACGTCGCGGCCGCCGCGTCCCTGTCCGAGACCCGCCGCACCGCGGTGTTCCGCATCGTCCAGGAGTCCGTGGCCAACGTCGCCCGGCACGCGGCCGCCGGCCACGTGACGGTGCGGGCCCGGGAGGACGACGGGGTCACCGTGGTCGAGATCTCCGACGACGGCCGGGGTTTCGACCCCGCCGCCCCGCGCGCGGGCGTCGCCGAGGGTCACCTCGGGCTGGCGGCCATCGAGGAGCGGGCGCGCCTGGCCGGGGGGACGCTGACGCTCGCCTCGGAGCCCGGGCGGGGCACCACGGTCCGTGTGACGCTGCCGGCCGGGGCCGGCGGGGATCAGGCCGGCGGCGGGAGCCGGTCGAGCGCCGCGGACAGCGCGGCCTCGTCGGCGAACCGGAGCTCGACGACCACCTGACCGCCGCGGGCGGGCTTCACGCGCACCGCCGCGTCGAAGGCGCCACCGAAGCCGTCGAGGGCGGCGTCCCCCAGCGGGCTGGGTGACGGGGCCGCCCGGCGGGGGGCCGCCGCGGGCGCCTCCTCGCGGGCGAGCGCCTCGGTGCGGCGCACGGAGAGGCCCTCCGACACGACCCGCTCGGCGAGCCGGGTGCGGCGCGCGGGGCCGTCGGCCATGAGGATCGCGCGCCCGTGCCCCTCGCTCAGGGTGCCGTCGGCGACGAGGGCCTGCACCCCGTCCGGCAGCTCCAGCAGGCGCACCAGGTTGGAGACGGCGGGGCGGCTGCGGCCGAGACGGCCCGCGAGCTCCCCGTGGCTCTGCCCGAAGTCCTCGATGAGCGAGGCGCACGCCTGCGCCACGTCGATCGGGCTGAGGTCCTCGCGGACGAGGTTCTCGACCAGCGCGAGCTCCAGGCGCTCGCGGGCGTCGACCTCGCGGACGATGGCCGGGACGCGCTCCAGGCCCGCGAGCCGCGCGGCGCGCCAGCGGCGCTCGCCGGCGATGAGCTGGTGGCGGCCGCCCGCATCGGCGGGCGCGACGACGACCGGCTGCAGCACGCCCGTCGCCCTCACGGAGGCCGCGAGCGACTCGAGGGCCTCCTGCTCCACGACGGCGCGGGGCTGGTCCGGGTTCGGGTCGATCGCGTCGAGCGGGACCTCGAGCAGGACGGAGGCGGTGGCCTGGGTGGCGGCGCGGCCGTCCCCGAGCAGGGCCTCCAGCCCGCGGCCGAGCCCGCGGCGGTCACGCGAGGGGGCGTCAGCCACGGGCCGCGACCTCCTTCGCCGCCTCGAAGTAGGCGTCGGCGCCGGCGCAGTGCGGGTCGTAGCGGATGACGGGCTCCCCGTAGGAGGGCGCCTCCGCGAGCCGGACGTTCCGCGGGACCACCGTGCGGAAGGCGAGCTGGGGGAAGTGGCGGCGGACCTCGGTGATGACGTCGCCGCTCACGCGGGTGCGGGAGTCGTGCATCGTCATCAGCATCCCGGTCACGCGCAGCCCGGGGTTGAGCCGCTCCTGCACGCCGGCCACGGTCTCCATGAGCCGGGAGAGGCCCTCGAGGGCGTAGTACTCGCACTGCACCGGGACGATGAGCCGGTCGCTCGCCGTGAGCGCGTTGATCGTGAGGAGGTCGAGCGACGGCGGGCAGTCCAGGAAGACGTAGCGGTAGCGCTCGCGCGCCGGGGCGAGGGCCTCGGCCAGCAGGCGCTCGCGGTTCGCGCGGCCGGGCAGCTCGACGGCGGCGCCGGCGAGGTCCGAGGACGACGGCACGAGGTCGAGGTTCGGCACGGAGGTCGTGACGACGGCGTCCTCGAGGGGCACCCCGTCGAGCAGGACGTCGGCGATCGTGGGCCGGTCGCGGCCCGAGACGCCGAGGCCCCCGGACGCGTTCGCCTGGGGGTCGGCATCCACCAGCAGCACCGGCGCGCCGGCCTCGGCGAGGCAGGCGGCCAGGTTCACGGCGGTCGTGGTCTTGCCGACGCCGCCCTTCTGGTTCGCGACGGCGTAGATCACCGGCCCACCCCCAGGGGGCGCTTGGCGGCGCGTCCCGGACGGCGCGGGTAGCGCGCCGGCGTCGGGGCGACCTTCGTGAACACGTGGAGCCGGCGTCGTGCGCCCGGGAACGGGCTCACCGGCACCGGCGGGCGCGGCTCCAGGCCCAGCTCGGCGGCCGCGGCGGCGCCGTCGGCCTCCCCTGCGGGGTCCGCGTCGTCACCGCGCCAGGCCACCACGGCGCCGCCCACGGAGGCGAGCGGGGCGGCCAGCTCGAGCGCGACCGGCAGGGGTCCGAGGGCCCGCATCGTCACGAGCGGGAAGGTCTCCCGCTCACGGCCGGCGAGGTTCTCGGAGCGGTCGGGCACCACCCGCACATTAGGGATTCCGACGGACGCCCGGTGCAACCATTCGGCCTTCCGCTGCTCGCTCTCGACGAGGGTCACCGAGAGCTCCGGACGGGCGACGGCCAGGGCCAGGCCGGGGAATCCGACACCGCTCCCGACGTCCACGAGCCGCTCCGCGGAGGCGATCTCGGGGATCACGAGGCCGGCGAGGGAGTCGGCCAGGTGGCGGTCGATGCCCTCGTCGACCCCCTCGACGGCGGTCAGGTTCTGGGGCTCGAGCGCGATGCGGTCGAGGAGGGCCACCAGGACGCCCGCGGTCGCGTCGTCCAGGTCGACGCCGAGCTCCGCGACCTGCGCGACGAGCCGGCGTGCAGGCCCCCCGGTTTCACGTGAAACCGGGGGGCGGGAGCTCACTCGGCCGGCTCCACGATGATCCGGCGCCGGGGCTCCTCACCCTCGCTGCGCGTGACCACGTCGGTCCGATCCTTCAGGGCCATGTGCACGATGCGCCGGTCGTGCGGCGTCATCGCGTCGAGCTCGATCTCCTCGCCGTGCTCCAGCGCCTCGGCCGCGGCCTGGCCCGCCAGGTCGACGAGGGCGGCCTCGCGGCGGGCGCGGTAGCCGTCGGCGTCGAGCGACACACGCCGACGCGCGCCGCCCTCGGCGCGGGAGGCGATCTGCGCGAGGAGGTACTGCAGGGCGTCGAGCGTCTCGCCGCCCCGGCCCACGAGGGCCGAGGTGCCGTCGCCGACCACGTCGACGTCGAGGTCCGTCCCCTCGCCCGCCGCCACGACGACCGACGCATCGAGGCCCATGCCCTCGACGACGGCCTCGAGCGTGCGGGCGACGGCCGCGGCTCCGGGACCCTCCGCGCTCACCTCACTGGACCCCATGACGCACCCCCTCCATCAGCGCTTCTTCTTCTTGGACCGGGACGAGGGCGCGGGACGCGAGCCCTTCGCAGCGCCGCGCGGACGCGGCTGGCGACGGCGCTGACCACCGCCGTTCGTGCCGTTCTTGCCACCCGTCGCCGGGGCCTCGGCCTGCGGCTCGGACTCGGGCGCCTCGACCGGCTCCGGGGCCTCCTCGGCCTCGGGGGCGTCCTCCGGCTCGGGGGCGTCGGTCGCCTCCGGAGCCTCGGTCGTCTCGGTCGCCTCGGCGTCGGCCTCGGCGGCCTGGCCACGGCGCCGGCGGCGGCGCGGCGTCGCGCGGGTCGCGGGCGCCTCCTCGGCATCCTCGACGGCGACGGCCCCCTCGGCCTCGTCCTCTCCCGCGGTGAGGGCGGCCACGGTCTCGCCCTTCGGCGGTGTCCGCGACCCCTTCTTGCCCGTGTTCCCGATCTTCTCGTTGAACTTCGCGACCTCGTCCGGGTCGGCCACGTGGAGCCCGATCCGGTGCCGCATCACGAGCTGCTGGCCGCAGGTCCAGAGGTTCGTGGTCATCCAGTAGAGGACCAGGCCGGACGGGACCGGGAACTGGAACACGAAGATGATCACCACGACCGGGAGCACGCGCATGATGCGGCGCTGCGACTCGGGCATGTTCGGCGTCGCGGAGAGCTCGGTCGACAGGAGCTGGCTCAGCCCGTAGATCGCGACGATGATGACGACGGGCCATCCGAGTTCCTGCAGCTCCAGCCGGATGTCCGAGATGACCCACATGAACGAGAGCGAGTCCGTCGCGGCACTGCCGGCGACCGCCTCCTGCGAGAACTCCCGGAGCACGTAGTACAGGGCGATGAAGATCGGGATCTGCGCCACGAGCGGGAGGCACGAGGCGAACGGGTTGATCTCGTTCTCCTTGTAGAACCGCATCAGCTCCTCGTTGAGCTTCTGCCGGTTCCCCTTGTACTTGCGCTGCAGCTCCTTCAGCTGCGGCGCGACCATCTGCATGCTCCTCATGGAGGAGTACTGCTTGATCACCAGGGGCAGGAGCGCCATCCGGACGATCACCGTCAGGACGACGATGGACCACCCGTAGGTGAGGTTCGCGTTCTCGTGGAGGAAGTCGAGGAGCCCGCGGAGGGGATCCTCGAGGAGCTGGAGCGGGTTCACGTGCGGAACACCGTCTGGTCGGCCGGGTAGTCCACCCCGCCGTGGCTCCACGGGTTGCAGCGCAGGAGGCGCCAGCCGGCGAGGACCAGGCCCTTGGCCGGCCCGAACTCACGGATGGCGCCCGCGGCGTACGCCGAGCAGCTCGGGTGGTACTTGCACCGCTGCGGGATGAGGGGCGAGACCGCCTTCTGGTAAAGGCGGATCGGCGCGATGAGCAGTGCCCTCACGGGGCGCTCGCGGCGGTCGCGCGCTCGGCCAGCTCGGCCAGGCGCGCCCCGAGCGCGGCCGACCCGCGCTCCTCGACGTACTCCGCGGCGCCCGGCCGCGCGATCACGACGACGTCGAGGCCGCCGGGCAGCCCCGGTGCGATCTCGGCGAACTGCTCGCGCAGGACCCGCTTCACGCGGTTGCGCTCCACGGCGCCGCCGACCTTCCGGGACACGGAGAGCCCCAGGCGGGGCGGGGCGGTGGCGGGGCGGTCGTCACGGGTGAACGCGTAGACCACGAGGTGGCGGTTGGCCGCAGAGCGTCCGCGGCGGTAGACCGCGTCGAAGTCGCCGGAGCGGGTGATCCGCGCTCGGCGCCGCGGAGCGGTGCCGGCGTCGTTCACGCGTCAGGCCGACAGGCGCGCACGGCCCTTGGCCCGACGGCGCTTCAGCACCGCCCGGCCGGCACGGGTGCTCATGCGCACCCGGAATCCGTGCGTCTTCTTACGCTTGCGCCGGTTGGGCTGATAGGTCCGCTTCACGCGCGCCGCACTCCTCGACTCGTCACGATCCCCCGGCACCCGTGTGCGGGCAGGCCAACGGCCCGCCGGGGGTGGACGAGCATAGCAAAGGCGGGGAGGATGGCAGGGACCCGCGGGGTGAGCCGGACGACGGGGGTCGACCCTCGCCACGCAGCCGTGTATCAGGCGCCCGCGGAGACTCTCCACAAGTGTGGACACTCCTGTGGAGAACTCGTGTGATCCGGCATCTCCATGCGGTTCCGGAGATCGTCCGTTATGTCACGAGCGAGGGTCGCCGCGCGATTTCGCCGCACCGACGGCCGTTTGTTTTCCACAGCCCCGGTCACCCCCTTCCAGCGGCCCCGGCCGCCGGGTTACAGTGCCCGCCCCCGACCCCCCGAGCGATGTCCACCACCCTCTCCCCCGCAACCCCGATCACCGCCGCGCGCAGCGCGGTCGCACCCCAGCAGGCCATCCGCATCGCGGTGTGGCGGGGTGCGTCCGAGGCACCCTCGGTGGAGGTCGTGGAGCACGACGATCCCGTCGTCCTCGTGGAGCGGGCATGCGAGGCCGTGTACAGCCGCTCGTCGGTGCCCGCCCCGGCGGCGCGCGAGGTCATCGAGAACCTCGTGCACGCCGGGTTCCGAGACGCGGTCGTCACGGTCCTCGACGCCGGCGCAACGCTGCGCGTCGCGGACCACGGCCCCGGCATCGAGGACCCCGCGCGGGCCCTCCTGCCGGGAGTCACCGGCGCCCGCGCCGAGGCGCGCGCGGTCGTCCGGGGTGTCGGGGGAGGCCTCCCGCTCGCCGCCGCAGCCCTCGCGGAGGCGGGCGGAGGCCTGGAGATCGCGGACAACCTCGGGGGCGGCACCGTCGTCACCCTGACCGTGCCCGCCGCCGCCGCGGCGGTGCCGGAGCCGGTCGTGTCCGAGGCCGCCCGTGAGATCCTGGCCGTGCTGCTGGAGCTGGGCGAGGCGGATCCCGCCCGCCTGGCCGGCGAGCTCGGCCGTCCCCGCGCCGAGTGCGGCCGAGAGCTGGCCGCCCTGGGCCACCGCGGCCTCGTGAGCCGCGACCCCGCCGGAGCACGGAGGCTGACGGAGGCCGGCGCCTCCCTCGTCGCCACGCTGTTCTAGCGGTCCCCTTCCCGGAGCCATCCCGAGCCACCCGGAGCCGTCCCCTCATGTCCTCAGAGATCGCCCCACCCCACGAGCGCGACGCCGTCTGGAGCGAGGTCCGCGAGCGCCTGCGCTCGACCCTCAACTCCCAGACGTACAAGTTCGCGTTCGCCGGGGCGCGGCCGCTCATGCTCGCCGACGACCGCATCGTCCTCGCGGTCGAGACCGAGCTCCTGCGGCAGTGGATCCGCCAGCGCTACCTGCCCCTCCTCCGCGACGCGCTCTTCGAGGTGCGCGGGACGGACCTGGAGGTGGAGATCACGGTCGACCCCGACAAGGAGCCGGCCGCGGACGCCGGCGACGCCCCGGCCGCCGAGGCGCCGGCGCTCTCGCCGACCCCGGTGCCCGACCTCCCGCCGCGCCGCACCCACGGCCTGCAGCCGCGCTTCACCTTCGAGGCGTTCGTGACCGGGCCGTCCAACCGCTTCGCGCAGGCGGCCGCCCTGGCCGTGGCCGAGGCGCCCGCCCGGGCCTACAACCCCTTCTTCATCTACGGAGGGGTCGGCCTCGGCAAGACGCACCTCCTCCACGCGATCGGCCACTTCGTCGCCGCGAACCACCCGGAGCTCTCGCTCACCTACGTCTCGGTGGAGACGTTCACGAACGAGTTCATCAACGCGCTCCGCGACGGGGGCATCCGCTCCTTCAAGGACCGCTACCGCAGCACGGACATCCTCCTCATCGACGACATCCAGTCCCTCCAGGGACGGGAGCAGACGCAGGAGGAGTTCTTCCACACGTTCAACGCGCTCCACGACAGCGGCAAGCAGATCGTCATCTCCTCGGACCGGCCGCCCAAGGCGATCGCCACCCTCGAGGACCGGCTGCGCAGCCGCTTCGAGATGGGGCTCATCACCGACGTGCAGCCCCCGGACATCGAGACCCGCATCGCCATCCTGCAGAAGCGGGTCCGCGCCGACCGGTACGAGATCCACGACCCCGAGGTGCTCCCGTTCATCGCGGGCCGCGTCTCGACGAACGTCCGCGCCCTGGAGGGCGCGCTCACCCGCGTCGTCGCCCACGGCTCCATCTCGGGCCGGCGCATCACGGTGGAGCTCGCCAACGAGATCCTCGAGGACCTCTTCCCGGCCGGGGAGGGGACGCTCACGATCGAGCTCATCCAGTCCGAGGTCTGCCGCTTCTACGGGGTCACCCTGGCGGAGCTGACCGGCGACAAGCGGACGCGCCGCATCGTGCTCCCGCGGCAGGTCGCCATGTACCTCGCCCGCGAGCTCACGGACGCCTCCCTGCCGCAGATCGGCCGGGCCTTCGGCGGGCGCGACCACACCACGGTCATGTACGCCGTGCAGAAGGTGCGCGACGGGATGAACGCCGAGGGCGAGGTCCTCACGGCCGTCCAGACGCTGACGGGGCGCCTGACGGGCCGTCGGTCCACGGGCTCCTGACGGTGGAGGGGGCGGGGGACAAGGTGTCACGGCAGTCCACGTCCCCCACCGGCGGCACCGGCCGCGGCGGGCGGCCTGGGGACGGCTGGGGACGGATCGGGGCCCCGTGCGCGATCCGCCCACCGCACGGTGCACAGCGTGTCGGTGGTTGTGTGCAGGGGTTTCCCGCTCCGTCCACCCCGTCCACACGCCCTACTGCAGTTGACCTCCAGAGACCTCTTAAGTCTTTTCATGAAGGCTGGGCCGGTCCGTCCCGGTGGACAGTGCCCCCGACGGCCGTCCTCGCGGAACGCTAGGGTCGCGCGGTGCGTCTGGTCTCGCCCAAGGAGGAGCTCGCCGGCAAGCTCGGCGTCGCCGGTCGTGCCGCCTCGGCGAAGAGCACGATCCAGATCCTCTCCCACGTCCTGCTGAGGGCCGAGGAGGGGCACTGCGAGCTCGCGGCGACGGACATGGAGCTCTCGCTGCGCGTGCCGCTGCAGGCCACGGTCGAGCAGCCGGGCGCCGTCGTGCTGCCGCGCCTGGCCGGCGACATCGTCCGCACGATGGCCGACGGGCCCATCACCCTGGAGCACCGGGCCAACGAGGGTGTCGTCTCCCTGTCGGGCGGCGGGTCCTCCTTCACGCTCAACTGCCTCCAGGCGAGCGACTTCCCCGAGCTGCCGGCGGACGAGGGATCCGGCCTCTCCGTGCCGGCCGAGCCCCTCGTCGAGGCGATCGACCGGGTCGCCCGCGCAGCGTCGCGCGACGAGACGCGCCCGGTGCTCACCGGCGTCCTGCTGCGGCTCGCGCCGGACGGCATGACGATGGTGGCCACCGACTCGTACCGCCTGGCCGTGCGGCAGACGCCGCTCGACGCCCCGCCGGCGGACGCCCGCGAGTCGATCGTCCCGGCCCGTGCGCTCTCCGAGGTCGCCCGCCTCGTCGGCGCCGCCAAGGCGGACGCGGTCGAGATCGTCCTCGGCGAGAACCAGGCGCTCTTCCGCATCGGCGACCTGCGGCTCACGAGCCGGGTCATCGAGGGCCAGTTCCCGGACCACCGCCAGCTCGTCCCGGACGCCTTCGAGCACGACGTCGTGTTCGACCGCGCGGAGCTGCTCGGCGTGCTCACCCGCATCGGGGTCCTGGCCCAGCGCTCCACCCCGGTGCGGCTGTCCTTCGAGCCGGGCGCGGTGACGATCTCGGCCTCCAGCGACCAGGTCGGCGAGGGGCGCGAGTCCCTGCCGGTCGCGTTCTCCGGCGAGGGCCTGGAGATGGGCTTCAACGTGGAGTTCCTGCGGGCCGGCGTGGAGAGCGTGGGCGGGGACGAGCTGCGGCTGGGCCTCATCAGCCCGCTGCGCCCGGGGCTGCTGCGCGGGGCGGGGGATGAGTACCGCTACCTCCTCATGCCGATCCGCCTCAACGCCTGAGGCCCCCCCGGCGGGCGCCGCGTGGGTGGCGCGCCGCCTCGAACTGCGCGACGTCCGCTGCTGGGAGCGGGTCGCCCTGGAGCTGCCCCCCGGCCTCGTCCTGATCACCGGGCCGAACGGCGCGGGGAAGACCTCCCTGGTGGAGGGCGTGGTGCTCGGATGCCTCGGCGTCTCGCCCCGCACGGCGCGCGAGGCCGAGATGGTCCGCCGCGGCGCCCCCGCGCTCCACGTGACCCTGGACCTCGACGGCCCCGGCGGCGTGCGCACCCGCGAGATCGGCTTCGCACCGGGCCGCGGGCGGCGCCTGCGGATCGACGGCGACCCCGTCCGCTCCCTCGGGTCGTGGCGCGCCCGCGCGGTGCTCGTGTTCCTCCCGGACGAGCTGCGGGCCGTGAAGGGGCCGCCGGCCGCGCGCCGCCGGGCGCTCGACCGCGTGCTGGAGGCGTCGGTGCCCGGCTTCGCCGACGACCTGGCCGGCTACCAGGGCGCCCTGGCGCAGCGGAACGCCCTCCTGCGCCGGGTGCGCGCGGGACAGGCGACCGAGGCGAGCCTGCCGGCGTGGGAGGCGCCCATGGCCGAGCTGGGCGCCCGCGTCGCGGCGGCCCGCCGGGCGGGCGTGGCGGAGCTCGCGGGCCCCTTCGCGGACTGGCTCGAGCGGCTGGGGGGCGGCCCCGGCGGCACACTCCGGCTGGAGGCGTCCCCGTCGGCGATCGCCGAGGTGCCCGACGACGGCCTGGAGGAGGCCCTGCGCCGGTACCTCGCCGAGCGCCGGCCCCGCGAGATCGCCGCGGCCGGGACGTTCGCCGGGCCCCACCGGGACGACCTGTGGATCGGGGCCGGGGAGGCCGACCTGCGCAAGGAGGGCAGCCAGGGGGAGCAGCGCACCGCGGCGCTCGCACTGCTGCTCGCCGCCCGCGACCACCTGCGCGCCCGGGCCGCGCGGCCGATCCTCCTGCTGGACGACGTCCTCTCCGAGCTCGACCCGGTGCGCCGCCGGCTGCTGCTGGAGGCGGTCCGCGACGGGGGGCAGACCCTGGTCACGACGGCCGACCCGGGCGCGGCGGACGCCCTCGACACACCCCCGGACGCCCTCCTGCGCGTCCAGGACGGGGCGATCGCGTGACCGGCCGGCACCCCCGCCGTCGCCGGCGTCGCGCCGACCCCCTCCCGGCCTCCGACGCCCTGCGCCGCTTCCGGCGTGCGTCGGGTGCGCCCGCGCCGGGCCCTGCCGGGTCGGCCGCCGCGGCCTGGGCGGTCGTGGTGGGCGACGCGGCCGCGGCCCACAGCGCCCCCGTGCGCCGCACCCGGGCGGGGGTCCTGACGATCGCCTGCTCGTCGTCGGCGTGGGCCCACGAGCTCGGGATGCGGCGCGAGGAGCTGCTGGCGCGGCTGCGCGAGGCGGCGCCGGAGGCCGAGGTGGCGGGGCTGCGGTTCGCCGTCGCGGACCACGTCCCGGGGGCCCTGGCGGAGGCCGCGGCACCGGCGCCGGCGGCGCCCGAGCCGCCCCGTCCGACGGCCGCGGACCGGCGCGCCGGGCAGGCGGCGGGGGAGGGCGTGGAGGACGATCGGGTGCGGTCGCTCGTCGAACGGGCCGCCGCCGCGTCCGCCGCCCGCGTCAGGCGCCCGGCTGACAGGTGAAATACCTGCAAATAGGGCCAAAAATCGGGGCTGCCGACGGGCGGGGGTGCTAAACTCCGGCCACTCTCCCCGAGGAGGCAGCACATCACGCCCGCACCCGACGCGACGTCGGCCACTACGCAGTACGACGCCGGGGACATCACGGTCCTCGAAGGCCTGGAGGCGGTCCGCCGCCGGCCGGGCATGTACATCGGCTCCACCGGACCCCGCGGCCTGCACCACCTGGTCTACGAGATCGTGGACAACAGCGTGGACGAGGCCCTGGCGGGCTACTGCGACCGGGTGCAGGTGACCCTGCATCCCGACGGCTCGTGCACGGTGTCCGACAACGGGCGCGGCATCCCCGTGTCGGAGATGGACGGCCAGGGCGGCAAGAGCGCGCTCGAGGTGGTCCTCACCGTCCTCCACGCCGGCGGCAAGTTCGGCGGCGAGGGCTACAAGGTCTCCGGTGGCCTCCACGGGGTGGGCTCCAGCGTGGTCAACGCGCTCTCCGAGACGCTGACCGCCGAGATCCACCGCGACGGCGGCGCGTTCCAGATGCGCTTCGCGCGCGGCGAGGCCCTCGGCGGCATCGAGCGGGTCGGCGACGCCGCCGACACCGGGACGACGATCACGTTCCTCCCGGACCCGGACATCTTCGAGGAGCCGGACTTCGACTTCGAGACCCTGGCCCAGAGGTTCCGCGAGACCGCGTTCCTCACCAAGGGCCTGCGCATGGAGCTCGACGACCAGCGCGGCGAGGGCCGCAAGGTCGAGTACCACTACGAGGGCGGCATCCGCGACTTCGTGCTGCACCTCAACGAGACGCGCGACGCCGTCCAGCGGGACGTGGTGTACCTCGAGGCCGAGGGGCCGGAGGCCTCCCTCGAGGTCGCGATGCAGTGGACCGGCGCCTACTCCGAGGCCGTCTACTCCTTCGCGAACAACATCAACACGCACGAGGGCGGCACCCACCTCACCGGGTTCCGCACGTCCCTCACCCGCACGCTCAACGACTACGCGCGCGCCAAGGGGCTCCTGAAGGAGAAGGACGACAACCTCGAGGGCCCGGACACCCGCGAGGGGCTCACGGCGATCATCTCCGTGAAGCTGCGCGAGCCGCAGTTCGAGGGCCAGACGAAGACCAAGCTCGGCAACTCCGAGATCACCGGGTTCGTCAACGCCGCCGTCAGCCAGCGCCTGGCCGAGTACCTCGAGGAGCACCCCACCGAGGCCCGGGCGATCTGCACGAAGGCCATCAACGCCTCCCAGGCCCGCCTGGCCGCCCGCAAGGCGCGCGACCTCGCCCGCC
>VFQR01000439.1_pt1 | contig 59220 bp, 78 predicted proteins | sample 3512321 | NCBI WGS metagenome assembly VFQR01 (sample SAMN10412374, study PRJNA504923) | tailings metagenome | isolation source: Relicate 3 Philex TSF1 revegetated site | place: Philippines: Tuba, Benguet | collected 2017-08-29 | reverse complement strand
GAGGCTGCGCAACACGGCGATATCGACCAGCAGGTTGGGGAAGTTCTCGTCGGCCACACTCGAGCCATCGAGCGCGATCACGAAGATCTGATCCCGGAAACGCGGGATGTACTTCAAGATGCCGCGCAGGTCGGTGGGCTTGATCGTCGTGGCGGTGGCCGGGATCGCCGGCGTGGCGGAGCCATTGCTCATGTCTCGTGGTTGCAGGGGGGAGTCTTCGGGCAAGGAGATCGATCCGTCAATGACCGAGGCGGGCAGGCTGCGGGTGGCCGGACGCCTTGCCGCACATCAAGCCCGCACCGGGAGCGTCGATGCTCCCTCCTGGTGCCACGCGCTCCCCGCCAAGCCTCACTCGACGACGATCTCCCACCGCTGCGACTGTCGGGAGCCGACGAGGAGGACCTGATAGCGGCCGGGCTTGAACGTGCCGGCGGGAATCTCGATCTGGACGATGCTTTCGCGGCTGCGGGCGAGCAGGTCTCCCTGAATGCGTTCGAAGGTCGGTATCAGCACGAGGTCGTTCTCGCGCAGGTAGAGTTCAGCGCCGGCGAGTTGTTCCTTGTTGTCCGGCACCGAGCAGACGAATTGCACCGCATACGGCGCGTCGCCGCGGGTGGAGGCTGCCGCCGTCACGCCCAGCACGGATTCGGGCATCAGGGGGATCTCGACGAGCACCTGACTGAGAATGACGGGCAGGCCACCCGGGGCGGAGGAGGGCGTGGCGGCGGCGCCGGCGAGCCGGAACCGGGAAGGGTCGGCGTTGCGCTGCGCCGCGACCGTGAAGCGTTGATAGCCGGCTTCGAGCAGACGGACAACGTTGGCGCGATTCTTCGAATCCTCGTAGGGCTGAAAGGCCGGACCGGGTTTGCGGTAGCGCAGCGTGATCCACGTATACGGGATGATGCAAAGCAGGATGGCCAGGATCACCCAACGCATCGGCCACGGTTTCTTGTCGGTGCTGCGAGCGGACATGACCGGAGAGTGAAGGCGGCCGCGCCGGGTGGGGCAATCCTCCTTGCGTGGTCGATGCCTAGCGGGACCGGGATGGGCCCCACTCATGGGATTTGAAAGTGGACTTGCGACCCGGGTGGAGGCGCCGCGTACTGATCCGGCATGAGTTCAACCGCGCCCGACCCCAAGGCGGGGGAAAAAGCCTACTATCGCGCCATCGGTGAGGCCGGTCGGGCGCATGCGCGCGGCAAGCCGTTTTCCGACGCGGAGTGCGGCAAGTACCTCGCGGATCTCGGTGCGTTGCTGGCGATGATGGAACCGGCGCCCCGGCGCGTACTCGACCTCGGATGTGGCACGGGTTGGACCTCGCTCTTTCTGGCCCGCGCCGGGCACGACGTCACCGGGGTCGATCTGGCGGAGGAGGCCATTGCCGCCGCGCGCGAGATCGCGGCGAGGGAGGAGTTGCCACGGCTGAGCTACGTGGCGGCCGATTACGAGAGCTTCGCGCCCGAGCCGATCTACGACTATGTGTTGTTCTACGATGCGCTCCACCATGCGGAGGACGAAGCGGCGGCCCTGCGCACCGCTTACCGTGCGCTGAAGCCGGGCGGTGTCGTCTTTGCCTTTGAGCCCGGGGCGGGCCATCATCGCACGCCCGGTGCGCGTGAAGCGGTGTCCGTGTATGGCGTGCACGAGAAGGAGATGCCGCCGGGCAAAGTCTGGCGTCTCGGCCGGGCGGTGGGCTTCCGGCGTGCGCTCTATCTGCCGCTGCCTCGCCAGGTGAGCGGAGGCCTGTTTCGGCGGGACTTTCTGCGGCACCCGTCGGGCGGCCGGCTCTGGCTCGAGCGACTCTGGGGATTCTTCCGCGTGGTGGGCCGGGTTCTCTTCGCGCGGCGATCAGGCCTGCTGTTGATGTGGAAATAGCGGCCCGTTGTCGGACCGGCGTGGATACAAAAAAAGCGCGCCGAGTGTGGCGCGCTTAAAGGACGGGAGCTTCGGCTGGCTCAGACGAGCAGCAGGGCCGGCGCTTCGAGCAGCTGCTTGAGAGCGCCGAGGTACTGCGCGCCCACCGCGCCGTCGAATACCCGATGATCGCAGCTCAGGGTCATCGTCAGCGTTTGGCCGGCCACGATCTGGCCGTTCTTCACCACAGGCTTGGCCACGGTGGTTCCGACCGCGAGGATGGCGGCGTTGGGCGGATTGATGATGGCGGTGAATTTGGGGATGCCCATCATGCCGAGATTCGAGACGCAGAAGGTGCCGCCGGTGTAGTCGGCCGGAGCGAGTTTCTTCTCCTTGGCCTTCTTGCCGAGGGCCTTGGCTTCGACGCTGATCTGGAAAACGCTCTTCAGGTGCGTGTCGCGGATCACCGGGGTGATCAGGCCGTCCTCGAGCGCCACGGCGAACGCCACGTGCGCGGCGCCGTGATGGCGGATGTGCGTGCCTTCCCACGAGCAGTTCACGGTCGGAACCTTGCGCAGGGCCTCGGCACTGGCCTTGAGCACGAAGTCGTTGACGGAGAGCTTAACGCCTTCCTTTTCGAGACCGGTGTTGAGCTGCTGGCGCAGCGCCAGCAACGGCTCGGCGTCGATCTCGATGTCGAGATAGACGTACGGGATCGTCGTGGTCGACTCGACCATGCGTTTGGCGATCACGCCGCGCATGGTGGAGACGGGGACGAGACGATCCTCCTGCACCGGACCCTTGTTGACGAGTGAACCGCCGCTGAAGGTAGCCGCCTTGGCCGCGCCGGGTTTGGCGGAGCCGTTCTTCTCCGCGGCGATGACATCCGCGCGCACGATCCGACCTCCGGGACCGGAGCCGGTGATCCGGGCGGGATCGAGTCCCTTTTCGGCGGCCAGTTTTCGGGCGAGGGGCGAAATCTTGACGCGCCCTCCGGCCGTGGTTGCCGGTGCCGGCTCGACCGGGGCCGCGGCCACCACCGGAGCTGGGGCGGCGATGGGCGCCGCCGGAGCAGCGGCAGGTTCAGCTTTCGCGGCCTCAGCTTTGGCCGGAGCGGCGGCCGGACTCTTGCTCTTCGGCGTCGGCACGGATTCGCCGGGCTTGCCGACGGCGCAGAGCGCCTCACCAATGGCGACCTGCGAGCCGGCCGGAGCGAAGATCTTCAGCAACGTGCCATCGAAGAAGCACTCCAGCTCCATGGTCGCCTTGTCGGTTTCGACCTCGGCGAGCATCATGCCGGCCTTAACGGCGTCGCCTTCGTTTTTGAGCCATTTGACCAGCGTGCCCACCGTCATGGTGTCGCTGAGTTTGGGCATTTCGATGATTTCGGCCATGGGGAGAAGGAAAGGGTGAATTATGAATGATGAAGGAGGAAGGAGACGGAGGGCGTGGCTGGAGGGCGTCGGCTCAACCCCGTCTTTCCGGCTTCTTACTTTACGGCCGCCAACGCCGCTTTGAGCACGCGCTGGGGATTCGGCAGTTGTTCGGTTTCGACCGGCGGGCTGTAGATCGCGGGCGCGTCGACCGTCGACAGGCGATGGATCGGACCGTCGAGTTCGTCGAAGGCCATGCGCTGGATCATGTCGGACAGCTGCGATCCCACGCTGGCGAACGGCTTCTGTTCCTCGACGATCAGCACGCGGTGCGTCTTCGCGACCGACTTCAGCACGGTGTCGATATCGAGGGGACGGATGGAGCGCAGATCGACGATTTCGACTGAGAGGTCGTGTTCTTTCTCCAGGACTTCCGCGGCCTTGAGGGAGTGCAGGACGGAGCGTCCGTAGGTGACGATGGTGAGATCGGTGCCTTCGCGCTTCACGTCGGCTTTGCCGAGCGGAACGACGTGTTCGCCTTCCGGAACCTCGCCCTTTTCGCCGTAGAGCAGCGTATTCTCGAGGAAGAAGACCGGATCGTTGTCGCGAATGGCGGACTTGAGCAGGCCCTTGGCATCCGCGGCGGTGGCCGGGACGACCACCTTCACGCCCGGATGGTTGGCGAGCACGTTCTCCGGCGTATGCGAGTGGGTGGCGCCGACGTTGGTGCCGCCGTTGGCGGGACCGCGGACGACGATCGGGCAGTTGATCTTGCCGCCGCTCATGTAGCGGACGTTGGCGGCGTTGTTGAGGATCTGGTCGAACGCGACGGAGTAGAACGACCAAAACATCAGCTCCATCACGGGGCGGATGCCGAGCATCGAGGCGCCGATGCCCATGCCAATGAAGCCGGCTTCGCTGATCGGCGTGTCGACGATGCGCTTCGGGCCGAAGCGTGCGAGCAGGCCTTCGGTGACCTTGTAGGCACCGTTGAACTGGGCGACTTCTTCGCCCATGACGACGACGTTGGCATCGCGCTCGAGTTCCTCGGCGAGGGCGTGGCGGATGGCTTCGCGATAAGTGATGAGAGGCATCGTGGAGATCTCGGCGTGAAAACGGATGAAGGGGTGCGGAGCGCAGGTCAGTTGTCGAAGAACAGGCGGCCTTCGGACGTGCGTTTGTCGGCGTGGTCGACCTCCCAGTAGACGTCTTTCTGGATGTCTTCGACGGTCGGGTAGGGGCTTGCCTCGGAGAAATCCGCGGCGGCATCGGCCTCGGCGCGCGCCTCGGTGTCGATCTGTTCGATGAGGGCGTCACTGAGCACGCCTTCGTCCACCAGGGTGCGTTGGAAAAGGGTGATCGGATCCTTGGTGCGCTGGTATTCCTCGATCTCGGCCTTGTCGCGATAGGTCTTGTCCGGGTCGGCCACGGAGTGACCGCGGTAGCGATAGGTATCGATCTCCACCACGGCCGGTTTCGATTGCTCGCGGGCGCGGGTGAGGAACTTGTCCATCGTCGCCCGCACCGCGTAGACGTCATGACCGTCGCAGGTGGCCCATTCCATGCCGTAGGCCTCGGCGCGCTGGGCGAGGCCCGGCCCGGCGGAGGAACGCTCCTGACTGGTGCCCATCGAGTAGCGATTGTTCTCGATCACAAAGATGACCGGGAGATCCCACAAGGCGGCGAGGTTGTAGGCTTCGTGCACTGCACCCTGATTCACGGCACCGTCGCCCATGAACGCCATCGCGGCCCCTTTGAGCCCCTGATACTTCAAGGCATAGGCGAGACCGGTGCCGAGCGGGATCTGGCCGCCGACGATGCCATGGCCGCCCCAAAAATTCATCGACGGTTCGAAATAGTGCATCGAGCCGCCCTTGCCCTTGGAGCAACCGGTGACCTTGCCATAGAGTTCCGCCATGAGGGGCTTGGTGTCCATGCCGACGGCGATGGCGTGACCGTGGTCCCGATAGGCCGTGATCACATGGTCGTTCTTGCCCATGAGCGAGCAGCAGCCGACGGCTACGGCCTCCTGGCCGATGTAGAGGTGGAGGAAGCCACCGATCTTCTTGGCCTGATAGGCGCGCAGACTGCGTTCCTCGAAGCGGCGGATGCGCACCATCTGGCGGTAAAGCTCGATCCGCTGCTCCTTGGTCAATTGGGCGTTGATCGGGGCGCTGGCGGGGGTGGTGCCCGCATCGGCTTTCTTATCGGCAGTGGCAGTCGGTTTTTTGCTCACGGGAGGAGGCGACGATGGTTGGAAAAACGCGAAGTCTTTGTCGGACAGAGGGGAAATCAAGCGTTGATTCGCCCGCCGCCGCCGGTCGGAGGCGTGACTTGCTCGACAGTGATTCGCAACGGCTGGCCCGGGTCGCAATCGGCGCGCAACGCCACGAATTGTTCCTTGTACTGGTCAAAGATCGGCCACAACGCGGTCCGGTCGGTCGCGGGAAGCGGGAGCGTATCAATCTCCGAGCGCGCAAAGAATCCGAAACGGCCTTCGCTGATCGCAGGAGGCAGGCTGGGAATGGGCCGGAGGCACCGGAACAGGAACAGGAGCCAGTGCGAGGACCCTTCGTAGGCCTTTTCGGCGATCATGCCAAACAGGTGCAGGTCATCGGTCGTGATCGTGAACCCGGTTTCCTCCTTCGTTTCGCGCACCGCACATTCAAAGGGCGACTCGCCCAAGGCGGTCTCCAGCTTTCCACCGATCGGACTCCAGGCGCCCAGGTTGGGTGCCTTGGCACGCAGTAGCAGCAGGTGTTGGCCGTCGGAATTCTCGAGAAACACGAGTACGGCGATCTTGTAGGCTAGCGGGACGGACATGGAGCAAGGACGTGGAAGGGCGGACTTCGAACGTGACCCGACCGAAAGGTGGCTCAATGCTAATTGGTCCCCCTATGCGTCTTCTCTCACTTGTGTCCTCGATGGGCACCGGCCGGGCTTTGCTTGGCGTGCTCCTGCCGTTGGTCTGTGCCGCGGCGGCCCCCGCATCGCCGCCCGCCGCCGTTGCCGTGCGCGACGTAACCTGCTCCCTCCTGCGCAACGAGGGTGGGTGGCTGGAAATCGCGGTGGAGCTGGAGGCGGGCGCACCGTCGCGGCCCCGGGCATGGGTGGACCACGTTTCGGTGGCGGTCTGGTTGGCGTATGAGCCTCCGGCGGCATCCGGCGCGCTGCCACGGCGCTTCCACGCCGCGGCGGAGTTTGTCACCATTCCGTCCGGTCGCTCCACGGTTCGATTCTACCTGCCTCCGGAGGTCGTGGTTCGCGACCAGGTGCGTGCCGACCGGATCGACTACGTCGTGGAATTGCAGGTGGACGGACGAAAACAGGAGTGGACCGAGGCCGCGGTTTGCCTGCGTTTGCGATCGTCTGCGGCATTGGCGGCCTTTCTAGCTCAAAGCCGCGCCGCCGAGGGTGAGGCCGACGGCATCCTGCGGAGTCAGGCCGAGTCTCCGTTTGCCTGGGATCCGCGACGGCCAACTCCGGCAATGCGGGTGAGGCGGTGAAGCCAGAAAATAAAACGCACTTTACTTGCAATAGATTTTCTGGGATCGACGGACTCCCCTATGCGTTCCGTCTTTTTCCGTAACCGGAAAAATTTTTGAAACGGGTGGGTAAAAACCCTGAAACGGGTGGCGCGTCAGACCTGCGGGTCCAGTGCACGGGGGCTGCGTTCCCGTTGCAAGCGCGATGCACGGGCGGCCTGAAGGTCGGTGGATGTCAGCTCAATGCCTCGCCGGCGCATCGCCTCGAGCACGTCCAGGACGGATGGGGCCGGCGGGAGGGGCTTCAGGCGGCGGGCTTCAATCTCGGCGGCAGGGCGGCGCTTAAGGCCGGCCGCACCGTCCTTATCGACCTCCACGCGATCGAGCACGATGTCACCCAACTGCCCGACGAGCACCGCTTCGCCCGCTTTGGCGTTCTGGGCCACGATGTGGGCTGGCCCATAGCCGGTGCGCAGGATCTCGCCCGTGACAGGGTCGTACACGGTAAAACGGGTCATCCGGCGCGACACCCGCTCCTTAGTCGTGCCTTGATCGGGCGATGCCGGTGCCATGCGGTCGTTGGGGGCCGACGGCTGATCTTGGGGGTGGTCACTCATGGCTCGTTCTCTCGGTCGTTCAGTACGAGGACGCCGATAGATGGGTTGCGGGCGCTCGGCGTTGCCGTTGCGCCCCCGCCTACGGGCTTGAGCTGGACCGAGTAATTCGTTTGCGCGTCCGCGACGTCTGGATCTACCACGAAGAAGGTGACCGTCTCGGTGTTGCCGGTCTTGACCGACCATCCGCGGGTCGTGTCGACCACTGTGCCGTTGGTACGCCGTACCTCGATGTCCACGTCAGGGCACAGCGCCGGGCCGTCGTCAGCCAGGTCCAAGCTCACAAAGATGATCGCGTCCCTGCCCGCCGGGATGTCCACGGCGGTATCGACGATCTGACTGAAGACGCCATTTGGCAGGGCCGAGGCCGTGGCAGCCCGCACAAAGTAAGCGAACGTGACCGCGCCATAGGCAATCAGCGGCGTAGTGATCGCACCGGGCGTCAGCACCAGGTCCTCGCCGACGATCTTGATCGCACCGGACCAGGCCCCGCCACCGATCCGCTGGCGCATGTACTTGTCACCCGACGCGAACGGGAAATGCCAACCGTCCACACCGTTGACCGAGTATTCCACCTGAATGGAGTCGCCATCGAGCCCATCCTCGCCGTCCTCGCCCGAAAGGCGCACGGGCTCCGACCAGGTGCCGACCAAGGTCCCACCCGCCGTTTTTTCGGCCCGGCTCATCCACAGTGCTGAGGAGCCGGTCGGAGGGGCATCCGACCAGCTCCCTGGGTAGTCGCCCGTCGGCGTGTCCGGCTGGGTCAACGACCGCCGGAAGATGTAGGCGATGTAGTTGCCGGTCGACTCCCCGGCTGTGACCGCGGCCGTTGGGCCGGCCGGAGCAGATTCATTGTTCGACCGATCGACGGCCGTCACCCAATAACGGAAACCAACTCCAGGGGCCGCATAGAAATCCGTGTAGGCGCTCGCCCGGCCCGCCCAGACGATGCTGGTCGATCCAAAGTCAGCCGTGGTGCCCCGATAGACCCGGTATACCGCGACGGCTTCCTCCGAGGCGTTGTCCAACCAATCCACCGTGATCGAGCCCGGCGAGGGGGTTGCATCGAGAGCGGCCGGCACCGAGGGCGCCTCGGTGTCGTTGCTCACCGTGCCAGTGGCGTTCGTCCAGTCAGCGCTGAGCGCCCCGTACCGGGTCTGGTGGCGCACCCGGACGTCGTAGCTCTGCCCACTCTGCACGTCCGTGATGTAGTCTTCCACCGCTGACCCTCTGAGCGTAGTCGTCCAGACCAGCCAGGTGGCATCACCCGTCTTCTTGTACTCGATATGGGTGTACCCACCCAGCTGCACCATGATGTCAGCGGGCAGGTTCCACACGACCTTCAGCCTGGGGAAGATGGTCCCGTCCTTCTGCCGGAAGTTGCTGGTCGAAAGCACCACGCCAGTGGCCATTGGCGCCGTCCGCGTGTTGTTGAAGCTCGTATTGGGAGAGAGGTCGTAGGTCGTCTCGAGCCCACTGTTCCAGTCCCAGATCCCCGCGGCGGTCTCCCTTAGCACGAGGTCCACCCCAATGGCCATGTTGTCGACGGCGATCTTGAGGCCGAGCACCACGAACTGTTTTCCAGCAAAGGCCCAGCGCGCGTTGTTAACCATCACCACGTCGCCCGCTCGCACCCGCAGTGCGGTCAGCTTGCACGGCTTCCGCAGGGTCATGCCTTGGCGGCTCTGCTCGAGTTCGATCTTGAAGATCCGCTGCGCCATCGGGTGGCTGGTGGTGAACGGCAGCTCCATGTCCCGCCAGATCTCCAAGCCTCCGTCTTGGGCGAGGTAGGTGCCGTTCACCACCGGGATGGCGTCCACCGGCGTGTACTTTTCCTCCACCGAGACGAAGGTGCCCCGGACGCGATTGCAGGTCTCGCGCATCGAGAGTTCCGTATCGAGCGAGATGGGACCGCGGAGATCGTTCTCGTCGAGCGTGACGGTGGGATCGCGGTGCACGCCGGCGTGACAGACCCACTCGCCTCCGACGTAGACCAACATCCCCACCATCGAGGCCACCATCTTCTCGATCACTGTCGCCGGCTGGGCGGCGAGGTCGAAGGACCCATTGCAGGTGTAGCGTGGCTCAGTGCCGCCTTCGGCCAGTTCCACTGCCTCGTCGCAGGCATTGGCTGCAGCGATGAAGCTGTCCTCATCGATCTCGCTCGCGTCGACGGCCATGCCGAAGGCCGTATTGACCAGGTAGTCCCTTACACAGAGCGCGGGATTGTCGGTCCAGCGGGTGCCGGCGTCCCGCGGATCGTACACCGCACGCCCCTTCACCACCGCGCTGACGTTCGGGATGCCGCCGACCCACTTGTTCTCATCGAACTTCAGCCGCACCGCGAGGTAGCAGATCCCACGCAGGCGATGGGCAGCCGTCCACTTCCCAGCGGTCTCCGCCACCAGATCGGCATCTGCGATCTGATCGACAGCGCCGAGGTGCTTGGTCACCCGGGCGAGGCCGGCGAACGTACCCGTCGCGTTACCCCCTCCGTCGAGTGGCACGATCTCGTCGTTGAAATAGATGTCTCCAATCTCTTCGCACTGGTGGCCTGCGAGCGCGATAACCAGGTGCAGGTACTCATTGGCCGGCCCCGAGACGTGGGCGAAGAGGAGCGGTCCGGACACCCTTGTTTGCCCATAAATCACCCGTCGCGATGTGATGGCCTCTTTGGTCATCTGCAGCGGACTACGTGACTGCAGGGCACCGCCGGGCAGCTTCGGCGCGAGGGCACGACCAATCACCGAGGTGACCGCGATCGTGGCTACGGTTTTCAACACCGCAGCGACCGTGACCGTGCCAACGATCTTGGTTGCTGCGGCCCACGCCCAAATGGATTTCGCAACGGCGACGACGACAGCCATGGCTTACACCCTCCACGCTTTCTCCGCCGACCGGAGGGGCAGATACTCAGTGCCCTGTGCGCCCGGGCTGGCGATCAGTGGGCCGAGGCAAACACCAAGTACCGGCCGGCCCGCGCTCCGGATAAGAACGATATCACCGCGCTGCGCCTTCAAGGGCGTGATCGGCTCGAGCCCGACCGCGAGCGGGATCTGCTCAAGCGGCAGTCGCCTCAGGTAGCGAGCAGCCCCGAGCGCGGAAGTGTAGGCAGGGAGGTCCAGCACGCGCGCAGGATCTTCGCCCGTCATGGCCTCGATCGCGCCCCGGGCAAATTGGGCGCAGTCGTGAACTCCCCACGCGAACGCGGTTGTGCGGTGCCCGTCGACGTAGGCACTCAGCCGTAGGGGCCAGTCTTCCCGACGCTTCATGTTCCGAGCCTCATGACCGTACGTGAAGCCGCCAACGCGGCCGCTGCGTACTGCGGATTGCTGGCCGCCGGCGCCGCCAGCGCCTTGATGCCCCAGGGCAGGGGTTTCTCGGCGAGCGCCGCCACGTATTCGCAGCCGAGATCTCCGGCGAACAGGCGTTTCTGGGTGGCGTCGGTGTAGCGAGCGTCGCGGGCTCGCATCAGGTCCACGAGCCGGCTCTCCGCCTGGATGCTAATGGTGGACGTTTCGCCCGCATCCTCGATCGACATTACATCCATGCGGCCGCCAAAGATGCGCACCGCCGCCTCCACCGCGCCGGCCTCGGTCAGGCAGGCCAGCCACAACTTGCATTGGCGCCCCCGGTAGTGGTCCTGCAGCGCGAGCGTCACGAGATTCGAGGGAATGCCCGACAGGGTGAACGTAAGCCCGGCCGCGCCGATCTCCGTGGTCTCGTCGACCGGGGTGATGCCACCGAGGTCGCCGGCACCGGTCCATGTGTGCCCGGCCCAGTTCGTGTCCGCCTGCCCCGTCCACATGCGGAGGGTCTCGCTCGCGAAGGCAAACTCCGCGAGGAGCGCCACGCGCACGACGCGTGCGACGACGGCGGAGGCGAGAGCTAGGGGAAGGTCACGTGCCATCTCAGGGGTCCTGAATCGCCCGGAAGGTGTAGCTAAACTCGCGCGCCAGTCGCGCCTCCCAGCTTGGATCCGGATTCGCCAGGCGAAAGGTCACGCCCCCAGGCGCCGGGTCCACGCCGGGGCAATAGGGGGTCAGATTGAGGGTAAAGGTCCCGACCATGCCCTTCAGGTCGAAAAAGAACTTCGACCACACCGCCGCCTCGGTGACGTACATGGGCTGCAGGGTCACCTCGATCTCCCACCGGGCGGCGTTCCAGTCGTAGACCTGCGGGATCAGCGTCAGCGGGCTCGTGTTTGCCGCGGCGGCGTGGCGGCGGATGACGCGTACACGATCCGGATGGACGTTGGTGGGGAATGCGAGGGGGTAGGCCATCGGGTCAGGTAGCGAAGCCGTCGCGCCGGCGCCGCTGTGCATCCAGCACCGCGCTCTTGGTTGCCTGAACGAGTTGAGGCAGCATCCCCTGGATCTCGTCGCGGGAGACGCCGCCCTCGAACGTGTAGGAGAAATTGTAGATGTCGCCCCTGCCCATCGCTGCGCCGGCGCCGGCGACCAGGGCCGAACCGCCGCCAGCCATCGCCATGGCCCGGCCGGCCACCGTGGTGCGACCCACGCCGGAGAGAGGCACGACGTTGACGAGCTCCACGCCACCAGGATTATCGCCCACCGTGAAGTTCGTAGGCCCTCGGGTGAGGAACGTGCCGCCTCCTGCGGCCGCCACCGCTGCCCCGGTCGACACCACGCCGCCGCCGCCGCTGAAGCCCAGCATGGCGAGCAGAGGACGGATGACGTACAGCTTCACCAGGATGTCGGTGAGCGCCTGGCCGGCCACGGAGGCGACGCCCTTCCATGCGTCGCGGAATTTTCCCGTCCCAGAGAAGGCAGCCCAGATGCTCTGCGTGAGAGACGACATTGCGGGGCCTACGCTGTTTTGCAGCGTCTCCGCCGCGACGGCATTGGTGTCGTTGAGTTGACGGCCCAGCGCGAGGAGGGGTGTATCGACGGTCTGCAATCGATCAACACGAGCCGCGCGGATCCGCGTCTCCATCTCCTCGAGCTGACCGAGGCGAAGCAGTTCGTCCTCGGTGATGGTTCCGGCATTCGCCCTGCGACCGAGGGCGCTCCGCTCCTCCCGCCATGAATCACCAAACTGCACCCGGGCGAGCTCCTCGTAGAGACGCAGTTGCTGCTCAAGGATGGGAGTGAGCGCTTCACGTTGCTCGCGCTCGGTGAAGAGCGAATTATTGCGGATCGCCGAGATCCTCGTGCTGAGCGTCTCGACCTGCGAAGTCAGGACTGCCTCACGGCTGGCGCCAGCGGGCGGCAGGGGCGCCGCGGGTGCGCGCAGACTGGGCGCGGGACCGAGATCACCCCGGGGCAGCCCTTGCAGCTGATTGAAGAAATTCGCGGTGCCTGCGCCGACTCGATCCATGCCCGCCTGCAGCCATGAGACCGCCGTGCCGCTCGCGATCGTCACGCGCTGTTTGAAATCCTCGATTGCATCTTTGGCCTTCGAGAGACGCGCGACCGTTTCGTCACCCATGACGAATCCCGCCGCCCTCGCTGACTTTGCCACCGCATCGTAGCCCTCAGTGCTCAAATTCTTGAGCGCATTGAGCAGTTGGGGCAGGCCCCGCTGGCCGAGGATCTGGCCCGCAGCCTGGAAGGCCCGGGTGCGGTCGGTGGCGCTTTCGGTCGCGCGGGCCACCGCGATGATCCGGTCCTGCGGCGACAGGCGCTCGATCTCGGCCACGGACAAGCCAAGGTCCTTGTAGGCCTGCGCGGCGGCACCCGCCCCCTGGCGTGCGGCCGCCATGCTTTGCTGCTGCGTCTGCATCGCCATGGTGATGCGCCCCGCCTCCACGCCGGCGAGCGTCAGCTCGCGTCGCAGCACCTGGTAGGCCTCCGCCGTGAGGCCAAGGGCCTCGCTCTGATTCTTGATCTCGTCCGAGAGGCGCAACGCGTCGCCCACCGTGGCCTGCAAGCTGTTCTTCAGCAAACCGACCGCACCGGCTGCCAGCTGCATACCCGTGCCAATGCCGAGGCCCTGGCGCAGCACTGCCCCGAGGCTGGTTGCCTCCTTTTTCGCCTCCTGCAGGCCTTGGCGGGTGCGATTGAGGCCTGCCAGTTCCTCGCGGATCTGGATCAGGACTTCGAGGGTCGGGTCGCCGGGATTGTTCACGGGGACTTTCGGGCGGCCGCCTGTTCACGCGCACGGGCGAGCAGACGATCGGCAATCGTCAGTGGAACCGTGCTCAGTTCGTTCTGGATCTTATGCTGCAAGGCGGCGGGATCGGCGTGGAGGGTCTCGGAGAGGTACAGCTGCCGCAGCTTCTCGAGGCGCACCCACCCATCGTGGACGGCCTGAAGCCACGGGAGCGTCTCATCTAGGAGCTGCTCGCGGGCGCACCCGAGGATGACGGCGCACTCGGCGTTGAGATTAACAAGGCGTCGAGCCGCGAGATCAGCGGCGCGAGGACCTGATTCACCAGGGGCATCACCTGTTCCAGCGCGGCCTGATGCAGCGGGGCTACTTCCCTCTTCGCGGCGATCTGGTCCCGCGCCCAAGCCGCCGCCCGTTGAAAATTTAAGGCCTTTGCTGCCTGGTACAGAGCATTGAGGCTGCCATCGGTAAGGTTGTCGCTCCAGTTGGAAGGCACAGGCGCCATACCAAACGGCGGCGGAACGTCGGGGTAGTCGCACGACGGCGGGGAAGAAACCAAGGGCTCGCCCGCTGGCAGCTTTTCCGGCGCGCTGGGGAGGTAGGTGCACAGCTGCACGAGAGCATGCTTCCACTCGGCTGCAGCGAGCACGTGGTGGAGGTAGCGCTGCGGCAGCGCCCGCACAAACACGGAAACACGTGACCCATCGATCAGCTCGATCGCGGTCGACTGGCCGGCGAAGAGTATGGAGAGGTTTTTTGTCATGGAGAAACAAGTAGCCGCTGGCCGTGGTTGCGCTGCCGGCCCGGAGCCGTGGGCGGCGGAGGCGGCGGAGGTGCGACGGGCGAAACCGTCAGCACCGCGCCGGCGCTCGTTACCGATCCAACCGAGTTCGCAACCACTACGTCGTAGGTGCCGGCGTCGGCTAGGGTCAGGCCTGCGATCGTGTAGGTGGATGCAGTCGCACCGCCGACGTTGACGCCGCCCTTGCGCCATTGGTAGGCCGGCGCAGGCAGAGCGTCCGCCCCCACCAAAAACGTAACAGACTGCCCCTCATCGCGCGTCGCCGACTGCGGCTGCACGCTGATGATCGGCGCGTAGTTGGCCGGAGGCGTCGCGGTCCAGATTGGGCCGCCGATAGATCGATAGGTGTTCCACAGGTTCACCATGTGGGTCCCCCAGCTACCCACGGGATTAGCCGTCTCCATCATCCACGCACGATCGTGGTAGTCGAAGAAGATCTGATTGTTCCAGAGTGCACGGGCGCCAGGTACCATCTGTGCGACCCAGGCATGCTTCAGCATCGGTCGGAAATTGATGTTTCGGTAATCCACGCCCCAGTTGCTGCCGTCGAACTCAGGCGATTCGACGTGCTTTTGTCCCCACTCAGGAAGACCAACATGCTCCGGACCGTACTGTTCCCGAACCTTGTTGTTCAGGAGCGGCACCACGTAACGCCCCACATCCGCCTCGCTCACAATGAACTTCTGCCGATCCTCCTGGAAGCCGAAGTAGTTTTGGCGGTCACAGTACCATGCGATGTCGGCATCGTTGAGCATCAGCGCCGCGATCAGCATGGGGAGCTTGCGACCCATATTGTGGCCGCCGTTCGCCTCGAAATCGACCTGACCAATCGGACCGGAGCTGACGACGCCGTAGATATCCAGCCCATGCTGCACGACCCGGATCGCGAGATCCTCCTTTTGGGCAGGAGTGAAATCGAGGCACAGCTCGATGCACGCGCCAGCAATCACCTCTGCGATTTGCTCGCCGTAGATTGGCCGATTGTTGGACGGGTGCAGATCCCGACCCGGTGAGCCAGAGCCGGGATCGAGGTCGATGAACGGCTTGGCTAGGGCTGTTGTCGATACTGTCGACGGGCTGCCGGCCACCTTCGCCAACGATGGCAATGCGGCGAAGTTGAGCTGCGACTTATTCCAGTAGTGCGTCTTGTCGACCTTGCCGTACGGTGGGCGAAACGATCCGGCTGGAGGTGCGCTGGCGACCACTGTGAAGATGGCGATCTCAGTGAATTGCGGCCGGTCGTAAGGGATCGGCCGTGAGATCGAACACATCAACGTGGCGGCGTAGCCGTTCGCACTGGCTGGAACAATCACGAGCGGGTTCTCCGCAGACAGATCGAGGTTGCCAGGCCGAGCCACGTTCAGAGCGGCATTGTACCTCCAACTCGCCGTCGTCGTGCTGTCGAATCCGACCTGCATGAAGTTCCGCGGCACCGGATTTAGCATCGCGCCGTGCCTGACTCGTCCGTCAGGTTCGATCAACGACGGCGGATCAATTCCGATGATCGTAAGCCCGCTTGGAGCCACGATGTAATAGTCGCCGTTGGCGTACTGGCCAACCGTGTAGTCTTGGTCGAAATACAGCGTGATGCCATACTGGCTCACGCTCGTCGCCCCGAAAAGGGACGTGGCCAACAGAAAGCAGATCGAGATGATGCGGCGCTTCATACTAGAATGGATTGCTCCCAATCTCCGTCTCCCTGAACATCACGTCGTCGTAGATCCATTGTCCTGCGCCCTGAGCAATGAACGTGGCTTTGGACACCGCACCTCCGGTTGACGTGGTAAAAGTAAACGACGCGGAAGGGCGAGTGGTACTCGTCGAGTTCTTGTTGATGTAGACGGTGATGATTCCATTACCGCCTCCACCGGACTGCGCGACATACCGCCACCAGATCACGTTTGTTTGGCCATGCACTGCGCCAGTGATGTCGGCTGCGTTGCCGCCTGCATGCTGCACGCGAAGCCGATCTACACGCGCTGAGATCGTCATCTGGGCGACGTTCGCGCTGTTTTTTAGCTGAAAGATGTCACTGTTCGACGAGGCCGATGGATTGAAAACGAAGAATCCCCAGACCTCGTTTACAGTAGACCCGAACTCGACGGTGGCACCCGTGAAGGATCCAGTCAGGGCCAGCGACTGCGTGCCTACGAGCGGCGCGGGACTCGTGGTGTAGTCGTAATTGATGCTCGCATTTCCTGTCGTCCAACTCGCCGACGGCGTCCCGGTGCCCTCAAATCGCTCGGCCACCAAGTTGGTGATGCCGGCCGCGATCGTGTAGGTCTCGGCGACCACTTGTGAGTCAGCCCAGAAATCACGATATTTGATCGCCCGGAGGGTGACCGGCGCGGTCAGCGTAATGCCAGTCATGTAGGCATTGCCGCTTGAGCGGGTCGGCGTAGAACCGTTGTCAGTCCACCGGGCGCTTTCACCCGATCCTAGCGGGATCTCAACAATCGTGCCGCTCTCGACCTCTCCACCTGGCACTGAGAACACCGGGTCCGAAACTGTTCCGCCGAGCTTGACGATCTCTTTCCAATCAACGTCGGGCGACGTGTAAGCCGGGATGCCATTCACCCCCGGCAACGACCAACCCGGAGGCACAGAGAACGCTGCTGGGATCGTGCGCAGGTCACCCGTTTCCCACTGCCCGCCGCCACCGCCGGCCGGCGCGTGGTCGAGCACCATCGCCCTTACATCGGCCGGAGAGAAGCTGCGAATCGCGGTCTGCGTACCTGCGTCGATTTCGCCCGAGTTGACCTGCGCCGGCAGGTTCACGCTAGGCATATTCGACGCTAAGATACGTCGCGACCCGTTAGGCGTGGCTGCCTCGAAGTACGTTGTCGCCGGATCGACGCTCGACACGGTCTCAAGGTCATTGATCCCCACCGGGTCGCCGATGACGACCCAGCGGCTCGCCTCGCGTCGCAGCCCAACCGTCAGCGAGCCGTTGGCCGGCACCGAGAGGCTGGTGATGTTCGCGCTCCGCTGTTCAGACCACGTCGACGGGATCGCGACCGTGTGCACTGCCGCGGCCGAGTTGGTGATCGTCAGCTCGGTACGCGTGCCCGCGGCCGGAGTCGCCGAGTAGGTAAGGGTCGTGGACGAGTTCGAGATCGTGACCGAGTTGAGCGGCTTGGTCACGTCGATCGAGGTCGTGATCGTGGTCGGAGCGGCCGTGATCGCGCCGGACAACGTCACGGCCGGAAGGGACACCGTCCCGGAGAATATGGGATTTGCCGTCGGCGCCTTGGCATCAAGCGCCGGCTGCAATCCCACGACCGTACCAATGGCCTGCGTACCGGTGTGATTGCTGCGATCACTCGCGGCGGACTGCGCCGCGTTTGCCTTGGTCGTGGCGTCGGCTTGCGCGGCCGCAAGGACGGCAGAATCCGCCGCAGCCTGGGCCGTCGAGACGGGCTTGTTGACATCGGACGTGTTGTCGACGTTTGCGAGGCCCACATCCGCCTTCACGAGCGAGACTGCTCCCGCCTTGCCTGCGACACTTTGCACCGGTGCGGCCGCAGCCGCCGCCGGGGCGAAGTCGCTGATGGTGCTAGCCGTCTGCGTGCCCGTGTGGTTGCCGCGTTGCACAGCCGCTGATTGTGCTGCATTCGCCTTCGTCGTGGCATCCGCTGCAGCGGTCGAGATCGCCGTGGCCTGCGCAGCGTTTGCCTTGCTGGTCGCGTCGGCCTCGGCGGCTGCCAAGACCGCGGCGTCGGCGGCCGCCTGCGCCGTGGAGACCGGTTTGTTGACATCGGACGTGTTGTTGGCGTTCCCCAGGCCGACCATCGAAGCGGTGATGCCCGAAACCGTGCCGGTAAAGATTGGGTTATTCGTGGGCGCTTTCGCCGCCAGCGCGGCCGAGAGGCCCGCGACCTTTTCGATCCCGAACGTCGCATCCGGCAGCGTGAACACGGCTCCAGCACGCAGCGTCAGCGATGCACCCGACTTCACTTCGATCTCGCGCGTGGCAGGCACGACGATGCTGTCCAGGATCTCCTTCGTGCCCGAGTGCTGGTAAACGATCCGCTGTTGCGCGTGCACCGCGGCAGTGGCGGCGACCAGGGCGAGGATGCGAATGAACGTCTTCATGGTTTTGAAAATTCAGCCGATGCGTACCCAAACGCGTGCGGGATCGCCGAGGGGCACGACGTACGTCACGCCGTCGGTTTCTTGGCTGCTGCGTACCACCAGCTTCCACCACGCGGGCGGCTGCAGGCCGATCGAGAGGATCAGCACGTAGTTGTCTTCGAGCCGGGAAACGTCCTGAGCATCGAGGTGGAACTCGCCGCCGCCCGTGAGCGCGGTCATCCAGGTGACGACTGGCGCGAAGTACACCAGGGCGTTGGGCCGCGAGATCTGGGTGCTAAGGGTGGTGAACATGGCTTCAGTTCGCGCGGTTGAGTTCGGGCCCGAGTAGCAGGAATCCGGTCTCCGTCGTCACGGGGTCGCCTTCGGGCGACGTGCCCTCGAGCTCGTAGCGATACCGCCCGGGCGCCCGCTCCTTGAGGTCGGCGGGCTCGATCACTGCGTAGACAGACGTGGTATCGTACGGCCGGATCTGTCCGGCGGCCGATGTCTTGCGGAACACCGCCGCCGCATCGGCATCTTCCCACGACGCCTTGCAGGTGAGCACCCACGTCCATCCTGCGACGGGCCAGGGCTGGTCTCGGCGCAGGAGGGCGAAGCGCAGGAACCTGCGATCGCCCTGGGTGACGCGGTGGGTTTTCAGCATGTCGCGCGTCGGGCTGGCGGTTACACGTTGGCGTCAGGCGTCCAGGCCACAGGCCCGTCCTTGAGGGATTCGATGATGATCGTGACTTCCGCCGGATTGGCCGGACCGAATGCGGCCTCGGCTGGGTCACGATAGATCGAGCACGGGAAGGCGTCGCTCAAGAGGGCAACCTTGCCGGCTGCGTCGGTCTGGTCGCGGATGTAGAACTTGGCGGTGTCACCGGTGCGGTGGCCGGTCATGCCGCCGAGCAGGGTGAGCACCTTCTTAACCTCCGTCGTCCGGAGGGCGAACGCCTCGCCGCGCGACTGCACCCACGTGCGGGCGGTAAACGCCGGCCCGTTGTTCGCGCCTGGCGCGTCGTGACGTGCGATCGCGAGGTTCGGGCGCTCCGTGAGATTGTTGGAGAGGAAGAGGATTGCCACCGGCGCTTCGCCCGGCGGGGTGATCTCAAGGATGCACTGGTTGCCAACGACGGTGTTGGTCTTCGTGTAGGTGGCGGCGGGGAGTGGCATGGCGACGTAGGGTCAGAGGTGTGGTGACGGACGGTGAAAATCAGAGGGGCACGGCGATCTTTTCGCTGCCCGCGTACGTGCTGAGCCATTGCAGCCAGCACTCGCGGCCCATCATGCCGCTACCGCTGGCGCTGCCATTCTGCTCGATCATCATGGGCTCACCCTGGGTGGGTACAAAGGCGAGCCCGGGCAGGGGCAAGGGTTGGTCGCAGAGCGCCTGCAGCACGCGGTCCTTCAGGGCGAGGATGCCGGCGGTGTGCTGGTCGCCGACGAGGCGGGCTTCGGTGTTCATGGACCGGTCCGCAATCAACAGGGCAACGCTGGTCGTACGCTGGCTGAAGATCATCAGCGCGCTGCCCGCCGGCTGGTTCGCGTGGTTGTCGCCGCCCGGCACGATGAAGCATACCCGGTCCTCGCTCGCGAAGGTGGTCTTGATGGCCTCGACGAGCCGGTTGGCCCCGAAGAACCCGACCTGCTGAAACAGCGGTTCATCTGAACCCTCCTCCATCTTGAGCCCGGCAAGGAAGTCCCGCAGGCTCTGGACGAGTTTGACTGTAGGCACGAAAGGCATCGGCGATCAGACGAGCATGTGCCCGCTGCGCGGGGTGGTCTTGGCCGGCTCGGCGATGATGGCGCCGGCGGGCCGGGCGCGCGGTGCGCTGGCGGTGAGCGGCACTTCCCCGGAGGCGATCCGATCGAGGAGCCCCGGCTGGCCACCTTGCTGGCCCTGCGTACCGCGGATGTCCTGAGCACGCTTGGTCCAAGGATTGCCGTCGTTGAAGAAGCCCTTGCGCTGATAGATGAGCTCCGCCGCCAAGATGAAGGCCGCATTGCGGATGACCGCCGGCGCCGGATCGGTGAAGGGCACCGGGTAACGCATGCCGACCTTGCCATCGATCTCGGTCTGCACGGCAGCCTGGATCTCGCTCCACGCGCTGGAATCCGCCTCGCCCGTACCATGGTCGTCGAGCAACTGCGCCGTCATCTCCGGAGGGAGTGCGGCGCGTAGCTGGGCGGAGGTGACGTAGGCCATGGTGGGAAGAAAAAGGCCCCGGCGGCGCGCGCCGGCCGGGGCCACTCGTTATCGCTCGGTTGAGTGCTTAGGCGGGCTGGCTGCCGTCGCTGGCCCAGACGGTTTCCGGGAGGCCGTAGCCGAAGCCCTGGCGCTTGTACGCCTGGTACCGGAACTCGTGATTGTTGAAGACGCATTCGTCTTCGGGCTTGTCCTGGGCGAGCAGCTGGAGGGCCTTCTCGTCCTGGACGATCAGCGGTTTCATCGGGAAGGCGAAATCGATCAGAGCCCAGAACTCCGGGTTGATGACGTCGATCTCCGCCCACGCGATGTGGCGGGCGCTGTCCTTGTCGACGTTCGTCGCACCGTTCGCGAGGCGCTCCGCCTTGAGGATCTCGCGGGCGAGGTCCTCGTTCTTCACGCCGGTGAGGAGCACAAGGTCCCGGCCGAGCTTCATGGCGCGACCGGCCGCATTCTTGCGCGTCTTGATGTTGATGCGCGCCGCGCGGAAGTTCGCCTGCGAGAGCTTCTTCGTGCCGACGTTGGTGAACTTCGTCTTGCCGGGCAGCGGCTCGTGATCGGTGTCGTAAAAATTCTTCCCGGTGTAGCATTTCCGGGTGAAGCCGTTCACGAGCAGATCGGCCACGCGCTCACCTTCGTGCTGCTTCGCGACATCGCCCATGATGCGGAACCGCGGGCCGTACAGGCCGACGCCGCCCGCCTCGTCGCGCTCCACGTCCGCCTGTTTGATGGCGATCGCGTCGTACCACTCCTTGTTCGGGATGGTGTAGTTGTGCGCGGCAATGTTCTCGATGGTGATCTCATCGATGAACTCCTTGATGCCCGGGAAGGCCCCGAGCCAGTGGTGCACTTCCTGCGCCGCGCTGGACGTGGTGCGGAGGGCGATGGCGTTGGTGATCTCGTCGGGGGCGGCCTGGTAGCCGGCCCAGAACTGCGTCCGAAACGCCGTGTAGAGATTCTGAAGGTTCTGACGGTTGATTTGCATGGGACTCGGGAACGATTGGGCTGGCGGTTACGAGGGAGGTGGGCGGCGTGGCGCGAGGCTTAGCCGAAGAGGGAGGCGTGGAGGGCGCGTACGTCGTCGCCGATCTTTTCGGCTTCGGCTTTGAGCGCGTTGAGGTCGGCGGCCGCAGCGGCGACGCCGTCCACGCTCGTGAGGGCCACGAGCGCCTTCGGGCCGAAGTAGGCGGCGCGGGTGTCGATCCAGATGCCGGCGGCCTCGACGGCCAAGATCCGCCCGGCGCACACCTTATTGGCGCTCGTCTCGGCGACCGTCTGGTCATCCTCGACCACGGCCATCTTGCCGACGTCGTCGGCATCCACGGCGTTGGCGACCGAGTTGGCGAAGCGATAGGTACCGAGGCGGATGACGACGCTCAGGTCGCCGGCCGCGCCGGCAGAGTTGTCGACGTACATCTCAGCACGCCCGACCACGCGGAGGCCGGCGGTGTCGCTGGCCGGGACGGCGCGACCGTCGGCATTGCGGGCCACCAATGTGCCAGCGAAGATCTTGGTAGCGGCCGCGACGGGCAGAGTGAGCAGTTCGGCCGGGCGATGGGCGGTGTCGACATCCGCGGTAGCCGCTGCTCCAAGGGAGAGCGAGGGCGGGTTGAGGGCGAGCGAGAAGGCGTAGGGCAGCGCGAGCGCCGCCACCGCGGCCGGGAGACCGAGGTGCGCGTGGATCTGCTCGAGGCCGAAGGCGGCGATCGCCACCAGGGCGACCAGGGAGAAGACGAAGCGGGCGGTGAATTTCATGACAGAAAGGGAGTCGTGGGCTGCGGTTGCGGGGCCGGTGAAATGGGTCGGGCGTGGGCAGGGCTTCAGTTGGCCGAGTGCTTGGCCCAATCCTCTTTGGAGATCCCGAGGCGCTGGCGCATGATCTCCGCAGTGCTGTCGGCCGGCGTGGCGGCGCTGAAGCTCTTCAGGCCTTCGGGCGTACGCTGTGCGATCGGCACCTGATTGGCCGGCAGCTCGCTGACAAGCGTGCGGAACTGTTCAAGCGGCATCGCGGCGGCGCTGTTCGGGATCAGCTTCCCGTCGCGGATGGCCTGCGCGACGATGTGGGCGCGCTCCTGGTCATCGAGACGCTTGCCGATGGCAGCGATGATCTCGTCGAGCTTCTTGAGCCCGTCTGCGCTGTGCGTTCCCACGCCGGCGGTGATGGCCTTCTGCAGGGCCGCCAGATTCTCGGTGAGAGTCTTCAGCGAGGCCGTGTGCGACTGGGTCGTCTCGGCGAACTTCTTGGCGGCGGTCTCGATGTCGGCATCGGCGGCATTGGCGTCGAGGCCGAGGAGAAGGGTGAGGAGCTTCTTGTAGTCCATGGCGGAGTTGGCGGGCGGGTTGATCGTGGCGGAAAAACAGGCGAGCTGGGTCGGGGTCAGGATCTCGGCGGCGGAGAAAACACGCAGGTCGGTCACCGCGCCCTGGCGGCAGAGGCCGGCGCTGTGCACGAAGACGACTTCTCCGTCGTCGTCGGTCTTGATCGTGGGCGAGAGGTCCGGGTGCAGCCCCTCCTTCACCGACTTCACGCCGTGCGGCGTCCACTGCACATTGTGCGCATAGATGCCCTCGCCTTCGACGACCTCGAGGCCGGCGTGGCCGGCGACGTTGCGCGGCTCCTTGTCAGCCCTGTAAGCCTCGGTGTTCGGCACGGTGTTGTGCTCGAAATCGAGCGCCACCGTGTCGAACCCGAGGAGCTTCTGCAGGGCCGGGAGGAATTTCTTGGTTTTTGAGCCGACGGTGAAGTTACCGTTCGCGCTCTCGTTTTTGCCCCACTTCGCGATGAGCAGCCGCGACGGCGGTTCTTTCAAACCGGCGAGCGGAGACGGCATGCGGGGGGCGATGAACACGCGCCCACTTTGCCGAAATGGGTGCTTTGCCGACTAGGCCGGCTGGCGGGCCTGGCGGCGGTGCCGCGGGCTCTCACTGCCCGTCGCGAGGGTCATTGAAGCGGCTGAGAGCCGATCGACCCGCCTCCGATGCGTTGCCGAGCAACCCCTGCACAACCGCCCTCGCTGCCGACATGATCCGCCGCACCGCGAGCGGCGTGAAGTCGGCGGAGTCTGGCGTACCGTCGAGCGGAAGCATGGGGCGCGGCGGCAGCCCGCGGATCGTGCCCCACTGGTGAAACTTCGCGTAGAAACGATCGGTGCCAACCTTCACGACATCGTTCGTCAGCTCCGTGATTCGCCACGACCGCCACAGCAGCGTGTTGCGCTTCAGGATGGCGGTCGACGTGCCTTCTCTGAGCTTGGCCGCAACCGTGGCTTCCTTGAGCGGCGCCCACGGTGCGGCGCGCACGGACGGGTCGTTAAAGCTGCGGATGGTCAGGCTTGTCACCGCGAGCCCCATCGCCTCGCCGATGGGTTTCCGGTTCTTGAGCTGCACCCCGAGCCGCTCGAGCACGCTCATTACCGAGTCGGTTACGACGACTTGCACGGCTTCCCTTTCTTCAGCGGCTGCCATGCGACCTCGAGGCACGTGACGAGGCGATCCGTGCGGTGGTCGAAGACCACCCGCATGGCGTACCCTCCGGCGCGGATCATCCAGAGCGTGCGGTCGGGCGGCTGGTGGCCGAGGAACTTCGTGCCGGGATAGTTCTCCTTAACCTTGCGGATCAGGAACGCGTACCGCTCAGGCGTGATCTTCAGGCCGAAGCGCTGCCGGGCGCGCCGGATGAAGTGCGCCTCCTGGGCTCGAGCATGGCTGGGCTTGGACACGCGCCCAGCGTGCCGGAGTCGGACGCCTGTGGACTAGGCCGGCTGGCGGGCCTGGCGGCGGTGCAGAAAAACAGATCGCCAGACCACGCAAATGCATGACAGTTGATTGAAGCGTCCGCCCAGCCTCAACCCCGCACAATCAATGCCCGAAACCCCTTCGATAACCGTAAAGATCGATAATAAGAAACCCGTGGAACTAGTGGACTTCACCAAATCGCTACTAGCCCTTGGCGATGAGTTCCATCGACGGGTCGCTGGCAGGGCGGAGGGGTTCGAGGGCCGCCTGTATGTCAAGGAGCTCCGAAAAGGCAGCCTTGTTGCAGAGCTTACTGTCATTGCTTCCTCAGCAGCTGCGGTTGCCGAGGCTGCAATGCTGACGACTGGCTTCGTCGATCACCTCAAGGCCACAATCGCATGGGTCCGCGGGCGGGGCGAGAAACCACTCAACACAGATGCGAAGACGATCTCCAATATCTCAACGCTCATCGAGCCAGTCGCAAAAGACAACGGCTCGAACATCGTCATAAATCTTCAAGGGAACAACAACGTCATCAACCTCAATGCAGCAGAGGCAGCGGAGGCGCAGAGGAAGATAGCGAGAATACAGGCTGCCGAAAGGGAGCCTAAGACGGAGATCTACGAGAAGGCCCTTATGTACTGGGCCATCGTAAAAAACGAGAAAGGCCTACCATCGACAGGTGAGAAGGCGATGATCGACAAACTAAGCGATAAGCCAGTCAAAGTCGTCTTCGATTCCCGCGATCTTCGCGAAGAGATGCTCCAAGGCCAAGCGAATCCCCTGAAGGAGGTCTTTGTTGTCGACGTCGAGACTCAAACAGTGAGAGGGCGCCTAGCCTCCTACAAAGTACTCCAAATGCACGAACGATTCAGGATAGACGAGGATTGAGAGAGTCCGCGCGAGGGTTCAACTCAATGCGATTCGACGACATTCTTGAGCTCATAAACACTGCGAGTACCGCATTGATAGCGGTCGCCGCGGTGGCGGGTATCCTGACCGGCCTGTATCAATTGAATGCGTGGCGAGCGCAAACCTTAGGTGCTGCAGAGTATAAGCTCGCGCGTGACCTACTTCTCGCCGTCTACGCTGTGAGAGAGGGTTTCAAGCACGTTCGCCTGCCGACGATCTATCCATTTGAGTTCCCACAGCATCTTTTTGGAGCCGACGGGACCGTCAGCCATGAGGATCATCACAAGGCGGTGGCCTATGCGTACGAACAACGTCTCAACCTTCTCGGGGAGGCATTTCAGAAGCTAGAGAACCTGAGCCTGGAGGCGGAGGTTCATTGGGGAGCGCAGTTCACGAACGCATTGATCGAACTCCGAAAGCTGAGATTTAGGCTCCGACACGTGATAACAGAGTATGTCAGGGCACTCGATCCAAGCGTTCGCTCGCTAAGAAAAGAGCAGTCAGGGAAAGAGCTAAACGAACAAAACTCAGTGCTTTACTATCTGGGTGAGGGACCCAGTGAGCACGACACTTTCACCCCTGAGATTAATGGGGTAGTTTCCTATTTTGAAACGTTCCTTCGCCCGCTAGTCGGTACTCGACGACTCTAAGTCACCGCTCCATCGCCGCTGCCACCTCTGCCACTGTGCGGCCGCTTGCGAGGTAACGATCGACTCCGTCCACGCCCGTTACCACGACGTCGTCGCCGCCGAGCGCGATGAAGATCGCCTCTTCGGCCTCGGTCTGATCCCAGGCGTACGTCTCGACCAGGATACGCAGCGCCGTGCGCGCCGACACCGCGCCGGCCGCGACCTGCTCCAGAAGGGCGTTGAATGCTTCGGGATTCATGTGAGCCATCCTTTCGCGCGGAAGATGCCGTCGATCGCATCCGCGATCTGAGCGAAGTCTTCGTCGCTCCATTGGCGCCATGGCTGGTTGCCCTGGCGGATGGTGTCGAGCTGCGCCTTGAGCCCCGGGTTGCCGCTGCGCGTCGTCACGTACTGCGCGTACGATCGCGCCCACAGCTCGTGGGCCGACAGGAAGTAGCGTTGTTGCGCCGGGCCCATGGCCCGGATCTGCGCCACCGCCTGCGACCGCAACACCGCCTCACGAAAAGCACTCATCGCCGGCGCGGCCGCCGAGGCAAATTCGCCCCGGGCCCCGAGTACCTGGTGATCGAGCAGGTGCCCGATCTCGTGCAAGGTGGTCAACCCCGGCCAGCCGCCCTTCGCATTGATACCGATGCTCACGGGTTTGCCGCCGTAGGTATAGGTGTACACTCCGAGGTTGCCTGTGCCCGCGCGGCCGGTGATCGGGACCGTCGGCAATTCCCCGTCGCGGTGCACGCGGTCGATCGTCTCGATCGCTGCTTTGACCTCGCCCCGCTGGCGTCCGGTCACTTTCACCTCGAGTGCGGCACTGACTGGCGCTGTAGGCCTCGGAGGCTCGGCCGGCACCGCAGTCAGCGCCGGCGGCGGCGGCGGCTCTGAGGGCACCCGAATGGTCATTCTCGGCCCGACCGGGGCGGCGGCCGGCGGCTGAGTCGGCGGTGGAGGAGTCACCGTTGGGCGCGCCACAGGCGGGGCCGAGTTGCCGCCCTGGAGCCACGACCACACCGTCCCGCCGCCAGGCAAGACCTGCCGACGTGCCATCGCCTCGAACGAGGCGAAGACGTCGGGTGCGTAGCGCCCACGCAGGGCCTCGGCATCCATGCGCAGCGTGCTCGGGGTAAAGGTGTAGCTGCCGCCGCGATCTGTCGGCGGCCGGACATCGTAGGGCCGCGGCAGGCCGTTGTCGCCCGGTAGCGCACGGTTGAGGATCCCCGTGGTTTCGAGCTGCCGCCGCCGCTCCGGATCCAGCACCCGGCGCGCCTCTGGCGCCTTGCGCGCATCCTCGGCCTCGATGTCCTCCACGTCTTCGCGCTGCAGGGGGATAACCTGGCATCGGCAGCCCCAGTCCCAGGGCGGGAAATGCTTCTCCCAAAAGGGCGAGTCGGCCGGCAGTACGAGACCATCGAGCACGGCATGGCTGTCCCGCACGCGATCGTCGTCGGCCGTCTGGTACTGCCAGAACGGGAAGGCGACGCGCTGGCGGGCCATCACTTCGTGTTGCCCGGCGGCGTAGGCCTGGAAACCGTGGGTGCGGAGGAGCAGTTCCGCCCTTCGTTCGGCGCGCTCGCTCGCCTGCCCGCGGAGATCCGCCTGGCCTTCATCCGGCAGCCAGGGCGAAAGCTTCTCCGCGATGCCGGCCTTGAGCGTATCCCAGTCCGCACCGCGCGGCAGGTCTGCGATCTGATCGCGCAGGGCCTGCACGAGGTTCGCATCCTCCACGCCGGTGATGACCATTGCCCGCGCCTTCACATCCGGCAGCAGCTGATCGAAGACCTGTCGGGAGACGACCGGCTTGTTCGCGATGAACGTCGCGGCCTCCTTATTCGGTACGGGCGTGAGGAGTACGTCACGCATCGGGAGTCAGAGGATCGAGATCCAGCTTGATCAGTCGGAAATGCTGGGCGGCCTCGCTCTTCAAAAGCAGCTGCACTGATTCCGGATCCGGCCACGGCGACGCTTTCACCGCCGCGATGAAGGCTTCCCAATCCAGGTTATTGACTGCGCCCACCCAAACCCACGACCAGAAGGTCGCGTTGCCTCCGGCATACTGCCCGACCTCCTCCAGGGGAGCGCTACCCGAGGCTCGCAACCATTCCGTGATGCGCTCGAAAGCGGCCTCCAAGGCGTCGTCGCCACCATCCTCTAGGGGCGAGTCACAGGTCAGGATGATATCGGTCACGTTGCTCATGATGCTGAAACCTTCATTCTTTCGGCGGGAGGTGGCCTCAACCGAAATCGTCATTACCGCGAAATCTCGCCCTCCCGGATCCCGAGACCGCCGTTCGCGACCTCGCCCCGTTGCACGGCCAAGGAATCGCAACGCACGGGCTCGCCAGCGGCCTCCGATGCCGAATCGGCATCGGCCAGATGCCGCCATTCGCAGTACGGTCGAAGAAAACAGTCCGCCTGCACACACGGCAGGCCATCAAGAACGCAGGCGGGGCTCATGACATGCTCGACCTAGTTTTGCTTCGGGTCGTGCCACCACCACGAGACGTGCAGTGGCACGCAGGGAAGCAGGCAAATCCACAGATCAACACAGTTGCCGGTGCGTTTCCAAAACGCGCCGATCCAGAGGTCTGCCATCTTCCACTCAAATTGAGCGTGCCATCCGTCGATTCTGTTTCGTGTCTTCATGGGTAAAATAGGTCGAACCAATCGCTAGACCGAACGCTTCGCGTCGGTCACCTGGGTGCTAGACCTGTGCCGCGATGACAGACTTGCCAGCGAGCGGATCGGGTTGCGCCTTGTATCGTTCAAACATCTCGGCGCGATCTGCCTCCGTGGGCGTTGGCAATTCGATTTCTCCGGTGTGCGTCGGGTCGTATTGACCGTCCCAGAACCGTGAATCGGCAATCTTCTCGCGGAGCCACGGTTCGACTGCGCGCCAAGCACGCGGGAGCATATGGGTCATCAAACCGGTCTCTCCGGTGATGATACCGAGGTCTTCGTATACGTGGCCGATCTCCGTATGAAGCTTGCCGGTCGTGAGGTTCCTGAGTCGTTGAACGTCCATTGGATGTTGGCTGTTGAGTGTTCGTTTTTGGATGTTCTCTGAGCCGCGACGCGGCTCAAAGTGCCTGCCGGTACCGCTCCCGGTTCGTGAAGCGGTGGCCGGGCTGGACCTGGTCCCAGAACTCCGGATCCGCGGCGACGGCCGCTTCATGGGCGAGGTAGGAAAAATAATCGAATTGGGTGACGCCCGGCGTCACAGCGAGGCCAGTGACGAACTTTGCCGTGATCAGCCGGGCCAGCCCGCGGACGGAGATGGCGATGCCTAGGCGACGCAGGTTCGCCGGGGTGAGGGTGAACCAGCGCGGGCAGATCCGGGCCACCGGCCTGAAGGTGCCGTCCCCGGCTGGCACGAGTTCGGTGACGGCGATCGTGTCGATGTCCTGGGCGCCGAGCGGCAGGTAGGTTCTGCCCGGCACGATCTCAACATTTGTGCCGGATCGAGCTCCGACCACATGGATGCGGAGCGGAGCACTAGGCGAGGGTTTTACGGTGGTCATCAAAGGGAGAGGAGGCGCTGGCCGGGCTGGGCCTCGCGCTGGTGGGCAGCAAACCAGTGCATGAGTTCGCTGTAGGTGCGGGCGCGGTAGATGCCTTCGCCCTTCGCAGGCTGCTCCTCGGCGAGCATCACGAAGCCGAGCTCAATCAGCTCCGTCGTACGCGGCCGCACATTGAGGATCGAGATTCCCGATCGCTCTGCGAGCTGGGCGGTGGTGCCGGGTCCGTGCTTCTCCCACGCCCGCAGCACCAACTCGCGCTGGCCGGAGATGCGCCCCTGCAGGTCACGGAAGGTTTCGTTGCGGAAGTCGACGGGTTTCATGATCCAAGGATGAAAGAAGAGGTCACGCCAGAGGCGGCCGGTGCGGGTTATCGCGGGTGCGCCAGAGCCGGCGACCTTCCGGGGCGAGGCCTCCTGATCGGGCGTAACGCGGCTTTCGTATCAGCACGTCGAGCACCTCGAAGCGCAGGCGATCGAGTCCGTCAAGATAGGCCGCCCAAGCGGTATCGTCGTTCCGATCGGGACGCCGCCCACCGAGGGCGCGGAGGTAGCGGATCACAGCGATATCGAGCTTGGTGATCATGCCTTCACTCCCTCCACCACTACGGCAGGCGCGCGGATCTGGTCCGGTTGGATTTCCACGGTCACCACCGGCGGCCGGAGCACGTCGTCGGGAAGACGGACGTTTATCTGCGCGAGCGCGTGGCCCAGCTTTACCACGGGTCGCCGTTTACTCACCTTCACAATACGGAGGCGCCCCGAGCCACGCGTGCGCGGGCCAATCACGATATAGAGCGTTTCGACGGTGGAGCTCATGACGCACTCTCGGGCAGCTTTGCCTTCACGGTGATCGCGTCCCGGCATCCGACGCGCAGCCCTTTACCGGTGTCTTCGATTACGATATCGGATTCCTTTTGCACATTGCAGGAATCGAGCCCGAAGTACTTCGCGGCGGCGCGCTGCGCGGCCGTGACCTCAAGGCTCGTGCAACTCGCCGTCTTGGCCTTTCGGCCGCGGCCGGCGCGGGCGAGGTAAGTGCCGCCGCTCTGGCGGATCTTCACGAGGACAGAGTTCATGACGCTAGGATCTCCCGAACCTCGTCCAGCGAGGTGCAAATGTGGTCGCACATCTTGGCCATCAACTCCGGCTCCTCGCCGTCGCGGGTGAGGATCATCGTCTGTTTCCCCTGGCCAGCAGCCCAACCAAGCTCGAGGTGGGCGGAGCGGCCACAGGGCAGGACCAAGACGAATACGTCGGCCCACTTCATGGCGTTGAAATCGGAAGCAAAACCCGCCTTCGCGATCGGGTGATCGAGGGCAGCGCGGTACCCGGCGGCACTCCAATGCTTCCAGTTTGGATCGATCTCCGACCAGGAGAATCCGCGACGGCTGGGCGATGGATTGCGGAAATCGTACACCTGATGTCCATCTGAACTCAGCGCCGATACCACTTCGGACTGGAGCGGGTTGCGCCACGAGCTGGCGACGTAAATGCGGCGAAAGCGCGCGGGTACAAGGATGCGGTTGTTCATGGGATTCGCTCCAGCGGAACGATGGTGTACGGCGCAGCCGAGAGCAGCGGGGCGAGTTTCGAGTAGTCGCTGAGCAGGCTGTCGCGCAGGCGGGCAGCCGCGCGCTCGGACCGCACGATCGCACGATTCGCGTTGCGGCGACGGGTGAAGACTTTCGCGGCACCGCCGGGCATCAACACGCCCGACCGGTAGCCGAGACCGATGTTGTGCAGGCTCTGCGGACGGCCTGCTTTCAGGACGATGTACGAGACCGGTTTCTTCACGTTCTCGGAGGGGGCTGACTCAACTGGGGTTTTCGTTGTGCTCATTCTGGGATGAAAGGACGGGCATCGCCTGCACCGGGCCAAGGCGGGCGATGATCGCGGTCACCAGGTCACGGCGCTCTTTTTCCATCGCGGCGATGATGCGGGACGCATTGCCCAGTGCCGCCTGAACCGCCGCGCATTCGGCCCTAGCCTCAGCGATGGCGATGCGGGCGTCCACGATAGCGCGCTCCTCGACCCACATGGTGCCGCGAGAAAAGATGCGTTCGTATGCCATCGCTCAAAAGGGGTTGCCGTCGTCGGGCGGCACGTAGGTGGGTTCGGCCCCCTGCTCCGTGCTCCCTGCTCCCGCCTCCCCCGCCGGGGTGCGGCGGTTGCGACGGCGGTTGCGGATCGTATAGAAAAGATTCCAGAGCTGCTTCTCCGAGGCGTGGCCGAGCTCGATGCGGTACATCTGCCGGCAGATCTGGGCGGCGTAGGCCTCGTCAAGGCCTGCCTCGTGCAAGGCACCGGTGAGCTTGTGCAGGGCAATGCGCGCGCCATTGCTCGCCTCGCGGCGGATCGTGCGTTGGGCCTTGTCGAGGCGACCGCCGAGGGCCTCGAAGTGGGCCTTGAGGCGGAGGTAGTGCGCCTGGGTGCACTCGCGCAGCGACTGGATGCCGACCGCTTTGCCTTGCTCGACGTGGCGCCACGCCTCGAGGCACTTCGTCTTTGGCATGTCGGAGTTGATCAGCTCGTACGCCTCGCGCTCAGGCCACACCTTGTAGGCCGAAGCCGCGAGCTGGGAGATGACGCGTTTCTGATCGAGCGAAAGGGGCGAGTTCATGCGGGCGATTCCTCCTTGAGGGCCAACGCTTCGCGGGCCGCGCCTAGCTGGGCCATCGCGGTGTCGATCCGGTAGCCGGCCGTCTGCGGGTGGGCGGCTAGGACGGCGTAGGCGAGCTTGAGGTTGTGCAGTGCGTCCAGGACGTGGCACTGCGCGGAGAGCGTGCCATCGCCCGCGAGAGGACCAGCGTAGGCCACCGCTCCGATGGCGGCCTGGCACTGGGCCATCAAGCGTTGGTGAAGTTCCCGGGTATCGGGCTCTGTCTCAATCCGCGCCTCGATGCTGTGCATCGTATGCACGACCGCCGTGTGGCCGGTGTAGCCGAAGGCTTTGGCGACCTCTCCGAGCGATGCCCGGAGCAGCACCGCGCACAGGTGCACGGCGTGGAGCCGGGCGGTGATAACCGGCTCACGCCGGCTGGCGCCGACCATGTCTGCCACCGTCACACCGTAGGCCTCGGCCACCACGGTCTGGATCGTCGCTATTGGGGTTTTGTGCATCGCGATCCGACCGGACTACTCCTCGCCCTCGGTGGAGGTGACTTCGTTGAGCAATGCCTCGACCAGCTTGTCCACGGTGTCGCTGACGGCCTTGATATAGACGCCGTCGCCTGCCGTGGTGACGGTGCAACCGATCTTCCGCAGGTCGTCGACCGAAAGGTTGCCGAGCGCCTTCTTCTGCAACTTCTCGGTCACCTTGATCAGTACGTCTGCCTTGGCCTTAGGGAAGTGCTCGCGGATGCGCTTGATGACGCTCTTCTCGTCGTCGAACTCGATCTTGCCCTTCGCCTTCATGTAGCCGACGCGGATGCCGTGTACGACGATCGTGCGCGGATCGGCGAAGGTGGCGGGCGGGGCAGCCTTGACGGCGACCTCGAGCTTGCTCTCGGCCTCTTTAACGGCTTCCACGGCCGCCTTGATACCGGGGATGAAGCGGCGCTTGGTGGCCTCGAGCTGCTCCTGCAGGGTGGTGACGCGACGGCTGAGGAGCTCGCGCGCCTGGGCGAGGTGCTTCGCCAGGGCGTCGATCTCGTTGAGATTGGTGGGTGCGGTTTCGGTGCTCATGGTGAGATTATTCGAGGCGACCGCGGCGGGCGTCCTTGCCCTTGGCTTCATCGCGCGGGATCAGGTTGCTGGTGCGAAGGACTAATACGGGCGTCTTAGTTTTCACCGTGAGCTGGCTGTCCTTGAAGTGCTTGGCTGCGACGTGCTCCATGGCCTCGCCGACGGTCGTGGCGGGCATCAGGCGCCCCTTCTTCGTCGTGTTGAACTCGTAGGCGGCGCGGTGCACACGCTCGAGCGTAGTGGCTACGCTCTCGTTCTCCGGGATCTGCACGACCCAGCCGACGAAGTCGTGGTCGGGGAGGTCTCCGTTGGGATCCGACACGACGATCACGAACTGCTTCTTGACGGCAGGCGGCTTCTCTTCGTCGACCTCCGGCTGCACGAGCAGGTTCATTTCTTCAACGACCTGGCGGAGCAGCTGCGGCTCGAGTTCGTTGCGCTTGAGGATCTCCGCGACTTTATTGACTTCGATTTTAGGCATGATGGTAGGGGTTGAGGTTGGCAGAATCAGGCCGCCTTGCGGGGCTCCTGACGGATGGTTTGCCCAGGCGCCAACGGCGCATGCGGCGGGTTCGGGATGATGGGCGAGGCCGGCGCCGCCTCCTCCCAGCAATTCCAGGCGACGCGGCGGCGCGCATCGGCCTCGCTGGCGAAGTTGCCGGTGGGCTGGTCGCCGCCCATCAGATCGCGGGCAGCGTCATTTGCCGGGTAAAGCGACACGCCGCCCCACGGGTTGGGCGCGATGCGCACGAGCACAGGACCGGCGAGGACGGGCGCCTCGGGAAAGAGGAACCGCAGGAAGCGGCCAAAGAGCGTCAGCTCGGGATCAACTGTTGATGTATTCATGTCGGGATACGGAACCGAAATTGCAGGGTTGGGTTGAGTCAGGGGCGTTGAGGCAGAGGGTTGTCGCGATCGCAGCGGCGATGAGCCGCGCATCTTCCGGACGCGGGCCGAGGTTCAGGGACTCGCTGCGCCCGTAGGTGGCGACATTCACGACGGAGGGAGGCCAGCAGGCGGCGACGTAGAAGAAACCCGCCGAGAGGACCCGGCTGGCGGGCGTGCGACGCCATGCGCTCGCCATCTCGGCGTGGCTCTGAGGCGCGCAGCAAAAGACCGGGAACGGCTCGCCGTCGGCGGGCGCGATGACGATGTACTTCATCGGCGGCCCTTTCGCTGTAGACGCGCGATCACGAGCTGGGCGCTTCGCTCGCAATTGCGGAAGCGCGCGAGGCCGCGCAGCGCCCGACGGAGGTTGATGCCCTTGGCCTCGTCGGCAGAGACCATGACCGTCACAGGCGACTTGGCGCGCAGTTCGGCCGCACACTTCTCCGCCGCGTCGAGGTGCATGGCGGCGAAGTCGACGATCATCGCGAGCGTCGTCTCGTCGCAGAAGCGCGCAAACGCTCGCGGCTTCCGGCCTTCAGCCTTCACGGTGCTCATCCCTCCCTCCTCTCCGCGTACGGGTCGCACGCGTTGCGGGGCAGGAAGTGCTCGCGCACCTGGGCCACCGGTTCGTTGAAGAGCGTGGCGGCCGCCTCGGTGAGGAGGGCAAAGGTCTGCGTGCCGTAGCCGCAGAAGTAACCGATCTCCGGGTGCTCGCGGATGCGCTCAAGCATATGCTTGAGCGCCTGGCGGGCCTGCTCTTCGGCGGGCTTGCCGTCCATCTGGGTGTAGTCGGCCTTCATGCTGCCTCCTCGTCGCCGGCACCGACCACGCCTGCGCGTTCGTTCTCCTTCCAAGCATGGATGACGATCCCCCACGTGAGCGGACGGCGCTTCTCGCGGGCAAGGTCGCTCGCCTCCTCGAGGAGGGCGCACCACTGGCCAAGACCCTCGGCCTTCACCACATTGGTCTGCAGCTCAAGCGGACTGATCTCGATCGATTCCGAACGCTCGCGATCGCGGTCGTCCGTGTACACGACACGCACGCGCATGACTTCCTCCGGCGCCGGCCCAAGGCCGTACGCAGCGGCAAACAGCGCCAGATCAGACCTCGGCGGCAGCGCCGGGAGCTGTAGGGCCCGGATTTTCCGGCGCCAGATTTGCGTCATCTGTCGCGCGAAACGGCCATTGGCCATGAGATCGCGGAAGACGTTGGTGCCACACAGCACCATGCCGCACTTTTTGCGGTCGTAGATCTCGCGGAGGAAGTTGACGACCTTCACCCCGAGCGGAGAATCACCCGAGGATCCAAAGGCCTCATGCATCTCGTCGACGATGAGCAGCATATTCTCATCGATATGATCGATGATCGCCTGCCGCAGGCTGGCCTCGAGGCCGTAGGCCGGCACCCGGCAGGCGAGCCCGAGCTCCCGCAGGAACTGCTTGAACCCGCCTGACACCGGGATCCGGAGATACTTCGTCTCGCCGTGGTTGTGCCGGACGGCGTAGGCCTCCAGCGCGGTCGTCTTGCCGATCTGCGAGTCGCCGTAGATGAAGGCCACGCGCCGTCGCCGAAGGGCCCTGCGGCAGATCGCAAAGATTTTCTTGCTGATGCTCGTCTCGATGAAGCCCGCGTTGACCTGCGCCGCCCGCTCTTCGGCGAGCGCACGGAAGCGCTCGATCGCCTCAACGATGGGGAGAAGCTGCGTCTCGGTGCGCCCTCCGGTGAGCGAATGATAGAGGGAGTCGGCCGAATACTCCTGGCCATTGGCCTGGCGGAGCTTCGCGGCCACGTCCCGGTGGTGGAGATTGGCCGAGGCGCAGTAGCCGGCCACCCACCGCAGCGCATCGCGGAGCCGCGGCGGTAGGTTCGCCGTGCTCTTGAGGATCACGTCCATCCGGATCGTGAACTTCGTTTTCGGTGCAGTGATCCGCGTGATGTCGGTTTCAACGGCCGGGCCTTCAGCCGCGGCCGGCGGCGTAGCGATGTCGGTACCTGTGACCATGGGTGTCCTTCTGTAGGGTTTTGGTTGTTACGTCGGGAAAGGGGCTCAGCGCAGGTCGAGATCCTCCTCGATCACCGGCACGGGATCGGGAGGGAGATGCCGGGCGTTGGTTCGTACCGGCTCAGACGAGAAGTCCTCTTCGATGATGGGCGCGGAGGCCGCGCGACGGGCATGCAGCGCCTGCGCGACGGCCTCGCGTGGGGCCTGCGCGGGGGCGGGCGCGGCCGCGCGGGAGCGGGCGGGCGCGCCTTTCTCGATGCGCGCCACGTTGCCGGCACCATCGTGGTCCTGGTTGGTCGTACGGGCGCCCTGGCCGTAGAGCCCGATGGAGGTGAAGCCGGCACGCACCTGGCTGTTGCGGACCTTCTTCGCCCGGATATCGTCGGAGCCGCCGGCTCGGCCGCTGAGGTCGATCTGCGGCGCCTCGCCGGCCAGCGGCGCGGTGAAGAGCTGCTCGCACAAGCGCCACCCTTGGGTGTTTCGCGGGCCGGTCTCGGCGTTGAAGATCACCGCGCCCTCCGCCGCGCGCTGCGGGTCGAATGCGACGATCAGGCGATGCCCGCGCTCGATGAAGGGCAGTGGCTGACCGTCGGCGTCGTCGCCGCCGATGCGGAAGAAGAACGGAAGCGGGTAGCCGGCGACCGACACTTTCACGTGGCCGGCTTGCGCGATCGAGGCGCCGACCTCGCGCTTCACCGGGAGGAAGTGCCAGAGGAGCTTCGGCGCGCAGGCCGGCAGGCGACCGCCCGGGCGATCCGCCATGTCCTGCGTCCAGGCATCATCAGGGGCGACCTTACGGCCTAGCTCCTGGAAGAAAACGGGGCGCTGATTGAGGAGGGTGAAGACCTGGTTGAACACGCGGAGGAGGTCCGCCCAGGCGATGAATCCGCATGCCGCCGGGTCTTTACGCCCGGCGTTGACGGCCAGCATGTCCGCAGTGGGCGCCTCGTACTCGCCCCGGCTCTTGCCGATGCGCACGCCGTGCAGGCCGAGCACCTTGTGCAGCATGCGAAAACCGCCCTCGATCGTGCCCTTGGCACGCGAGGTGTAGACGTGCTGGATCGGGATCAGGTTGGCGATGCCGCCCCACCGGGCCGGGCGGCCTTCGGAGTCGGGCGTGAGGCCTTCGACCTTGATGCCGGAAATGGGCTCACTTTCCCAAGTGCCACGCTCAAAACGGAAGCGGCCGGGCAGGCCCCATGCGTCCACCAACTCGCGGCAGGCCCGGGCGATATCTTCACCGCGGTAGCTGTCGCGGTCGCGGGCCACGGCGTAGGCGCCAACCCACTTGCGCGAGCGCCGATCACGGAAGACGAGGACCTGCCGGCCCACGCTGAAGCTGCCGTCGGGGAGGCGCACGTAGTACGGGCAGTCGATTGAGACGTCATCGGCCTCGATCAGGTCGCCCGACACAAGCTGCCGTCGGGTACCGTCTGCCTCGACGATCTCCATCCCGCGACGCGCGGTGTGCGTTACACCGTCGAAAGTGCGTGTGCCCTTGGCCATCGCCCACTCCTCCTCGGTGATGTGGAAGAGCTTGTAGAAGCTCGGCGGGTAGTTGCCCGTTTGCCGGTAACGGTCGATCAGCGCGCGGGCCTCCGGGCTGCACGTGCCCACATCGGAGAGGCGCTCCAGGGCGAGCGGCAGGCTCTCCGACTGCAGGGTGAGGCGCTTCACGAAGGCGATGTCGCGAGGGGTAAAGACACGATCGGCGAGGCGTGGCCGGCCAGCATTGTGATGCTTGGTCGCCAGCCCGGCCTCACCCTCGGCGCGCCACGCCTTCTCTAGGCGGTGCAGCGTCGGAGCGGAGACACCCAGAAGCTCCGCACACTGCGCGTAGCTTTTGCCTTGGTCCCGCAGCGGAATGAGCGCGTCGACCAGCCGCCGCCGCTCGAGGCCGCGGAGCTCGTCGCTGTCGGCCGGGGCAGGCTCGGATACGGTGAGGATCTGGTCTTGGGCGATCATGGCAGCGGTCAGAGCCGTCCGGCCTTGCGCCACGCGGCAGCGGTGGCAGCGATCACGTCGTCGGGCCAAACCTCGGTCGCGGCGGCAACCTTCACGCGCAGCTCGGCGCGCGATTCGTCGGGAAGCTTGTCCCACTTGGCGAAGCGCGTGCCGAGGTCGCGAAAACCGCGGGTGATGAGCGCCTCGAGTTTCTCTGTCTGCTTGGCCTTCCCTTTGGTGGAATCCTGGCCGGCCATCGCTTGAATGGCTGCACCGAGGCCGAGCTCGCCGGCGATGATCTTGGGCTCGAACTCCGCCCGTTGCGCCGGGTTCTTCGCAAAGCGGCGGTGCAGGTCGAATGCCTGCTCCAAGAGCCGAAGGCTAATCGCGTGCGTAAGTGCAACGTCTTCAACGGTCCGTCCCGATCCCGCACTCAGTGCGGTTTCGGGGGAATTGCCCGCGCGCAGATTCGCGAGGCGCCTCGCCTTGGATTCCTCAAGGACACCCTCGAACAGCGGCGCAGCAAGGTACGCCTGCGCACCTTTCGTCAGGTGCCGGCGATTGACTAGGCTCGCGACGATGATCGTCGCTGCGTCGCTGGCCGGCACGATGCGGCACGGCACTGGCCGGCCAAGGATTGCGAGCACGTTGCGGCGGTTACGTCCGTCGATCACGCGCCGCTCGCTGTCGATCAGCACTGGGTAATCGAGCCCGCGTTCGCGGACCGATTCGAGGAGGGCCTGAAACTCAGGCTCCTCTCGCGACCAGACCGGGATATGGGCCAGCAGCGAATGATCAGCTAGCTCGCCGACGCTGTAATTGAAGATGGAGGGTGTGTGGGTGGACATGGAGAGGGGTCAGGACCGTCCGTCGATCAATCCGAGGAAGTTCCGCTGATGGGCCTCGGCCTCCTGGAGCGTGAAGGCCGCATGGCGCGCCGCCTCGGCCTCGGCCTCCGGCAGGATCTCCGCCAGCGCGAGCAGCAGCTCGATGCGATCCGCGGGAGGCAGCTGCTCGTAACCGGCGAGGGCGAGGGCGGCCACCAATCGGCGACGACGAAGGGTGATTTCGGAATCAGTCATGGGGTCAGTTGAGGCCGAGCGTTTCCCGGATGGCCTGTTGCACGTTTGGAAAGGCGCCCCGGTTCACGGCGCGGCTGACAGTCTCGCGACGAAACCCCACGCGACGGGCGAGCCACGCGATCGAACGCTCGCCTCGCGGACGCCGGACAAGGGCCTCCATGACCCGCAGTCGGAAAGTTTCGGCTTGTTCAGTAGCACGCATCCCGGTTATGAACTGAGTTAACACGTGTGATGCCTACTCAGTCAACATCATTTCGCCGACTCTGTTAATATCGTGTCCTCGATAGCCGACAGAGTGCGCAAGCTGCGTGGCGACCTCTCGCAGGCCGCCTTCGCCAAGCGTCTGCTGATCTCCCGCGATTACCTCTCGCAGATCGAGAACGGTCGCGAGCCGAGCCCTCGCCTAGTCCAACAAATCGAGCTTCTCGAGCGCGTCGGCCTCGCACCAGAGAAAGCCGACTCAGTCGGCATAACCTCTGAAAAAGTCGTCAACGAAGGCGCGAATGAAGACCTGGAAGCAGAGATCCGCCGTTTCATCGAAGATCTGCTCAGCAGTGCCGCCGGCGACCGATCCCGCCTTGGATGGATTCGTGAACAACTCCAGGCACACCTGCATACGCCAGCGCATTGGCGAAAGACTTCGTCGGTAGCCCGCGAGACAGAGGCCGCACTGTCAAAGGTGCTGAAGGAGCGCCAAACCAGGTACCACCAGAAAGGCGATCAGGCCCCGCGGGGGTCTGTCGAGGAAGGTGCATCGTGAAGCTCGCAGAACTCGCAGCGGATGCCCTTGGCAGTGGCCTGCACCTCAAGGATCACCTGGAGAGCAATCTCCCGCGCCTCGGCTCGGGTTGCACACCGGCTCACCCTCAAACGAAGAACATCGATTGGCGATTGAGGGAACGGGATCAGGCGATGTTCGGCACCGGGCTCCGCTGGCATCTGTGAGGGGATACCTTCCTTTCGGCGCGGCGATTATTCTTCTTAAACCCTACACGCCATGAAATTGAACAATATCATCGGCAGCGTGGTGATGATGGGCGCTCTTCTCGCCGGAGGGTGCATCAGCGTGGGTACCTTTTCCAAAGTCGAGTTGCGCCGCATGCCCGTCGCACCAGTCGTGATCGTCGAAAAGAACTTCGTAGCGTTGGCGGAGTACTGGGACGAACACGCGGAGCGCTACTTCATTGATCTGACGCCGGCCGGACTCCTTACCCTGAATCGATCTGACGGCCTCGCCGAGATCATCTATGGCAAACCGTCCGGGCCTTTCTTCGGGATGATCGAACTCCACCGCCTGGACGACAATCGGACCGAGGTGCGCGCGTACGCAACAAAAGGCTCGGAGAAGCCGGTGCTCCGCTGGCGCGACCAGTTGACTTCATTTCCATGAGCGCAGCCAAAGCAGTAAAGATCATCGCGTCGTTGATGTTGGTGGGCGGGGTGGTTGTTGCCATGGCCGTCGAGTCACCCACTGCCGCAGGCGTCGCCTTCGCCGGCTTCATCCTGTTCGTCATCGGGCGCTTCATGGAGTAGCGCCGCGCAGCCGCGGCACCGCCGCCAGGCCCGCCAGCCGCTCATGACCCACGCGGCCCGCTGCCGCTACGGTGTTGCGGATGTCTCCGGCGTCCGCGTGCCACCTCCTGGCGAATATCACCCCCGTCTCCACCGAGTGGCAGTCGGGCCTCTTTTCCGTCCTCGCCGGCTTGGCCCTCGTGCTGGCGATCCTCGCCCATTTTCGGCGGAAGCCTCCGCTCGACGCCGAGCTCGTAAAGCTGCACTCCGCGATCGAAAGCCTCCAGGTCTCCGTCCGCGCTCTGAACGAGACCGCCTCCAAACACGCCGAGCACGCGCCCGAGATCGCATCCCTGAAGGAAAAGGTCCGCTCGCTCGAGGCCGCTCGGGAGGCCGATCTCTCTGCCCAGCGACGGTACACGCGCGAGACCAGCCACGAGATTTTTCAGAAGCTCGATGAGCTGAAGAACTCCGTCAGCGCCAACTTCCAGCGCGTCGAGCGCGCCCTTGGTCAGCTCGAGGGAAAAGTTGAGGGCCTCGCCAAAGAGTAAGTCGGCCATGCCCTCACTCTCCCAACCCCAGCGCGAGGAGCTTCGCTTCGCCGTCCGCGAGATCCTCGTCAATGCGTCCACCGTCGCTCTCGCGGCCGACATGATCCTACGCCGTATTGAGCGCGGCAAGCTGGTCGACTTCACGGCCGACACCGCCGCGATCGAGGGCGCGCTGGCCTTCCTCGTGAGTCACGGGCAGGTAAAGGCCGAGCCGGCGGCGCTCGGTGCCACACTCTACTATCAGGCGACCGCCGCCGGCGTACTCGCCCACGAAAGGGGACAGTGAGCGAAGAGCGCCGTCACGTCTTTGTCGCGATCAATGGCATCTTGGCCCGCCCAGGTGAAGCGGAAGGCTGGACCGATCGCGCCGTCACCTGGCTCAACACGCGCACGCCTTACAAGGCCGAGAAGTTTGAGTACGCCGCCGGAGCCCTCACACGGCGGATCCGCCAGCAAGCCCGGGCGCGCAAGATCGCCACGATGCTTGCGTACTACGAGCGCGCGGGCTTCGGCATCACACTGATCGGTCACTCCAATGGCGCCGACATCATCGCCCGCGTACTCGCACTGCGCGCCCAACGCGACTGGTACTTCAAGTACCCGATCCACTCGGTGCACCTCTTCGCAGCTGCCGCGGACTGGCGCGACTACCGCGAAGCCCTCGACCGCGTCCACCTGCACCGACTCCACCTCTACGGATCGGAGGGCGACCGGGCGCTGAAGCTCGCCCGCATTTCCCGCTTTCTCTTCGGCTGGCTCGGTCTCGGGTACGGAAGTCTCGGCCTTCGGACGGCCGATGTGGAGTACGACGACCGCATGCACCGCTTCGATCAGGGGCTCGCGGCTCGCGTCTTTGACCACTCGATCGACGCGTACGGCCACAGCACCTGGTTTCAGCGCGGCCTCACCTTCGAGGCCACGATGAACAACCTCTGGCGCAACACCTTCCTGCCATGAAAACCAAACGCCTGCTACTCAGTCTCTGCCTTTTCGCCGCCGCGATCCTCGCGGGCGGTTGCGCCACCCGCACCATCGAAGCGGCTTCGACGAAGTTCGAGATCGTCGATCCCGCGGGAAAATCAGTGAGCGTCATCCTCCCGAAAAACATTTCGGCGGACACCATGACGATCAAGATCCCGACGGAGCGCGGGCTCGCCGAGTTCACGACGACCAATGTCGCCAGTGACGCCGGTACCGTGATTGATCGCGCGAGTGCAGCGCAGGCCGCAGCGCTGGGAAAGCTCACGGATTCCGTCGCATCGCTCGCAACGCTGGTAATCACGCAGCGCGCGAACATCCCTCCGTCGGCGCCTCCGGCCCCGCCGCCCGCACCGGAGCCCCAACCCGAGCCCGCTCCCAACCCCGAGGGCTGACCACTTTCTGCCCGTGCCGTGTGACCATGCGGACGGGCGGGGAACGCTGGGCCGGCGTGGGTTAGGGGTAATCCCCGCCGGCCCTTTTACTTTCGATGTCCAACGCTCGTACAGGCAAGATCGCCCGTTGCCCTCCGCACATCCGCGAGGAGGTCAATCGCCGTCTGCACGAGGGCCAGTCCGGCCCGAAGATCCTCGCATGGCTTAATGCCCAGGAGCCCGTCCTGCGCATCCTCGACGAGTACTTTGGCGAAGAGCCGGTCTCGCCGCAGAACCTCACCGAGTGGCGGCAGGGCGGTTATCAGGACTGGCTGAAACGCCAGGACCAGCTCGAACGCACGAAGTCGCTCGCGACGTACGCGAGCCAGCTCGCCGCCAATGGCGAGGGCACGTCTGGCGGCAACGTCGCCATCGTGGGCGGCCAGCTATTGGAGATCTTCGAGAGCCTCGACGTCGAAGAGCAGAAGGCCCTGCTCAAGGAAAAGCCTGCGACCTACATCGCCCTGGTCGAGGTGCTCGCCAAGTTGGAGAAGAGCCAAGCCGATCGCATCAAGGCTGAGGCCGGCCGCGACATGGTGGAGATCCAGCGCAAGCGCGCCGAGCAGGCCGAGGCCAAGCTCGTGCTGGAGCAACAGAAGTTCGCCCGGCAGACGGCGGAGTTGTTCCTCAAATTCTACGAAGACAAGCGGGCCAAGGAGATCGTCGACACGAAGGGTCCGCGCACGGTGCAGATCGAGAAGCTGCGGCAGCTCATGTTCCCGAATCTCGAACCGCTGGATCCGACGCCGCTCAACCCCGGGCCCGCACCGGGCAACTAACCATGGCCAAGGCGAAACCCCAACCGCTCCTGCCAGGGCGCCTCTACCAGGACGAAGCGAAGCGCGTCACGCTACGCCGCCTCTTTCTGTCGTGGGCTCGCCAGCACGGGAAGAGTTACGAACTCGCCCGCGAGGATCTCGACCTGATGATGGAGACCCCGGGCGAGCTGGTGACCTTCATCAGTGCGAGTGTCGCGCTCGGCGAGGAGCTGCTCCGCAAGGACGCGCAGTTGTGGCAAACCGTGATCGAGAAAATGCGCCTCGCCGCGGCGTCGCGCGACATGCAGCTCACCACCTCAGTCGACGAGATCTTCACCGACATCGATGCCGTGATGGATACCTTCGAGCACAACAAGCTCGAGGTGAAGCTGTGGCACGACCGCACGACCTGCTCGCGTACGCGCGTGATCGCGCCCAACCCCGACACGGCGGTCGGCTGGACGGCACACATATTCGGCGACGAGGTAGGTCGCTGGCCCAACGCGAAGGACGTCCTTGAGGCGCTCGTGCCCTTTATGCGCAGCAACCCGCGCCTGCGCATGCGCCTCGCCACCACGCCACCGCCCGACGACAAACACGTCACCTTTGAGCTCTTCCAGCCGCCGCCGGGCCTCGCTTTCCCGGTCAATCCGAAGGGCAATTTCTACCGCTCGCTCTCCGGCATCATGGTGCACCGCGTCGACATCGACGACGGCCACGCCGCCGGCGTGAAGACGTACCACCCCGATACCGGCGAGCCCATTACCCCCGACGAGGACCGCGCCCTGGCCTTCGACAAGACGGCCTGGGACCGCAACAACCGCCTTGCCTACGTGGCCGGCGGCACCGCCGCAGTCAGCCTGGGCAGCCTCGCCCGCGCGATGGAGCAAGGTCGCGGCGAGTGCGTCGGGGTGAATGTGACGGAGGAGGTGGTGCTGTGAGCCTCTCCGTCGAAGACATCCTCCCGCCTGCTTGGCTTTCCGTGTTCTCGCGTGCGCACCCGCGCATCGCCATCGGTATCGATCCGGCGACGACAACGAAGAAGAAATCCAACCCAACCGGTATCGTCGTCATCCAGCAAGTCGGGCAGTTCTACTATCAGCGGCTTGTCATCCGCATGAAGACAGAGGATCCCGATGTCATCGAGCGCTTGCTCATGCTCGTCATCGCCGGGCTGCGCAGCATCGGCCTGAGCGTCCGGCGCGTGTGCATCCGTGCCACAAACGAACGCTTCTTTGCCGTGCAGCTCCGGAAGCGCTTGGCGGGAAAAGCTCCGGTCACCATGCTCATCGAGTCCGAGACGATCGTCTACCTCGGCGTGTCCATGAAAGTGAAGGTGTACCTGGGCAACCTCGTCGTGAACATGATCGAGGACGGCTATCTGCCGATCCCAGAGGCCGAGTGGCTGAAGCGTGACTACCGGTCCGTAACGAAGGAACGCGGGACCTTCGAGTCCGAGATCCTCGAGGACGGCGGCCACGGTGACTGTTTCGACGCCGCCGGCGCCGGGCTGCACGGGCTCATCACCAAGGGCGGGCGAGCTGAAGCCAGCGCCGCAGGTACCGGGAGCATGGGCCCGGCACGGCAAACGCCACCGCGGAAGATCCTCAACAAGTTCGCCCGCCAACGTCTGGAAACCCGCCTCACCACATGAAGCCCCTGAAGCAGAAGATCCTAGAATTTTTCGAGAGCCGTACGCCGGTGAAGGGGCGCACCCGTTTCAATCCGCTTATGGCGCCGCCTGCGATCGCACACACCATCACGGTGGATCGGCTGCTCGAGATCCTGCGCAGCGCCGAGACGGGCCACACGACCGACCTGTTTGCGCTCTATCGCGATATCATCCTGGCGCATTCCCACCTGCAGGCACAGTTCGCCACGCGAAAGCGCGCCGTCCTGGGCGACACGCTCAATCTCCATCCTTTCGACAAGAAAGCCGCAGAGGATGCCGCCGCGGTTGAGGTGTGCTGGCCTCTCACGCTCCATCCCGATTGGTTCTCCGCCTGCAACCACCTGCTCGACGCCAGCCTGTACCCGGTGGCTGTCGTCGAGAAGGTTTACCGTCCGAGCACGGTTCCAGGCCAAGCGTACGAGTTGGCCCGGTTGATCCCTGTCCCGCACGAACTCCTCGATTTCAGCGACGGCCGGCTACGCATCAAGGACGTAGACTCCCAGGGCAATCCGCTGAGCACGACCCACGACGCCGATCCAGCCGCCTACATCGTGCACCGCGGCCACCTCCTTACCGCGGCCGACAACTGGGGCGGGCCAATGCGGTCACTCCTCTTCTGGTGGTTGTTGGGCACAATGAACCGCGAGTGGTGGTCCCGCTTCCTCGATCGGTACGGTATGCCCTTCGTGGTCGGAAAGTACCCTGAAGGCGACGACGATTCCCGCTCGGTTCTGCAACAGGCCTTCAGCCTGGCGAAGCGGTTGGGTGGGCTGGTCGTCTCAAGCGAAACCGAAGTCGAGCTCAAGCAGGCCGCAACTAGCGACAGTGCCGCCGCCTTCGAGCGCTTTCACGCGATCTGCAACGAAGAGGTCAGCAAGCTCATTCTCGGCCAGACCCTGAGCGCCGACGCCAAAGCCACGGGCATGGGATCCGGGGTCGCGACCGAACAAGGCGCGGTCCGAGACGACATTCGCCAGTTTGACGCCCTTCGGCTTGGGCAGACCTTCTCCACCCAGCTCGCCCTGCAGCTGCTTCAGATCAACGGCAAGAAAGGTCGCCCACCCATTTTCGCGTGGGGTGCGGTCTCGATCGCCGAGATGAAGGCCAAGGCAGACTTTCTCACGGCCCTGAAGACGGCCGGCCTGCGCGTGACCGACGACGGCATCACGACCCTGAGCGAGCAGTTCGGCATCCCGATCGAGCGCGACCAAGGTGGAGGCGGTGGCGGCATGTTCCCGTTCAGCGCTGGCGGCCTACGGACATTTGCGGCTACGGCACCCATTTTGCAGCAGGACGTCATCGCGAGCAAGGCGGCTGCACAACTCGCGCAGACCCTCGGCAGGCACCATGCACCGATCGCGCGTCTGATCCGCGAATCGACGTCTCCGGACGATGCCCTGCAAAAGGTCGAGGCGTACATCACCCATTCGGCCGCCACGAACGCCGAGCGCGCTCGGATCGTGGAAGAAGTGCTCCTGGCCTACGCCGCCAACGGCACCATCGCCCACGCTCGCTGAGGGGTTCCCTGCTACTGGGCCTTGGCGAGTTCGATATTCAACGGGGTACTAACGACCTCCGCGCCGTTCCAGATAACGCGGACTTCGTGTACACCGAGTTTTTCGAACTTCTGGCCTTTACGAGTTATGGTCATGTTGGCCACCGCACTTGCAACGTGCGGTTCGGCTTGGCCATCGAGTCGCCCCTTGTGCTCCCAGACTACTGCTCCGTCTGGATCTACAATCTGAAGATCGAGCTGTCCTGCATCCCTGCGCACACCGATTAGCCGGAAACGGACAAGTAGAACGAACTGGTTGGCAACACATGGGATGGCCGGCACGCGAAAGGTATCGGTGATACCGTACACGTCGATTAAGCCGCCCGGTTGATTGAGGGCCGCGGAGCAAACCTGAACCATCTCAAATTTGATTTCCATTTGCATATACTGCGGATGGCGCGGCGCGCAGGCGACCCATTTCAGAAATTACTTGGCGCATAAAATCGGTGCATCTTGCTGAATTTCTGAAACGCGGGAGCTGGGTATCATAACTCGCTGGCGGTCCGCTATATCAGGGCAAATCAGGCCTGATCGCCCCATTTCAAACATTTCTCTCGTTGTGGTTTTGAACGCAGTCGCCGACGTGGCTGGCTGCATGGTCTGCGCGCGCTTTGAAGTCCGTCGAGGTTCCGGCCTTGTCCTGCATGGGTGGCATCCTCCGACGGAGAGCACCGTTGGAAGCCGCGCCGACGTGGCCTTGGCGCCGACCCTACCCACCAAGCGATCGATGGTTTTCCGGTTCCGCAAAGCCCGGGAGGGACTACGCCTGGCGGTGCCAGCTTCGGTTGCAGTGGTGCGCCGTCTGGCCACGCCGGCGCTGCCGCAGGCGGCAAAGGCGAAGCTGTTGGCATTTGAGGCCGGCCAGATGTCCGGCGTTCCGGCAACTGAAGTCGAATGGGCCCACGCGAGCCTCCCTCAGGACGGAGGACAGGCCAGGGTCCTCCTGGCGGCAGCCAGCCGTTCCCTTCTGGAAACCTGGACCCGGGAGGCGGCGGTTGGCCGGGGTGTGCCGGACGACGTCGAACCGGCCTGCCTCGCGTTGTATCGCAGTTTTCGTTACACGCATCCCGGTATCGAGTTGGGCGTGGTGCTGCTGGATGTGAACCGGCGGGGCCTTCGCGTGCTGCTCATCGATCAACCGGGCTATGCCGCGCGTCAGGCGGTGTGGCCGCCTGCTGCCGCCGGCACCTCAGCCCCCTGGGGCCCGCAAAACCCTCCGACGGCCGGTGCCCTCGCGGAGCGTGCCCATCTTGAACTGGCGCGCCTGCTCGCGAGTGCGGATACCGTCGGCGAAGGCAAGCGGCCGGTCATTCAGCGTCTGTTCATTTGCGGAGAGTGGTCCCTGCTTCCCGGCTTCGCGGCGGCCTTGGGCGGCCGACTTGGCCTACCGGTTGAGGGCTATGATCCGCTGGGGCGTGTGTTGATGGAAGGAGCTTCGCCGGCCGCCGACCTGCGTGTCGCCATGGGTGAACTCGTCGGCCTCGCGGCGCGCGGACTGGCCGATGCTCCTGACTTACCGCTGGTGTCGCCTGCGGTTCGGCACGACCAGGCGCGCCCGGGCCGGGTGCGCCTCATCAGGCTGGCGCTGGCGGCGGCGATGCTCACCCCGCTGCCTCCGCTGATTGCGGTCAATCACCGCGCCAGTAGGGTGGAATCGCTCTGCCAGGAGATTTCGAGCGCACTGACCCGGGTGGAGCAGTGGGAAAAGGCCGTTGCGCTCGCGCTGACTCGGCTGAACCGGCTCCAGGCTGAGCGTGACTTGCTCTCCGGCCTGCTGAACGAGCGCGTGGTGTGGGTGCGTTTCCTCGCGGATCTGGAAGAACGTCTCGCCGAGGTGCCGGGAATCGAATGCCGGCACCTGAAGGTTGAGGATGAAAGCCATGGGCGGGGCGCGGCTCTGGTCAGGTTGGGCGGGCGGTTTGACCGTTCGGTCGCGATGGGCGGAGAGGTGCCGTGGGATGACCGGATGCGTACCTTGCTCGCCCGGCTTTCGGCGTCGCCGTTTGTGGCGAAGGTTGAGCACGAGCGCTTCCTTGAGGTCGGAGCGGCGCAAGCCGAGTTTGAGCTGACGCTGCGCCTGTGTGTCCGGCCGATCCAGCCATGAAGTCCAGGCGCTGGCATGGGTCGGTTTTTGCCTGGCGAGGAGCCTGGGTCGCCGCCCTCACGATACTTTGCGGCGTGCAGGTTTTCGGTGTGTTCCGCGCCGTCCGGCGCCATACGGCTGCGACGCAGCATCAGTCGGCGCTTGAGCGGCGAGCCCAGGCCGCGATGCGGCTCAAACCGTCTCCGACGGAAAGCGGACTGGCCAAACTGAACCTCCGGATTGAAGGCATTGAGGCCGACCTCGCTCCGTTGCGCCGTCACTTTACCCGCCCGGCCGGATCAACCACCGTTCCGGGCTCGCGAGCCGAAGCCTACTTTGCGTTGCGAGCCTACATGAGCCGGCTGCAGGCCGCGGCTTTGAAGATGAGCGTGGGCCATCGTCCCGAGGAGCGGTGGGGCTTTGCTGCCCATCAGCACGAAGGACCGCCAGACGGGCTGGGCGCGAACGTATACGCCCAGTGCGTCGATCTCGAGCGCACGTTGAGTGCTTTGATCGAGGCGAAACCCGCACGGATTGAGCGTGTGCAGCGGGAACGCCCAACTGGCCAGGCACCCGACCTCAGGCGCTCGGCGGGCGACGAGGCGGACTTTTTCTCCCTCGCTCCGGGATTGGCCTTGCCCGTCAGGTCGGGCGTGGATGTGCGCGCGTATCGGGTGACCTTTGTCGGTGATCGTGACGTGCTTCGTACCTGGCTCAACCGCCTCGCCGGACTGCCTGGGCCAGTGATCGTGCGCGACGTGATCGCGGAGCCGGTGGCCGCGGTCCGAGAGCGGGAGGAGCCGGCGTTGGGAATGCCGGCGCTCACCCGTTTCACCGTCACGTACGTGGAAGTGGTCAAGAACGGTGAATCCGCGCCGGAACCGGAACTGGCGAGACCTGAGGAGCGACGGTGATGCGCCGAATGCATGGGGCGTGGCGGCAGATGTTGGCCGGACTTGCGTGCTCGGTATTAGCGGTGTCGCTCGCGCTTTCGCTCACCTGGTACCGAACGGTGTCCACGCCCGTGCTTCCCTTACGCTTGTCGCCGGACGAGCCGGAGGAACCGGCACCCACCGAAGGCACGCAGTTGAGCCCGGATTTCAACTGGCCGGATCGTCCCGGTGTGCCGGGGTTGTTTGCCCGAAGGGCGCACGACGCACGGTCGAAGACCGACGCGAACCGGCTGAGCGAACGCTCCCCGCCCATCCTGCGTTACGTGCGGCGCAAGCTGCCGCCGCTCCGCTTGGAAGGATTTTGGGCCTCACCGGAGGGACTGCGGGGAATCTTTGTGGTCGCCGCCACCGGGGAGAGCGTGATCGCCGCCCCGGGGCACCGCTTCGCCGATCTCGGCCTCGTCCTGGAGAGCCTGGTCCGACGATCGGGCCACTCGGAATCCGGCAGCGGCGATGTTGTCATCGAATGGTGGATACGTGATGTGCTTTCGGGGCATATCAGCCGGCACGATTCGGCGAATCAGGCGTCCGAAGGCACCATGCTCGCCGGCTTCGAGGTGGAGGCCTCAGCGCCGGTGGTCGAAGTGGAGCAGGGCGGAGCGCTCGTCTTGGGCGCCGACCGCTGGGTGGTCGATTCGATCTCCGAACACCCGCCCGAGGTGCGTCTGACCGGCTCCGGCGCATCGCCCGAGCTCCTGCTCCGCCCGGTCCTGCCTGCGGTTCCGGTCCACCAGGACGCCGGGCCCGCTCACTGAATTTATGCGAACTGTTCTCGCTTCCTTCCCCTCGGCGATTCGTGTGCTGCTCGCCTTCGGGCTTGCTGGCTGGACCTGCAGGTCAGGTCAGGCGTCTGACGGCGAACCAGGCTCACTGGAATCGGACGCGGCGGCGTGGGCCGGCGCGGTACGTGAGCGCCTTGATCAGGCGATCACCGCGACTGAGCCGGTGCTGGCCCGGTCGAAGCAGGAACTTGAACGAGGCGAACCGTCGGCTGCGCTGGCCCTGCTGGACGAACATCTGCGCCGACTTCCCGACACAACGTTGACCCGAGATGCCCTCATTCGCACCCGGCGTCTACGGGCTGAGGTGTTGGTGACGATGGCAGGGCGGGCGTTGGACGGCGGCGAACTCGCGGAAGCGCGCCGGTTACGCGAGCTGCACCGCGAAAGCGGAGTCGCGGATGTGCGGGCGGCACGGTTGGACGCGCGGCTGGAGGCCGCTGAGCTCGATCCTCCGCTTCCCCAGCTCGACGACGTCAGCCCCGGTTATCTGCATCGTCGAAAGGAGCTCGCGCAGTGGCTGGCACGCGGACGTACCCAATACGGAGCCGGGGACCTGGAGGGCGCGGTACTCAGCTACCGTCACGCCGGGCAGCTGGCCCCGGATGACCCGGAGCCCAAGCTCATGCTCAAGCGCATCGCCGCCGACCGCGAGAAACGGGGGCCGCTCAATCGCGAGCGGTCGCGCACGCAGATGCTGCAGGAAGTCGCCCATGCCTGGGAACGTCCGGTGGCCCAAGCCGGCGCCCCGGCCGAACCGGGACGGGAGCGGGCGAATGCCGAGCCTCTCGTGAGGAAACTCTCCGAGATTCAAATCCCGCAGGTGAGCTTTGTGCAGATGGATCTCGCCAAGGTGGTCGCGACCTTGAGCGCAATCTCCGAGGACTACGACCGGACGGACCTGCCGTCCAAGGGCGTCAACATTGTGCTGCTGGATCCGTCGGCACGGAATCCGCCGGTCAACCTCACCCTCAGGAACCTGTCGCTGGCGCGTATCCTGGATTTCATTACTGATGCCGTCGGCTATCAGTACGAGATACAGGCAGATGCCGTGGTGGTGCGACCGGGGGGCGAAACGACCTCACTCGATACAGAGTTCTTCCCGATTACCCGGTCGACCGTGATCCGCATGACGGGCCCCGCGTTGAGCACCCCGCCTGCGCCGCCGGCGGGGGATCCGTTCGGTGCGGCCGCGCCAGCGGTCGCTGCCGCGGGTGCGGAGGCGTTGGCGCTCCGCGGCTTCCTGCAGCAGGCCGGCGTGAACTTCGAAGGCACGCCCGGATCCAGTCTCGCTTACGATGGATCGGCGATGATCGTGACCCAGACGGCGCGCAACCTCGAACGTATCCGGAATATCCTGCATCGGTACAACGACGTGCGCCAGGTGGAGATTGAGGCCAAGTTCATCGAGGTGCAGGAGGGGGCGCTCGAAGAGTTGGGCGTGACCTGGAACGTAACCCGGCGCGGACGGCGCCTGCTGGATCCCGCGACCGGCGAGCCCCTGCGGGATGCAACGGGGGCGGAACGCTACGACGTGCAGGACCGTTTCACCTCGGGCGGAGTGCGACCCCTGGCGGAGGCGTTTCGGAATTCAAATTCGGTCAATGCGATCCTCATCGACGGCGAAGCGGCGGCGACGACGGCTCCTCCGACGTTTCCGGGGGCCGTGCTCATGGGCGGCGCCGGCAGCCCGCTGGCGGACCTGTCGGGTGCGGTGGGCGACTTTGATGTACAGGCCGTGGTGCGCGCGTTGTCGCAGAAGCAAGGTACCGATCTGCTCAGCGCGCCCAAGGTCACCGTGCTTTCGGGCAATACCGCGACCATGGTGGTCGCGCAGGAGATGCGGTATCCCCAAAGTTACGGGGAGATTCAGAGTCAGGTCGGGTCGAGCAACAGTTCCGGTACCTCGGGCTCGGCGGGAGTTACGGTCACGGCCGGGACACCGCAGGATTTCGCCACGCGCAATGTGGGCGTCGAGCTTCGGGTCACGCCGATCGTGGAGGAAGACGACTACAGCATCAGCCTCGACCTGAATCCGAAGGTGACCGAGTTCGAAGGTTTCGTCGAATACGGCGGGCCCAGTCTGGCAATTTCGTCGGGCCGGACGGTGACCGTCCCTCCAGGGTTCTACCAACCGATCTTCTCGGTGCGCGAGGTCTCGACCAAGGTTACATTGTGGGACGGGGCAACGTTGATCATGGGAGGATTAACGCGCGAGGAGGTGAAGCAGGTCGACGATCGGATTCCCGTGCTCGGAAGCATACCGGGACTCGGTCGGCTCTTTCGTTCCAAGGGCGAGACGGCGCAGAAGCGGAACCTGCTGATTTTTGTTACGGCCAACCTCGTCAGTCCCGGTGGCTCGCCCAAGAAGCAGGTGCTGCAGGATACGCCCCCCAGCACCCCGTTTCGCAATCCCACGTGGGTTGCCCCGGGAGGCCCATCGGCCCGACCGCGCGATCAGGTCGCGCCGCCGGCGGCCACAGCGCATCAAAACGGCGGATCCTGACCGGTCGCCGGTTGACGCCTGCGGGTGACCGGCCTTGCCTTTCCCGATGGCGAAATGGTTGCTCATCGATGGCTTCAATCTGGCGTATCGCTGCTTCTTCGCAGTTCCGGAGCTCACGCGGTCCGACGGGTTTCCCACCAACGCACTGCACGGCTGGGTGAAGTCGATTTGGAAGCTGCAGGATCAGGAGCACCCTGAGGCGACGTTGGTTTTCTTTGACCTTGGCGGTGCGCAGGACCGCCTCGCGCTCCTGCCGGAGTACAAGGCTCAACGCGAAGAAATGCCGGAAGCCCTCGAGCGGCAGATTCCCATGATCAAGGCCCTCACCCGGGCGATGGGACTCGTGGGCGTCGAGCAGGAGGGGGTCGAGAGCGACGATCTCCTCGCCTCGCAGGCATGCGCGCTGGCCGGCGGAGGCCACGACGTCATGATCGTGAGTTCCGACAAGGACTTTGCCCAGATCGTGAGCGAACGGATCAAGATCATGCTACCTCCGTCTTCGGCGAATCCCAAGCTCGGCTGGCGTATGCTCAATGCCGCCGGAGTAGAGGAAAAATTCGGGGTGCCGCCGGCGCAGATCGCCGACTACCTCGCCCTGATCGGCGACACGTCGGACAACATCAAGGGCTTGGACGGAGTCGGTCCCAAGACGGCGTCGACATGGTTGAAGGAGTTTGGCGGTGTGGAAGGCGTGATTGCCAACGCGGCCCAGCTGAAGCCGGAACGGTTTCAGGCCCAGGTTGCGGAATCGGCCGACAACCTGCGTCGCAATCTCCGACTCACGACGCTTAATCTAGGCCTGCCGGTGGTCGCAGCCGATAAGACACCGGTCGATGCCGGCGCCCTTTTCCAGCTGCTCGAAGAGCTCGAGATGAAGAGCAGCCTCGCCGAAGCGAGGAAGCGTTACACGCAGCCCGAACTGTTTTGAGCCTGCGCCCGACCTTCGGGCCTCAACGACCCTCGGCGGAAACACCGGCCGGATCGAAGATATAGCCGACCCCGTGCACGGTGCGGAACGTATCCAGATTCAGGCCGTGCTGGGTGAACATCGTGCGGATCTTCACGATGTATTGGTCGAGCGAGCGGCTCTTCACGTCGGCGTGGATTCCCCAGACCGAGTGAATGAGCGCCTTCCGCGTGATCACCACGCCCTTGTTGGTGTTCAGGTAGGCGATGATGCCTAGTTCCTTCCGGCCCAATTTGTGGGTCGTGCCGTCCGGGAAACTGATCTCGAGGCGTGTCGGGTTGATCTGCGCCCCGCAGAAATCGAACGGATCGTCGCTGATCTTGGCGTTCTTGGTGACCTTGAGGTCGTCCTTGGACTCCGTGCGACGCAGCACGGCCCGAATGCGGGCAACGAGTTCGGCGTAACCGAAGGGCTTCGTGATATAGTCGTCGCCGCCCAGTTCCAGGCCGCGAACTTTGTTCACCTCCAACGCATTTCCGGTGACGAAGATGGTGGGGACGCTGATGTCGTTTTTCTTGAGATCCTCAAACAGGGCAAAGCCCGATTGATCGGGAAGGTTGACGTCCAGAAGGACGAGGTTGGCGAAATTGCGCTTCAAGAAACGCAAGGCATGCGCGGCCCGGTTGCAGAGCTGCGTTTGCATGCCGGCCTCCTCGAGGTGGATGGAAATGAGCTTGGCCAGTTCTTCTTCGTCTTCGACGACCAAGATGAGGGGCTTTGGCTCGGCGCGGGTGGATGAAGGGACAATGGACATGCAGGTAAACGCTTATATCGGCCGCTGAAGGATTTTTTACAATTAAAATTATGACTTTTGCCAATAAAGATTAAGACGGTGTTTCCCGCGCCGGGAGACCGGTAAAGACCCGGTGCAAGTTCCGTGCTAGCGCCTCGGGAGAATAGACTTGAAGCGCCGGCAGGCGCGGTGTCCCTTCGCGCCGTGTCGTCGCAAGCACCACTCCTGATGCTCGGTCTGCCGAAGGGCAGTCTCGAGGAATCCACGAAGAACCTCTTCGCCAAAGCAGGCTGGAAGATCACCACCAGTTCGCGCTCGTACCGGCCGTCGATCGACGATCCGGAACTCGATGGACGCTTCGTCCGGGCCCAGGAGGTGAGCCGTTACGTGGAGCACGGCTTTTTTGACTGCGGACTGACCGGACAAGACTGGGTGCTGGAGAACGAGTCGGATGTCGTGGAGGTCTGCGACCTCATCTACAGCCGCGCTTCGGTCAAGAAGTCGCGCTGGGTGCTGTGCGTCCCGGAAGCGTCCCCGGTCAAAACGGTCGAGGACCTCGCCGGCAAGCGGGTCGCCACCGAACTGGTCAACACCGTGAAGCGTTACTTCGAGGCGAAGCGGGTTCCAGTCGAAGTCGAGTTCTCGTGGGGAGCGACAGAGGTGAAGGTCCCGGATCTGGTCGACGCGATCGTGGACATCACCGAAACCGGTTCATCGTTGCGCGCGAACAAACTTCGCATCGTCGACACGCTGCTTGAAACCAACACCAAGCTCATTGCCAACAAGGCGAGTTGGGCCAATCCCGCGAAGCGTCGGAAAATCGAAACGATCGCCCTGCTTCTTCGCGGTGCGCTCGAGGCCGGAAGCAAGGTGGGCCTGAAGATGAACCTGCCCAAGTCGGCGCTCGACGCCGTGGTGCGGACACTGCCGGCGCTGCGCAACCCCACGATCTCGCCCCTCAGCAACGTCGACTGGATCGCGCTCGAGACGATCATCGATGAAAGCGTGGCCCGCGAAATCATCCCCCAGCTCAAGTCCCTCGGTGCCGAAGGCATCGTCGAGTATCCGCTCAATAAGGTCGTCTACTGAGGCGGCCACGTCGTTCCCGACCCATGTCCAAGCACATCGTCACGCTCGGTCTGCTGCAGCACGCCTGCACGGCAGATCCCAAGGCCAACCTGAAGAAGACCCTCGCCCTGGCGGAGCAGGCGGCGAAGAAGGGGGCCAAGATCATCTGCACCCAGGAGCTGTTCCGCTCCCAGTATTTCTGCCAAAGCGAGGACCACGCGTATTTCGCGCTCGCAGAGTCCATCCCCGGCCCGAGCACGGAGGCCTTTCAGCGCCTGGCGAAGAAGCACGCCGTCGTCATCATCGCGTCCCTCTTCGAAAAGCGGGCGTCAGGCCTGTACCACAATACCGCGGTGATCATCGACGCAGACGGCTCGCTGCTCGGCGTCTACCGCAAGATGCACATCCCGGATGATCCGCTTTTCTACGAGAAGTTCTACTTCACTCCGGGCGACACCGGGTTTCGCGCCTGGCAAACCCGTCATGGCAAGATTGGCGTCCTCATCTGCTGGGATCAGTGGTACCCGGAGGGCGCGCGTCTGACCGCGATGCAGGGGGCAGAAATTCTCTTCTATCCGACCGCTATCGGCTGGCATCCGAAGGAGAAAGCCGAATACGGGGTCAATCAGCATGGTGCGTGGGAAACGATCCAGCGCAGTCATGCCGTTGCGAACGGGTGCTATGTCGCGGCCATCAACCGCATCGGCCTCGAGCAGCCGATTGGCGGGGACGGTCTTGAGTTCTGGGGCCAAAGTTTCGTGGCCGGTACCAGCGGACAGATTCTCGCCAAAGCGAGTGTCGACCGCGAAGAGGTCATGATCGTACCGGTCGATCTGGCGAAGGTGGACGTCACCCGCACGCACTGGCCGTTCCTCCGCGACCGCCGCATCGACGCCTACGGTGATCTGACCAAACGGTTCATCGACTGAGTCCCGTGGCCACTTCCCGGAAGGCTTCGAATTCCTCCGCGCGTAGCTCCGCGACCGGACGCACGCCGGCTGCCCTTGGTTTCCGCATGCCGGCGGAGTGGGCGCACCAGGCCGCGATCTGGCTTTCGTGGCCGCACAAACGCGCGTCCTGGCCGGGTCAGTTCCGCCCCATCCCGTATGTCTTCGCCGGGATTGTGGCGCAGATCAGCCGGTTTGAGGCCGTGCGCATCAACTGCGCCGCCGCCCTGCAGCCGCGCGCGCAGCGGCTGTGTGCCAAGGCCGGTGCGGACATGGAACGGGTGACCTTCTACGATCATCCGACCAACGATGCTTGGTGCCGCGACCATGGGCCGATTTTCGTGAAACACCGCCGGACCGGGGAGGTGGCGGTGACGGACTGGGTGCACACGGCATGGGGCGGGAAGTATCCGCCCTACGACCTCGACAACACGATTCCGCCGTTGGTGGCGAAGAAACTGCGCATGCGGCGCTTCGAGAACAATATGGTCCTCGAGGGCGGCTCGATCGACGTGAATGGCGAAGGATTACTGCTGACCAGTGAGCAGTGTCTGTTGAACAAGAACCGCAATCCGCACCTCAGCCGGACCGAGATCGAGCGCAACCTGTGCGACTACTTGGGGGTGACAACCGTGCTGTGGGTGGGCGATGGTATCATTGGAGATGATACCGATGGGCACATCGATGACATCACCCGGTTCTACAAGCCCGACGGCTTCATCACCTGCGTGGAAAAGAATCGCCGCGACCCGAATCACCGCATCCTGGCGGAAAATCTCGAGCGCCTGTCCTCGTTCCGCACGCCGCAGGGACGGAAGTTCGACCTCGTGGAGTTGCCGATGCCGAAGCCCTTCGCGATCCAAGGGCAGCAAGTTCCGGCCAGCTATGCGAATTTCCTGATCATCAACGGTGCCGTCCTCGTTCCGACCTTCCGGCAGAAGAAGCGTGACGCGGAGGCCTGTGCGATCATCGGCGGCTGCTTCCCGGGCCGCGAAGTGATTGGGATCGATTGCTACGATCTGATCTGGGGCCTCGGCACCCTCCACTGTATTTCTCAGCAACAACCCGCCTGAGAACCGCGGGTGGGCCAACGGATGTCGCGTCGCCGACTCCGCCGAGCCCTGCCGATTTGGGATCGACCTGCCCACCCGGCGAAGGCCATTTTCTTTCGGCCCGGCCGCCACCTTGGTCCGGTTTCCGGGTCCTTCTCTTACCGTGCGCTTCCCCTTTCTCCTTGCCGCCTTGATTGCCCTCCTCGCCCTGACCGGTTGCGACTCGCTTCCGACGCGGCTGTCAGATCGCTTTGCGAACGCAGCGCCCCAGGAACGCGAGATCGAGGCGGACCGAAGCGTGGTCTTTCAAGCCACCCAGCTGGCCTTCAAGAAGATCGGCTTCACGGTCGATCGTGCCCTTGAGGCCCAGGGTATCGTGGTGGCGCGGAGTAACTTGCGCTCGGACGATGCCTTCGTGGGCGTGAGGCAGTACGAGATGGATGTCAAAGTGAGGGAGTTCGGTGAGGGGGCATCCAAAATCGCCATCCGACTGCAGGAGCAAGTGGAGGGTGAGGTCAAAGCCGGAGCGACGAGCCATGTCCTGCGTGAGCATGGCCTGTATGACTCGTTTTTCGCCGCCCTCGACGCTTCGTTGGCCGAGCTCAAGTCCGGCACGGACCAGCCGCGAAAGTAGGGCCTCGGTGCCGTACTTTCCGCTTGCTCCGAGCGTGGCGTTGCCGCGATTCTGACCGTTCGCGGCATTCGTTTCGGTCAGACCGGTGCTTCCGCCGCGGTGCTCCCACCGGTCTTACGTCAGTCAACCATCAACCAACGGCCCGCAAGGGTCATAACGGATGATCGGCGCTGCGGGGCAGGCGGCGTTTGTCCGTGTTTTCGTCATGAGTTCCATCATGGAAGAACTGCTCGCGCAGTCGTCCTTCGATCAATTGAAGGAAGGCAGCATCGTGGCAGGGGTTATCACCGAAATCCGCCAAAACGAGGTCGTCGTCGACATCGGGGGCAAGTCCGAAGGCGTCGTCCCGGCCAATGAATTCATCGATCTCGGTGAGCTCCAGGTGGGCTCGCCGATCGAGGTCCTGATCGAAAAGGTCGAGGACAAGAACGGCAACCCCGTCATTTCCTACGACAAGGCGCAGCAGAAGAAGAACTGGGAGAACATTCTCACCAAGTTCCCCGAAGGCTCCGTCGTCGCGGGCCGCGTCCGCGCCAAGGTCAAGGGCGGCCTGATCGTTTCGATCGGCGTCGACTCCTTCCTGCCGGCTTCGCACATCGATGTGCAGCCGCCCAAGAATCTCGACCAGTACGTGGGCCAGACCTACGACTTCAAGGTCCTCAAGATCAACCTCGAGCGCCAGAACATCGTCCTCTCCCGCCGCGAGCTCATCGAGCAGCAGCGCACCGAGAAGCGCCGCAACCTGCTCGACTCGATCCAGCCGGGCCAGGTCCGCAAGGGCGTGGTCAAGAACATCACCGACTTCGGCGCGTTCATCGACCTCGACGGCATGGACGGCCTGCTCCACATCACCGACATGAGCTGGGGCCGCATCTCGCACCCGAGCGAAATGCTCAAGCAGGGTGAGGAGATCCAGGTCATGATCATCGAGGTCAACCGCGAGAAGGAGCGTGTTTCCCTCGGCCTCAAGCAGACCACCAAGAATCCCTGGGACGACATCGAACACAAGTTCCCGGTCGGCGCCAAGGTGCGCGGCAAGGTCGTCAACCTCGTTCCCTACGGCGCGTTCGTCGAGATCGAGCCGGGCATCGAAGGTCTCGTGCACATCACCGAGATGTCCTGGACCAAGCGCATCACCAAGCCCTCC